>Ga0315307_1000046_pt1 | contig 50247 bp, 49 predicted proteins | sample TDP2_MG_FD_203079 | JGI IMG/M metagenome (GOLD analysis project Ga0315307, IMG submission 203079) | Freshwater sediment microbial communities from Lake Towuti, South Sulawesi, Indonesia - TDP2 | ecosystem: Environmental > Aquatic > Freshwater > Lake > Sediment | place: Indonesia: South Sulawesi...
GTGGAGCCGCAGCGATGTCGCGTACGATGAGGCCGGCTGCGAGGCTTAATCCCATCACCCATACGGGCAACAGTAGTCTCCTGAGAACGGCTAGTGTTCTTTCCCCCGTGGTCTTCTCGGGCATCAAGATGAGGGCCGCTTTCACGGGAGCATAGTACTTCATCTCGCGGCCCTTTCGACTGTACCTAGAGTGCTCCACTCTCACGAGTTCCGCGTCAAGAAGCAGGTTTAGGCCATGAGTCACGGTCGTGAGCGGGATGCCTAAGGCTTCGGCTAGCTCCGAGCCGGACATAGGCTTCTCCATAAGCTCCTCAAGTATCCTCATCGCCGTCTCGTTCAGTATGGCCCGCGCTACCTTCTTCAGCCTCGCATCCGTCAATGGAACGATGATGGCGGTCTCTTCTCGACCGTTTTCCATCTCTGAGACATGGAGTAGTTGCTGGGCCTTTACCTTTTCGGTTAACTTCGAACAGGTTCGAAGCTAAAGCTAACGTTATAAGCCCCAGCGCTTCTAACGCAGATAGGGATCATTCGTGATTCTGTCTTTCACCATCACCTTCCTGATCGGTCTAGCTCTGGGAGAGAAGTCAAGGAGAGGATACTTACTCCTTGTACTCGCCGTGGCCTTTCTTCTTTCCATGTTTTCCTTCCTTGACCACGGGACAACGGGAAGATACGCCCTTTTCCCATGGTCTTATCCTTTAAGCTTCGCGATCGAACCTATTCCCGGGTCTAATGATGACTGGGTTACTCTTCGATTTCTGGATTATGGGTTCTTTCGATGCGGAGGGCACGCTGGTTTCCCCTATGCAAGGGGTTTCCTCACCATGTTCCTCCTGATCTTCACAGGTGATTCTGTTACGGGAGCTATTGGTGGCAGATTGTCGAACAAGGCGGTATCTCATGGTGTGACCGGCATGGGGCTATGGAGGAAGCCAAGCCTACTCTCCATCATGAGGACCCTCACGCTCACCGCCGTGCCTCTCCCTGAAGCCCAGGAGGCTCTGCAACTGCCGTCGTGGAAGCCGCATCATCAGCTCGCGTACAGGCGAATGCTGCGGTGACTAGTATAAGAGGACGTACTCTGGCAGGGTCGTTCTTAACCTTGCTAGGGCTTGGAGTACTGCTCGTTTCATCCATTCCTGTAACAAGCACTGAGGAGGTGATCAACACCTCCTTCACTGTAAGTCCCGGCGGCAAATATGGTCCAAATGATGCCGGGACAGGCTACCATACACGGATATTCGGTAAGTCTGTCTTGAAAGGCGAACTTACCGTGGAAGGAGAAGGCATATACCTAGACGTGGGGTTCTATAACACTGAGCATCTCAGGAACATCTATGTGAAAGGACGATATGCCTTTGTCATCGACCCAGCTGATGACCTATATGTCTTCACCTTTGACAACACTAGGGGCAAGACCGAAAGCCTCGTAAGGTTCAGGTTGGAAGAGGTCTGGACTAGGCCCATGGCGCTCGGCTCGCCTCCACTCTTCGTCACGGCAGCGATCGGTTTCCTCGTGTTCCTAGCAGGTCTAGTCGCCCTAGCTGTAGCCTACCTGAGATCCTAGGGCAGCATCAAGAGATGAGGGAAAGACCAGCCCCGTGCCGGTACGGTGGTCCTCTGGCTTACAGCTGTCGGTGGGCGATGCTGACTCGGCGTTGAAGAGCTCTTATCTGGGAGCCGCGTCCCTACTGCGGGCAGGTGGCTGAATGGTCTCCGTTGTGGTCTCCGGTGCGATCAACTGGGACATCAATCTCTTCGTCGCCCGTTTCCCCACCGTCGGCGAGGAGGTAGCGGTCAGGCGTATCACCCGCGTTCCCGGCGGCACGGCGGCGAACGTGGCCGTAGCCGTAGCCCGGCTCTTGCAACGCGGCGAGACCGCCTTCATAGGCGCGCTAGGAATGGACGAGGTGGGCCGGGAGCAGGTCAAGGTCTTGGAGGCGGAGGGCATCGCTACCGGCGGCCTCAATTTCGTAGAGGGCGTGGAATCCGGTCAGGCCTACATCACGATCGACGACCAAGGCCGGAACTGCATTCACACCTTCTTCGGCGCGAATCAGGAGCTGACGCCGGAGGACCTGATGGAAGGCCCGCGGGCTCGGCTTATCGGCGGCGCCAAGGTCATCGCGGTAACCGATCCGCCCCTGCCCGTGGCCGTCCGCCTCCTAGAGCTGGGCAAGGCCGCGGGCGCAGACACGGTCTGGGACCCCGGCGTCCACGCTGAACTCGGCCTAACGGGGCTGGCGGAGGGCCTTGCCCGCACGGACTACTTCATCCTGAACGCGATCGAGTACCAGCAGCTCCTGGGCACGGAGGAGCCGAGACGCATCGGTGAAGCCCTGAGCCACGTGAACCGGGGGATCAAGGCCCTGGTTAAGCGGGGCAGCGAGGGCTCAGCCCTTGTCTCCGAGGCGGGCAGGCAGGTTCGAAGCCTCCCCGCCGTGCCCCTGGAAAAGCTGGGACTGAGGGTGGTGAACACCGTCGGCTGCGGAGACGCGTTCATCGGCTCCTTCGCCGCGTCGAGGGCCCAAGGCCACGGCGACCTTGAGGCGTTACGACGCGCCAACACCGCCGGTGCCTTCAAGGCGACGAGGCTAGAGACCCGCGGCAGCCCCACGCTCGAAGAGCTTGAGCGGCTGCTGAGCGCCGTGGAGAGGCTAGGACTCCAGCCCCTCTAGGCGACGAGAGGGCATCTGAGCCTTGGCCAGGGTGGTCTTCCTCACAGGCGCGCCGGGCGTCGGCAAGACGACCGTGCTCTCGAAGGCGGTGGAGGCCCTTCAGCGGCGCGGCCTGAAGCCCGGCGGTATGATCTCACGCGAGGTCCGCGAGGGCGGCGTAAGGGTAGGCTTCGAACTCCGTGACCTATACACGGGACGGACGGGTTGGCTTAGCCACGTACGGAACCCTACGGGGCCTCAGCTCGGCAGGTACAGGGTGAACCTGAAAGACCTAGAGGGCATCGGCGTGAGGGCGATCGAGGAGGCCGTTGCGCAAGCTGAGGTGGGCCTTGTGGTCATTGACGAGGTCGGCCCTATGGAGCTTTTCTCCGCGGCCTTCAGGGAAGCGGTGAGGAAGGCCCTCCGCAGTCCCAAACCGCTCGTCGGGGTTCTTCATCAAAGGGCAGGGGACAGGCTCATAGATGAGATCAGGTCTAACCCGAGGGTGACTGTCCTAGAGGTCACCTACGGCAACAGGGACACGCTCCCAGAAAGCGTCGCCAGACTGGTGCTGGAGTGATCGCAGCCCTCTACTGGATGAGAAAGGTCAGCTCTTCGATGGGGGTCTCAGGGATGACGTTGCGACCGCCCATTCTCCGGAGCCTGACGAGCCTCAGCTTCTCCAAGGCTTTGAGGTCCGTATAGACGTTCTTCGGGTCCCTTCGAGTCCTCCGGGCTAGGTCGTTTATCGACTCGTAGCCGCGGGCGGCCAACTGGCCGAGGAGCTCTAGCCGCTTGGGGCTGGGAAGCCTCTCGAACGCGGGCTCCGTGAGCTCGAAGGAGTCCTCGACCGCGTAATCCAGTTCGCCCGATTCCTGGTAGGCGTTGTAGGCGTCCTTCAGCGCCGCCCACTCCAGGTATGTTCTAAGATGCTCCCGGGCGAGATGGCCTGCCGAGAACCTGTCGTCAAACTCCTCGAAGCTGCAGCCCAGGCTTCTCTCGAAGCTCTCCAGCCTCTCCGCCACGTCCTCCGGGCTCAGTTTTCTCACGATTCGGATGCGCAAGCCGCCCGTTCATTGGTTTAGAGGCCAATAAAGTTTATGTGAGGCCCGGGCTACCTGCTTCCCGGGAAAGAGGGAAGACAAACCATGGGAGAATCTGAGGTGCCGAGGGGACGGTCTGACAAGGTTCCGTTGAGGAGGCTTGATGACCTCGTATGGGAGATACCGCAATCGTACAAGCCCGGGATGCGGGTCCCCGGCCGGGTCTATGCAGACGAGGCACTTCTGGGGAAGATGCGTTCAGACCTGACGCTGGAGCAGTGCGCGAACGTGGCGCATCTGCCGGGCATACTAAAGTGGGCGATCACGCTGCCTGATGGGCATGAGGGCTATGGCTTCCCGATAGGCGGGGTCGCGGCTATGGACGCGGAGGAGGGCGTCATCAGCCCCGGAGGCGTGGGCTACGACATAAACTGCGGCGTCAGGCTAGTGAGGACGAACCTGCGCGAGGAGGACGTTCGCCCGCTCCTGGGGAGGCTCCTCGACACGCTCTTCGAGTACGTGCCCTCGGGGCTGGGGAGCAAGGGCAGGATCAGGGTGGACGCCAGGATGCTGGATGAGGCTACCTCCGAGGGCGTCGATTGGGCGGTGAAGCAGGGCTACGGTTGGCCAGAGGACCCCGCTTACTGCGAGGAGAAGGGCCGGATGCCCAAGGCTGATCCGTCAAAGGTCTCGTCGACGGCGAAGAGCCGTGGCCTAGGCCAGATAGGAAGCCTCGGCAGCGGAAACCACTTCCTGGAGATCGAGCTCGTCGACCGGATCTTCGACGCGAGGGCGGCGAAGCTCTTCGGCATCGAGGAGCTGGGCCAGGTGATGGTGCTCATCCACACGGGCAGCCGCGGCTTCGGCCACCAGGTCTGCAGTGACTACGTGCGCGTGATGGAGTCGGCCGTTCGCCGGTATGGGATACAGCTCCCTGACCGCGAGCTGGTCTGCGGCCCGGCGAAGAGCCCCGAGACAGAGGACTACTTCGCTGCGATGTCCGCGGCCTGCAACTTCGCGTGGACGAACCGGCAGCTAATCATGCACTGGACGAGGCAGGCATTCGCGAAGGCCTTCAACAGGTCCGCGGAAGACCTGGACATGCACCTAGTCTACGATGTGGCTCATAACATCGCCAAGCTGGAGGAGCATGAGATCGACGGCCAGAGGCGCCGGGTCTTCCTGCACAGGAAGGGCGCCACGAGAGCCTTCCCGGCTGGCCACCCTGATCTGCCGCCCGAGTACAGGCCGCTCGGGCAGCCGGTGCTCATCCCGGGGACGATGGGCACGAGCAGCTGGGTCCTCCTAGGCAACCCGAAGGCGATGGAGTTGGCCTTCGGCTCCACGGCTCACGGCGCGGGCAGGTTCATGAGCCGCGCGGCCGCAAAGCGGCGATACTGGGGCACCGACGTGAAACGCAGCCTGGAGCAACGAGGCATACTGGTCAAGGCTGCAAGCATCGCTGTGGTCAGTGAAGAGGCTCCAGGAGCCTACAAGGACGTGGACGAAGTGGCCGAGATCAGCCACCGGCTGGGCATAGCTACCAAGGTGGCGAGGCTCGTGCCGATCGGCGTCACGAAGGGCTGACAGGCTGCCTTTAATCCAACCGGGAACCTGAGAGGACCCTGATCGTCAGAGGGAAATGTATACGAGGGCTATCAGGAGCGCTAAGACCACCGAGAAGAGAGGAAAGCCGCGACCACAGTCTCAGTCGCACACCTAACCCTTCGCGCTCTCAACTCGATCCTGCCTAGGCCTAAGGGTCTGAGCCTCGGCTGAACGCCGGGATGATCTGGTCCGAGACCAGCTCCGGGTCTCCATCCATCGCCTTCATCGAAGGGATAAGGTAGGTGAAGCCTAGGGCAGCGTGCTCCTCGACCCTGCGGATGCACTCGCCGGGCATTCCTTTGGTGTTCGGCGCCATGTTGTCTTCCACGGTGCCTCAACGGGCTTCAGCGCTGCGGCCTTCGTTTTGGCTCATCATTGTCTCAGTCCTATCGATTGGAGAGGTCGTCGCCTAGGTCCGTGGCGTCAAGCTTGTCCTTCTCTAGCGCGACGGCCATGTTGAGCACCTCAAGCATCTCGTCCGTGTGGTTGTAGATGCCGTGGCTGCCCCCAAGCCTGTTCAGGGCTGCGTCGCCTACCTTGACGACCTCCGTTTTGCCGTCCATCGTAAGCCGGCCTTCGCCTGCAAGGATGATGTAGCATTCCTCGATGCCATCATGCCTATGGTAGCCTATCGAGCATCCTGGCGGGATGAGGATGTGGTCGACGAAGGCCCAGGTCGTCCGGAAGTCCTCCGGGCCTAGGAGCCTCCTGAAGCCGAGGCTGCCTCTCCCACCGTGGCCTGCGGGGCCCCAGCTTAGCAGCTTGCGGTCCATTTGAACGGCGGGCAGCCTCTCCGCCGGCCCAGGCTTCGCGTTAACGAGGTCGTCGCCGTAGTCCGTGCAATCGTACTTGCCACCGGGCTCGGTGACGCAGAAGTTCATGAACTGCGTCTCTCTCGCCGTATGGTTGATGATGCCGTGGCTCTCGCCCTCGCGACAGGGCACCACCACCGTCCCCTTAAGGTCGGCCACGTTGCCGTTGTGCATAAACCGCGCCGCGTTATCGAGGATCGTGAACATCTCCTCGCAGTGGTCATGCCTGTGATGGCCGATCCCCGAGCCCGGCAGAAGCACAGCCCTATGGATGAAAAGCCAAGGGGTACCGAAGACCCCGGGGCCCTGATGCAACGCCATCGCAGGGAAGCTACCAGCGCCACCATGAACCCGGGTTGAGAGCTGATATCTGGACGAATCCATGTGAGCGATGCTCATCCGCGAAACACTACCGCTCAGAGCGCGTACGCAGGAGACTTAAGGCTAACGAGCAACCTCTCACAGCTTCCGGCTACTTCCACTCTCCCGCCTTGTACCTCTCCAGGTACGCGGCTATCGTAGAGGCGCCGAAGTACGACCTTGTCGAGCCTGGCGCGAATCTCGCGCACAGCTTCTCGTTCAGCTCCTCCACGGTGGGAGGCTGAGCCCGGCCCGCGAGGAGCCTGCGCAGCTCCGTCTCGTACCGTTCCACCTGCCGTACGCTCTCGAAGATGAGGCTTCGGGCCTCCTCGCTCCTGAGCACGGCCCCGCTCGCCGGCCTATACCTATGCGCTGCGATGAGCGTCTCAACGGGCAGCTGGCTCAGACGCCTCATCGAGCTGAGGTAGACGTCCCGGTCGCCGTAGATGGCGATGCCCTGAATGATCGTGCCGTTCCCCTGCACGGAGTCCCCCGTGAAGAGCAGCCTGAGCCTAGGCTCATAGAGGCAGATAGAGCCCATCGAATGCCCCGGCGTATGGACGACCTCCAGCTCTAGGCCCTGAGCCCTCAGCCTTTGGCCATCGCTTAGTAGCATATCAACGCCCCCGTCGATCCGCCTGGCGGCGGCCTCGTGGGCCGCCACCTTCACGCGGGAGACCTCCTTAAGCTCGGGGAGGCCCTCGAAGTGGTCGCCGTGCTCATGCGTGATCACCGCGAGCTCGATCTCCTCGGGCCGTCGGCCTAGTCCGCGCAGGTAGGGAAAGACCACGTCGCGGAAAGAGCCCTTCGTGCCCGCGTCCACAAGCGTTATCCTCTCGCCGAGGATGATGCCGATGCCCGTGAACTCCTCGTAGACCGGGCACTCAACGTAATGCACGTTCTCGAGAACCTTCAACCGCCTATGCCTCCCCCCACCTCGGCTGTTACGAGGATTTTGGGCTTAAAGGCTTCAGGTCTTGAGATCGCGGAAAGCTCGTTTCCAGTAACCAGAGAGGGGCTGGGCGTTACCCTAGCGGTACCAGTCTAGGCTTTGTTCCACGTAGGTGATGAAGGCTTCGAAGAGCCTCTTCACCTCCTCTCCGAGCCCGGTCTTCGCAAGCAGGGCCTTGGCTCTCTCCGCGTGTTCCCGGGAGGTCTTCTTCGCCGCGTCTAGGGCGCCGGTCTCCCTGATGATCATCCTCGCGCGTTCTAGGCGGTCGGGTCGAAGCGGTTTCTGGCCTTGAAGCCCCGCCAGGAAGGCTCTGTCCTCCGGGCCGGCTTTCTGTAAGGCGTGTATGACGTGAAGCGGCCTCTTTCCCTGCGCCAGGTCGCCGCTCGGAGCTCGACCGTACTGTTCCTCCGTCGCGAAGGTATCGATGATATCGTCCTGGATGTCGAACGAGTAGCCAATATGGACACCCGCCTCCTCAAGCAGCGCCATGTCAGGGCCGGAGGCGTCGGCCAGAAGCCCGCCCGTCTTCAGGGCTAACGTGAAGAGCGAGGCCGCCCGCCGGGAGGCCATCACACGCCATTCGTCCAAGGACGGCTCGCGGTACTCGAAGAGCAGATCCAGAACCTGGCTCTCGTTCACCCGCCTGTAAGCGTCAGCCAGGAGCGCCGCGACCTGGGCTGCCTTCGAGGCCTCGAAGCCCGAGGCCAAGACCGCGTCCTGTGCCAGGGCGAAGAGGGCGTTTCCCACGAAGATCGCGACGCCCTCCCCGAACCTGTCCCCATATGGCGAGGCGACGAGCTTGTGAAAGGCTCTTCCCCCTCGTCTCGTCTCGTCCCTGTCAACCAGGTCGTCGTGAACCAGGATACTGTGCCTGTAGAGCTCCAGACCGGCGCAGACCGCGATGATCCCGTCGTCGCTCTCACCACGATAGCCCTTGTAGGCGAGGTAGGCGCTGAAGGAGGCCAGCCGCATACCTCTCCTGAGGACGTACTCCTCGAGGCTCCTGCAGAGGCCTCCAATGTAACGGTGGTATGCCTCTCCCTGTCGCCTGGCCGAGGCCAAGCGTGCTCGCAGCTCCTGCTCCACCAGGCGGCCGTACTCTTCCACCGCCTCCTCCCAGGTCAAACGCCTCACCTTGTCAAGCCTTCGATCACGCTGGCCCTAGGCTCTTAAGCGTCGAGGGCTCCCAAACGAGGCCGATGCCCGGCTAGGCAAGGAACCAGACCAGAAGCCCTAGGTAAGCATGCGGCTGGCTGGCAGAGCTGTCATGAGAGCCCTAGGGTGCGCGGAGGGTTGGTCGCTAGCCGTGGCTGATGGGGAAGAAGGCGTATCGCAGGATTCTTCTAACCTCTGCATCGACGTAGCCCTCCAGGTGGCGGGCCAGGTCCGCCGCTGTGAGAATCCCGTAGAGGATCTCATGCCGCGCGACGGCCAGTCTCCTGATCTCGTGCTCCTTCATCAGCTTCGCCGCCTCCACTATGTCCGCATCCGGGTCGATCGTAATCAGAGGCGAGGACATGATCTCGCTCACCTTCACAGCCTTGGGGTCGCGACCCTCCCCGGCGACCTTCCAGGTCACGTCGCGCTCGGTGACTATCCCTATGGGCTTACACTCGCGGACGACGATGGCGCAGCCTTGGAGCTTCTCCCGCATAGCCTTCGACGCCTCCGCGACTGAAGCCCCTCCATCTAGGACAACGATCTCTTTGCGCATCGCTTCAGATGCCTTCAACCACGTCCCCCTGAGGCCTGCGGTCTACGCGCTCTGCCCGAGACGGAATACGCGCTGGCAGTTTAAAAGCGCGAAGGGAACCAACCAGGCCAGCCAAGGCACTACCGTAACGCTCTACGAGACCATCTACAGCACGCTTCCCTTAAGGAACTACCATGGCGTCAGGCCAGCCGCGACTAGGTTAACGGTCGCGCAGGCGACACTCGCAAGGCAAATAAGAGCCACCGAGTCCTCCTAGGCGCGGGCCCGTCGTACAGCCAGGACTAGGACACAGACCTCAACGCCCATGGTGGAAGCCTTCGGAGCCTGAGATCGGGGGTTCGAATCCCCCCGGGCCCGCCAAGGTAGAGAAGGCAGGGGATAGCTCCTTTCCGTGAAAGGAGCTGGGAGAAGGGCTCTGTTGGGTGCGGCGTGCGGATCATGGCTGGGACGGGTTTCTGTCTCCTTACTGCATGGATGACATCTGGGCTGAGGCCGAGCCTGGCGAGGAGGTAGGGCAGGTCCTCGCCTACCTTGGCGACGGCGGCTCTGAGCTCTTCCTGGACGTAGTCCGTGCGCCCATGGAGGGTGAGGTGGGGTTCGGCTAGGAGATGCAGGACCCTGAGCTTCTCAGGCCGGTAGTCGCTGTAATGGGTCTGCAGCTCGATAGGCTTCAGCCTGCCGCAGAACGCGTCCACGAAGCGGTCTGGGATCGCTGCCAAGCTGACGCCTCAGCCTAGAAGAGATGCTCAAGATCGTTGAGGTCGAGCTCCATGGGTCCCTCTTAGCCACGTCAGTCACGTCGAGTACCTCACCCTAGAGGACCGAGAATGGCTCCAGGCCCATCAGGGGGGAGTCCAGTTACAGCTGCACGAGCGGTCGGCCATATCCTAACCGGAACTCTACCGCCGATGACCACGAGGGCGCTGACCTCTAGCGCTCTAGCTCAAGCGCAACCTCGGGAAAAGGACTGGACAGGACCACAACCATAGTCTCAGGGCCTCCTGGTCGAGGCCCTTCAGGAGCGTAACATGCAGCCATGGGGAAGAACGAGAGGAATCCCCCTCGGCTTCGCTGGCTGTACCGCCTCAGGAGGCATGGCAGTTTGCGATCACCTGGCAATCAGGGCTCACGGGGCGCTCCTTGTGGTGACATGAGAGCACCCTAAGGCATGGGGAAAGGCGCTGAGAAAGCGCGTATCAAGCCCGGAGGTCGTGGGCAGCAGGAAAGCACGGCTGCCTCTTCGCCCTGCGTTCCCCTCAGAGCGCGATGCCTCACCCAGGCGCAGCTGCAACCTATGTTCGTCAAGACAGGGAAGCGACACTGGGAGAAGAGGCCTCGATCAGAACCGTTCCGCGCTACCCTTCAGCTGAATCAGGGCCTCCCTGGGGCTCTGTTGGTGGCATGAAAACCACCCTAAGACATGGTGAAAGATGCGATAAACAGACCCCTCACGCCGAGACCAGAGATGAAAGGAGCATCACTCCTAATCGCTCTCTCCGCCAGCGACTTTTCCCGCGAGGACATCCCTCAGCGCAGCGCGTGGCTACGCGTTGAGCTTCTTGATGACCCAGGCCATGTTAGAGGCGAAGTTCCGTATCGTCGTGAGGCCTTCCTCGTCTTGGAGCACGTCGCCCTGCTTTCGGCCGAAGGCGATGTTCCAGTATGTGGAGCCGGGAACGACCATGCCGAGTATGAGGAAGAAGTAGTTCAGCTGGGCGAAAGTGAAGTTATGGCCAGCCCTCCGCGCAACCGCTATCGAGCCGCCTACCTTCCGCTCGAAGGGGCGGCCTACCGCCCGGGCGAGGTAGCCAGCTCTGTCGATGAGCGCCATCATCTGCGGCGTGGCCGAGCCGAAGTAAACCGGAGAGGCGAGGATAATACCATGGGCCTTCAGCATCCTCTCATAGATCGCGGGCACATCATCGTCCGTTATGTGGCATCGAAGATGCTGCTTGCAGTACTCGCAGGCATCGCAGGGCCTTATCGTCTTATCGTAGAGCGTTATCAGCTCGGTCTCCAGGCCTTCGCCCTCGAGCAGCCTCAAGGCTTCACGGACGAGAAGCTCCGTGTTCCCGCCCTTCCTCGGGCTGCCCACGATGCCCAACACCAAGAAACGCTCAGACATCCCTAGGGCCTCTCAGCGTCCCATGAAGGAGCATCTCTGATGCAGAGGCTCCTCCCTTAAAACTGAACTCCTCTCGGCCGTCGACGCACAAGGAAGGCATATATGCCTCAGAGGAGGTTGCTTGTCTTACCTCCCATCGTCTGGCAGGAGAGAAGATTTGACAGGCGATCGCCTTCCATAACCCCTCCGCCCCCACGGAGGGGCCGAGCCAAGAGATCGAGGTGGAAGGCCACCTCATCGACTCCATGATCCTCACGAAGGTCTTCGACCGGATCATGGACCTGGGCGGAGACTTCGAGGTCCTCGAGTTCCGTATAGGCAAGCGGAAGACTGAGCCGAGCTACGCGAAGCTCCTCCTGAAGGGAAGGAACGAGGCCCACCTCAACTTCATGCTTCAGGAACTCTACAGGCTCGGGGCCTCAACACCCAAAGCGGTCGAAGCCAGCCTTATACCCGCCCCAGCGGACATGGTCCTTCCCGACGAGTTCTACTCGACAACCAACCATCCCACCGAGGTCTTCTTCCGAGACCGATGGATACCCGTCGAGCGGCAGGCTATGGACAAGGTCATCGTTGTAGAGCTAGACGTTTCCAGGGCTGTCTGCAAGGCGATACGCGAGGTGAAGAAGAGCGACCTTATCGTTACTGGTGAAGCGGGGGTCCGCGTCAGGCCGCCTGAGTACCCCCGGCATGGCACAGGCGTCTTCGAGTTCATGGGCAGCCGGACTAGCTCGGAGAAGCCCTCCTCTGCCTTGGTAAAGCAGATCGCGAAGGACATCGCCGAGCTCAAACGCCAAGGAGGCCGTATCGTAGTCGTCGCCGGGCCCGCGGTCGTCCACACAGGCGCCGCGGAAGCCCTAGCCCGCATCATAAGGCTCGGCTACGTGGACGCGCTCCTCTCAGGCAACGCTCTGGCGGTTCACGATGTAGAAGCCGCGCTCTACGGCACAAGTCTAGGCTTGTCGTTGACAAACGGCTCCTCCACGCTGCGAGGGAACAGGAACCTGCTCGCTACCGTGAATGAGGTCGTGAAGGCCGGCGGGTTGAGGGAGGCCGTCCGTAAAGGCGTCCTGAGGAGCGGCATCATATACGAGTGCATCGTGAATCAGGTTCCCTACGTGCTCGCCGGCTCGATACGCGACGACGGGCCCCTACCGGACGTGATAACCGATACGGTGGAAGCGCAGAGACAGTACCGCGAGCAGCTTCAAGGCGCCTCTTTAGTCCTCATGCTGGCCTCAATGCTGCATTCCATCGCCGCAGCGAACCTCCTGCCGTCGACCGTGAAGACGATAAGCGTGGACATTAACCCGGCTGTGGCGACGAAGCTCTTAGACCGCGGGACCGCTCAGGCGGTAGGCATCATCTCCGATGTTGGCACGTTCCTGCCGATGCTGGCCGACGAACTCGCCAAGCTCAAAGCCTCAGGACTCTAGCCAACTGGAGGCCCACCTCAGATTCCGGTTGGGTCTTTAGACCTCGCCAGGTCAGAGACTCAGTAAGGTCCTTCAGCCCCGCGGTACAGGGTCGCGACCTCATAGATGTGAGCATTCGGGGCACTCGATCCGTATAGAGAGGAGCCAGCTAAGGGCCTCCTCCACGTTCGGGAGATCGTCCGCTTCTCGGGCTATCTTCTGGTACCGGAGGGCGCCCCACCTATCCGTTATGAAGACCGAGGGCAGAGGAGACCCTCGAACCTCGTCCTCATAGGTGAACCTCTCAGTCGCTACGCCCTTCGCGTCGCAAAGCAGTGGAAAAGGTATGGAGGCTCTCTTCGCGTATTCTCGGATTTGGTCGACGCGGTCGAAGGAGACTGCGAGGATCTCAGCCTCGAGCTCCTGTACCTGATCGTAGGCTCGGGCCAGCTCCTCCAGCTTCTCCGCGCAAGGGCTGCACTCGAAACCGTGATGGAAGAGTATCACGAGGTTCTTCCTCTGCTTGTAAGCCCACAGATCGACGTTCACGTCCCTGCTCGAAGGCAGACTCATGTAAGGGACGACTTCATCAAGCCTCAGCTTAGCCGGAATCGTCCTGAGATGCTGCGTAGGCTGGAAGTCTTTCTCTCCGTTTCTCACAGGGCTTCCAGAAGCAGGTTCCCATATAAAGCTGTCGAGGTGTTAACGGCCCTCTCGCTCATGGGGAACCCATGTTAGACGCGACGGCGTGAGACGAGTGAGGCTGGCTACTTGACCTTCGGCGCGGGCTCACGTTTATGTCCAGAGTCCTTCGACATCCTCAGCACGCGTTCGACGATGTGGACGGGGACCCCTGAGAGCCTGCTCACCTCTATGGGCGGGAGGCCCTTGTCGAAAAGCCCGACTAGGACCGGGTCGAGTTGCTCGTAGCTCAGCGGCAGCTCGTCCGTAGCCCTATGTCCCGGGTAGAGCTGCGGGCTGCTCGGCTTATACGCGATGCGTTCGGGAACACCTAGCTGCTCCGCAAGCCGCCTTACCTGCGTCTTGTAAAGATGAGCGATAGGCTGGAGGTCCACCCCGCCGTCGCCGTACTTGGTGAAGTAACCTATCAAGGCCTCGCTTCGGTCCCCCGTCCCTGCGACGAGGAGGCACTCCAGGTTAGCGAAGTAGTAGAGCACGACCATGCGGCACCGGGCCCGGATATTCGCCATGGGCTTCCTGAAACGCTCCTCATCCCCCTCACAGCCCAGCTCGCGGAAGAACGCATCACTTACCCGCTGAATATCCACGCGCCTCGTCTTGATCCCGAGCTGCTTCGCGAGCGCCTGCGCGTCTTCCACGTCCTGAGGGGGCGTGAAGCTTGTCGGCATCAAGACGCCCAGAACCCGGTCCGGGTCGAGGGCTCGGACGCAGAGCGTCGCGACTAGGCTGCTGTCGACGCCGCCGCTGAGACCGACGACCACCCCGAGTGCACCGGCGGCCTGAACCCTCGCTTTGATGAAGTCCGAGATCTCGCGGACGGTCAGCTCAAGGTCCAGCACGGGTACGGTGAGCGATGATCGGTTCCGGTGTGGCAGGGGTTCCGTGAGCCTCCACGGCCGCTCTGTCAGAGCTCAGCTTATAAGCGTTCAGAGGTCCGAAATGGACGGTCGCTCCTTCAGAGACGTGACTTCTGATCGTTCGTTGAGACTTCACGGCGAATGTGAAGAGGTCATCACCGCCTCTACATTAGGTAGTATTCCGGTGTTAGCCAAGTTACAGAACGCGGGATCGCTCGGAATATCGTTCACTTGGCTGCGAGCGTTTCCTGCCCTTGACAACGCAGAAATACTCGTTGAGCGAGAGGCCGCCTGGAATCGGCGGGGGATAGAGTCGGTATGATAGCCAGTGAGCTTCACAGGCACATGGTCTCTGTGGGAAGCTGGGTTGACTGGTCCCGGACAAGCGATCGATTCCTCTCGGGCGACCCAGAGGTGACCGCGAAGGGGATCGCGGTTTCTTGGATGCCGACCTTCAGCAACCTGAAGAGGGCATGGGTGAGGGGCCTCAATCTCTTCGTTACTCATGAGCCGCTCTACGTCTTCGAGGCTAAGGGAGGCCCTGTGCCTCTTGGGAGAGAGGCTTGGGCCGAGAAGAAACGCTGGCTCGACGAGACCGGGATGGTGGTCTACCGTTGCCACGATGTCTGGGACGACTACCCGGAGATAGGCATCCACGGCGCTTGGGCCGACTTCCTAGGCTTCACGGGGAAACCCGTCGCCAGCGGCAGGTTCTACGAGGTCCACGAGGTAGGCGACCTCACGTTACGGCAGCTTGCCGAGAGAATCCTTGAGAAGGTTAGGACACTCGGTCAAGAGGCCGTGCATATGGTGGGCGACCTCGACAAGAAGGTTTCACGCATCGCCTTGGGCACAGGCGCCATCACGGACTACCGCGAGATGTTCAACCTCGGCGCGGACGTGCTCTTGCTTACGGACGACGGGACGAGGCTCTGGGAGTCAGGCCAATGGTCCCAGGATATGGGCGTCCCACTCCTCCTGGTGAACCACTCCACGGCGGAGGAGCCTGGCATGCGAACCCTGGCACAGTACATCCAAGAAAGGTTCCCTGAGGTACTCGTCGAGCAGATCCCAGTAGGCTGCCTCTACACTACCGTTCGTCTGTAAGCCCGCACTGGCTCGGGAAGGTGTGGCTCTCCTCAGAAACAGATAAGTTCAGCCTTCCAGATAGGAGGCCAAGAGGCGCTACGGCATGGTTGTGTCTTTTGAGAAGTTCCTGACGAAGGGTAAGAGCGTCCTTCTGGCGTATGACCACGGCCTGGAGCACGGCCCAACGGATTTCAACGAGCAGTCCGTCGACCCTAGCTTCGTCGTGGAGCTCGCCTCGAAGGTAGGCGTCAACGCCCTCGCGTTGCAGAAAGGCGTAGCGGAGAAGTACTACGACGGCAAGATCCCGCTCGTCATCAAGGTAAACGGCAAGACCAACATCCTAGGCGGGGAGCCGCTCTCAAGGCAGATCTGCTCCGTCGATGAGGCGATCTCGCTCGGCGCTAGCGCGGTCGGGTACACCATCTATCCGGGCAGCGTCCACGAGAGCATCATGCTGCAGGAGTTCGGACAGATCGTGGAGGAAGCCCATGAGAGGGGCGTACCGGCGATAGCCTGGGTCTACCCGCGAGGCGCGGCGGTGAAGAACGACACGAGCAAGGAGATGGTCGCTTACGCCGCGAGGGTAGGGCTGGAGGCTGGCGCTGACGCCGTGAAGATCAAGTACACGGGCGACGCGGAATCCTTCAGCTGGGCCGTGAAGGCAGCCGGCAAGGCGAGGGTCTTCATGTCGGGAGGACCGAAAGCCCCGACGGATGAAGACTTCCTACGGCAGCTGAGGGGCGTCATGGACGCGAAGGCTACAGGCGTCGCCGTAGGACGAAACGTCTGGCAGAACGAGGACCCCATCCGCATGGCGAAGAGAGTAAAAGCGATCGTCATCGACGACAAGAGCGTGGAGGAAGCCCTAACGCTTTAGGGCTCCTTCCCTCATCTGGTTCAGGCGGTCCAGAGATTGCCTGTTCGACATCTCTATGGACAGGTTCCATGCTTCGGACAGGGCTGTTCGGGCCGATTTTCGACATCGATATCTGCTCGTTCACGATGAGACTGGGGAGGTTTATCTCTGCAAGAGATGTGATGCGATATACCGCGAAGCCCGCTCGATTTAAGACTTCCGAAAGAATGTTTGAGGGACTCTGCAACTATTACGCATCTTTAAGAATCACGGATAGAGAGGACACCTCCACCGTTACATGAAGAATACTTCGGTACTTCGATGAACTTGGGTCCATGTTAGGCTATCAAGTGTCCGGAGAGTGGACCATAAAGACCCTTTTAGGGGGAGCAAGCTCCGAAAGAACTTAAAAAAAGAGAATAGATATGATGTGGTGGATGCCAGGGGAAGAAGAGGGAATCTTCCTCGCAAGGGCGGTTCATCGCGGCACGGCTCTGAGCTTGAATCAGGGCCCGCCGCGCGCTCTTTTGAGGCGGATAAACCCACGGTAAAGCATGGGGAAAGGGCTTATTAACGCACCTCTCGGAGGCAGGGCTCCTGTCGATGGACAGGCAGTTGGCCGACCAGGATCATAGTCCCATCATGTATCACTCGTTCGCGTCTCTGCTGCCCGGTTGGGCTCAACCTATCGTAGCGCCAGCAGAGGGAAGCTTCAGCCTTCGCGCTCCTCAACGCTGAGCAATGGGACTTCGAGTCCGACAACCAACGAGAGCGTCCTAATCCAGTCGGGTTCAGTCCTGCCCATCGACCAGACCGCCCCGTTTCGTAGGTCGCCCACCGTCGTGACGTAGAGGAACGCCTCCTTCTCCGTGCAGCCCCTCAGACGCGCCAGCACTTTCGCCGCATCCCGCGCCGCGAGGTCCCGTGCCTCCGCGTAGTCGCGGCGACAGGCGATCGCCACGAAGGAGTTAGGCTTCTTCACAAGCGGGCGGTCTGAGAGAAACCTTTCCTCCTTGGTGATGCGAAGCGTCACGTCGGCGGCGCACTCGGCGCCGAGGCCGAGTATCTCACCGTCGCCTTGAACGGCGTGTACGTCACCCAAGACTAGGAGTCCACCTTCCAGCTCAGCCTTGAGGTGGAGCGCGTTGCCGGGCGCGATGTCCTTGAAGTCCATGTTGCCGCCGTTGTCCCAAGGGTTTCCGGGCACAGGGCCCGAGGGCGTGATGTAGATGTCGCCTATCATCATCCGCAGCGGCGCCCAGAGGCCGCCTGGGAAGTGCACCTTCCCATCTCTGATCTCAAGGAAGGAGCCGGGCTCGTCCCAAGGTCCGCCTTTGGCGTGGCCGACCGGCTCAATAGCTTCGATATGGATCGCCAACACATCTCCGGGCTCGATGCCCTTGACGAAGATGGGGCCCGTCTCCTCGCGCCCACGAAGCTGGGCCGGGTTCACATCCTCAGGCGTGCGGATGATCGGCGTCGGCTCGTTGATCGTCTCGACGACGAAGGTCTCGCCGAGCTGCACCTCCGCGACTGGTTCGCGGACTCGGTAACGCTTCCCCCCTGGAACAGTGTGATCTCGCGTGATACGCCTCATATTCTCATCTCCATCGGGTCCCTTTAGAAGCCTTCTCGGCAGGCTCTGTGCGAGTGGAATATAACTATTACCCATTAGACCGCGTTAACGTATGGTAGAGAGCTCTGTCGAAACGTCTTTCCCGTTAGGGCTCTAATCGGCACGTACACGTTAACGTGCGCAGGTTAGGGCTGGATTATGTTCCCGGTTTCATCTGTGGCGATGAGGCCAGGCGTCCTCTTCTCCAGCTGAGCTTTGAACTCCGGCGACCGCAGAACCTCTAGAAAGGCCTTCACCGCGGGCTTCTCCAGTCTAGCCTAACCCTACCTTGGCCGTGGTCCTAACGTTGGTCTTCATACTCTATGAGCTTGATGAAGACTGGCCCATATCGGACCAAGCCTTCCGAGATATCCGAGAGTACCTTATCGGTCTCTTTACCGGCGCGATCGGGCTCGCGCTCCGGCTCAAGCCCTGAACCCAAGTGTCCATTTTAGCCGCTGGCGGGCTCTGCGACGCATGGACGATTTCCATAGCGATGTCCAACAGGTAGTATCTGGACCATCGACGGCTTACCTGAAAACTGAATCCCTTAACTCCGGACTCGAGGAGCTAGGTTAAGTTCTGGGGAGAGGCAGCGAGTTTGTAGACGACCTCAAAGCTTACCTGGATGAAAACGTCGGAGAGGAGGCTGCTGCGAAGCCTGAAAGCCGACCTCAAGAGAGTTTTGCGCTGAAGACCTCTCGTACCTCAGCCTTGGGCTGGGCCGTCTAGGCATGGACAAAGTACCTAATGCTTATCTGGCGCTCCGATATGGACGCCCATTAATGAGGTCCGATGCAATGGCCGAAGAGAGAATAACCTGGGCGCCACGGGTCAGCATGTCAAGCATCTTCCTCCTCTACGAGAAAATTGCTCGTGGATTATGTGATGAAAAACTTGTAGATGAAATCGCATATGCTTTCTATTCACGTTGTCAAAGTATCATTGATGTAACAGAAGCATCCCATGGTAGGGTCAGGTGTCAGAAATGTGGGTCACTTATAATTCGCAAGACCCATCAAAAGGACGAGTTACTTCGTTGCGAGAAGTGTGACTGGAATACTGACTGGCGAACATTCTTCAAAAGCTATCACAGGAAACAGTTGACAGGGGGATTGGGATATCAGGTGTTCATAGACTTTGTTGGGAGATATCTGAAATGTTCAAACGTAAGAGATAGGCTACTTCTAATAGACTGGATCATTCATCAGTGTCATGTTGCGGTAACTGATCGGGGTTCTCGCGCCACCCGCCCAGTTGCAGTGAATCTTATTAAGGGCAGGATGTCCCAACTGATACCATTTCTGGAAAATCTTCCATTGGCGCCGGATCCCAGAATGGAGGGCGTCTACAACAACTGGAAGAAGGTCATGGCCGAATCAGTGGGCGCGCGCTGGCTCAGAAAAAAGTAGTGTGATGATATACATCTCCACTGTCGCACAATTTTAGCTGGAAGCGATAGTGACTGGAACCGTGACAATATAAAAGGCCTTGGATGATCGAGCGGGCGTTGAAGGGCTAGTGCCAGGGGCGAGGTGATGTGAGCTGATCCGCGCTCATGCGGGGTCTGGGAAGGATGGAGAGATGGAGTCAATACCAGGCTAGAGCAACGACTCGTCCCTATTAATCTCCTAACTCCGGTAAGGAGATTAATAGGGAGTAAATTGTGCATTTCGTTAATGAAACTGCTCTCTTAGATTTGCCCACTTACGCTTATGGTAAAAGTCCAAGTGTTCGCGCCTTTGGTCACCGTTGACTTGGAATTGGTTGAACTCTGAAATCACTAAGGGTTGGGCGAAGTGGTTTGTTAAAGGGAGTAAATCACCTAACGAAAGTTAAAGCGGTTATGGGGTCGATCCTTACTCGGCTTTAGTCACTCACTTCAAATTCACCTTATGCCAGAGTCTCTTAAAAGCCTACTGATTCGACAACTCAACCTATGGAAGAAATGCAACAACCTCGGGTTTTGTCCAATATTGTCTGGGCCAAGGGGCTCGTTACGGCATTTAGAGAATGAGGCTTGTTCTGAGTCGCAAGGAGAAAATAAGGCTGATAACGGCGTTTAGTCTTCTTTAAATACTTTTTCAAGGACAGTGACCCAGTTTCCATAAACCCCGGCCCAGACATTTCCATAAAACCGGGCCGGGAAGGGTACGGAAAAAGTCCATGCTTAGCCCACTTAATCCGCTAAATCCCTTTTCGACATCGAAATCGACATCCCAGCATGGAGAAATGTCGAGAATCTACGGTCGCGGACCCGCTCCAGAGCCCGGCTATAACGACTGCTCTGCTTCGCCCAGTCGGTAAGCCTATCGCACGGGAAGGAATCGAATTCGTAGCAGAACGCAAGCCTCTTCTCGTCTACGCAGCAGCGGAGAATCCAACAGTCTGCGTACCAGTGGACTGACCGGTTGCCCCGACACCCGCTGCAAAGCACAGTTCCAGGAACAAGGAGGCCCCATCCCTTCTCATTGAACCGAGCAGCAACGCGCCGCGCAGCTTCAAGGTCAGCCGGCACCTTCCAGATGTCACATTCGCTACTGCAGTCTATACCGCAGACCGCGATCATCCCATTCTTCGGGTTCAAAGTCATCCCTCACGGGCTCCCGGCTCCACACCCGGTTCTGTCTCTTTCCTATAAACCCTTGGAAGCTTAGTCTGAGGTTGTCAACTCAGCCTGCAGGGGTGTCGCCGCATAATGCAGAGTGGGGTTGCGGACACCGCTTAGAGGCACGGACAGAGCAGGGAGGGTGATACCATCCCACGGGAAAAACACGCTCACAGAGAGAGCTAAGAGCCTAAGTTGACAACCTCCTTAGTCTTCCCCGTCGCCACCGAAGGCCCGGGTTCCGCCAGAGACCGAAAGTAGAGGGGGAAAGACGAGGCTCTCGGGGCTATCGGTGCTCACAGAGCGTCATGTCTCTTTGCCTATGGCGCCTCCGGGCTTGCCGGGTGGAACATCGAGATGAGGGTCTCAGTGTGGACCACATTGGGGTGCTGGGCGATGATCTCGTAGACGATCTTGTTCAGGTCTTCTAGGTCCCTCGCCTCCACGACGATGACGGCGTCGTACCTGCCGAAGACCGAGTTGGCGATCTTCACGCCCTTGATGCGCCTGGACCTCACGATCTCCTGCGAGGTCCCGGGCTTCGTGGACACGAGTATGAAGGCCCTCAGTGGGGCCATCACGAGGCTCTTGCGGCTGGACAACGGTCTCACGTTCCTAGAACAGGCATATGGCGGTTTCCGTGTGCACGATGGCAGGGTGCTTCTCGACGATCCTGTAGACGATCTCGCTGATCCTCTCTATGCTGGGAGCCTCAAGGACGGCGATCGCGTCGAACCGTCCATAGACGGAGTCGGCTTGAACCAGCCCCTCTGTCCTCCCGCTGCTTCTCAGGTCCCGGACGAGTTCCTCGCTTGTTCCCGGCTTGGTGACGATAAGCAGGTAGGCTCTCATCCTCTCATGCTCACCTCCCTTCCTAGTAGTCGAGGTACTTCATGATCTCCCATGGAGTCACGTAGAGACAGTACTGGTTCCAGTCATTCGTCTTAAGCTGGATGAAGCGGTCGAAGATATGGCTTCCCAAGGCGCGTTGGATTACCTCGTCGCTCGCCATCTCGTCCAGCGCGTTCCTTAGGGTCGTAGGAAGCTCGCCTATGCGCATCGCCCGCTTCTGCTCCGCGGTCAGGCTGTAGACATTCATGTCCACGGGGTCTCCAGGGTCGAGACTCTTCTTGACGCCGTCGAGGCCGGCCATGAGGATGCAGGAGAGCGCCAGGTAGGGGTTGCAGGATGGGTCCACGGCCCGGTACTCGACGCGCTTGGTCTTCGCATGCCCTGGTCCCCTGAAGTAGATGGGCAGCCGCACAAGCGCTGACCTGTTCCGGCGGCTCCACATGATGTATATGGGCGCCTCGAACCCCGGCACAAGCCGCTTGTAGGAATTCACGGTGGGGCAGCAGACCGCGGTCAAAGCCTTCGCGTGCTCTACGAGGCCGCCTATGAAGTACCGCGCCGTCTGGCTCAGCTCGGCGTACTCATCGTCCGGGTCGTACATGATGTTGGTGTCCCCCTGCCAGAGCGATGCATGGACGTGCATGCCACTCGCGTTGTCGAGGTAGACGGGCTTCGGCATGAACGTGGCGGTCAGCCCGCGTTTCTTAGCGATGTTCTTGGCGACGAACTTGTAGTAGACCACCCTGTCAGCGGTCTCGCTGAGTGGGCCGTACTTGAAGTCGATCTCCACTTGGCCGGCCGTCGCCACCTCGTGATGGTGCATCTCGATCTCGAAGCCGAAGGAGTCCTGAAGGGTGGAGGCCACCTCGTTCCGATACTCGATCGTCGTGTCCTCAGGCGGCGGCCTGAAGTAGGCTTCCTTCGGCCTCATCGTGAAAGTGCCCGGCGTTATCTCCGGAGACTCGGGCACAACCCTAGGGGCTCCCCAAGAGTCGCCCTTGCCCCCCGCGGGGCTGACCCAGAGGTCCCAGGTGAGCTTCGTGGGATCGATCGACTTGAAGACGAAGTGCTCAACCTCGGGGCCGAAGAGCCCCGTGTAGCCCATGGCCTTAGCGGCCTCAACCGCCCGCCTGGCGACGTAGCTTCTGGGGCAGACCTCCGAGGGCTGGTCGCCTCCGTAGGCCTCGTAGACGTCGCCGAGCACGATGGCGCTCTTCTGGAACTCCTCAGTCGTCCAAGGTAGAACCGCGAGTGTGGTGGGATCTGGCCTGAGGATCATGTCCGACTCATCGATCTCCTTGAACCCGCGGACGGAGGAGCCGTCGAACCCGGTTCCGATCGTGAAGCAATCGTCCTCGGTGAACCTCGTCGCGGGAAGGACGACCGCCTGTAGGATGCCGCGTATGTCGGTGAAGGCCGTGTGAATCCATCGTACGCCGTGTTTCCTCAGCAGCTCTACAGCCTTTTCCCTCGCGTCCATTTGACCGACACAGCCCTGTGCTGGACAGCCATTTGCATATAAGTCTTTCGCTAGACTGAACATATGACATCAGTCCCGGAGCCGCCATAAACGAATGCCGGTAAGCCGCCGCCTCAGCTCTAGCTTTAATAGCTACCGAGGAGAGGCGGGGGCTCGTGAAGCTAACACTCCGCGTAAAGGAGGGTGACGACCTTGAAGCCTGACGCCGTGCTCGTCCTAGACTTCGGCGGCCAGTACTGCCACCTCATCGCTCGACGGATCAGGGAGCGTAAGGTCTACTCCGAGATCGTATCGAACGAGATAACGCTGAACGAGATCCGGGAATACCAGGAGAGGCTCAACGTTAAGGGCCTCATCCTTTCCGGTGGACCCTCCAGCGTCTACCAACCCCAGGCCCCCAGATGCGATCCCTCCATCATCACTTGGGGCCTGCCCCTCCTGGGGCTCTGCTACGGCCATCAGCTTCTGGCGCAGATTGCCGGCGGCGAGGTGCGGCCGGGCGAGAAACGAGAGTACGGTATCGCCTACGCCTCGATCGACCGTGCGATCGGCGTGCTCAAGGGGCTGGGGCCGCGGGAGAAGGTCTGGATGAGTCACGGCGACACGGTCTTCGCGCTGCCCGGGGGCTACGAGGCCCTAGCTCACACGGACAACTGCCCGGTCGCGGCCTTCAGGCACGGGGCAAGGCCTATCTACGGGCTTCAGTGGCATCCCGAGGTGGCGCATACGGAGAACGGCGCCAGGATGCTGGAGAACTTCATCTTCGAGGTCTGCGGCTGCGAGGCCAACTGGCGGATGGAGGACTTCGTCCAGAAAGCCATAGGGGAGATCAGGCAGTCGACCGGCGGGAGGAAAGCCATCATCGCCCTGAGCGGCGGGGTCGACTCGAGCACGGCCACCGCCTTGGCCTCCAAGGCGCTCGGCAGAGACTTGACAGCCGTGATGGTGGACCATGGCTTCATGCGTGAAGGCGAGCCCGAAGCAGTGAGAGAGACCTTCGCCAAGATGGAGTTGAGCTTCATCCTCGTCGACGCCAAGGAGCGCTTCCTTCAAAGGCTGAAGGGCGTCACGGAGCCCGAGGCGAAGAGGAGGATCATCGGCGAGGAGTTCGTCCGGGTCTTCGAGGAGGTGGCGAGGGGCGTGGGCGCCGAGTACCTTATCCAAGGGACGATCTACCCTGACAGGGTGGAGTCAGGCTTCAGGCGGTTCTCGGACAAGATCAAGACGCATCACAATGTGGCTGGCCTTCCCTCGAGGATGGAGTTCAAGGGCGTCGTGGAGCCGCTTCGCGAGCTCTACAAGGACGAGGTCCGCCTAGTCGCCCGGGCTTTGGGGCTTCCAGAAGAGATCGTGAAGCGGCAGCCCTTCCCGGGGCCGGGCCTAGCGCTCAGGATCATAGGGGAGATCACGCCGGAGAAGCTGGAGATCGCCCGCCGGGCGGACAGCATCGTGAGAGCCGAGATCGAGGCCGGCGGCCTAAAGGACAGGCTCTGGCAGTACCTGGCGGTGGTCACGAACACGAGGAGCACAGGCGTGAAGGGCGACGCGCGGGCCTACGGCTACACGGTCGCGGTGAGGGCCGTGGAGAGCAGAGAGGCGATGACCGCGAGCTTCGCGAAGATCCCCTACAGGCTGTTGGAGCGCATCTCAACCAGAATCACGAACGAGATCCCAGAGGTCACCAGAGTTGTCTACGACATAACACATAAGCCGCCCGCGACGATAGAATGGGAATAGCCTCACGGCGCAGGCTTCGATTCCACATGCCAGATATACTCGCGGAACGCCTCCTTGAAGCCATTCGTATACTCCCTGCGCCCAAGGGCTATGTCCTCAGCGAGCTCCTCAAGGGAGACGAAGCGGGTCTCGATGATCTCCTCAGGGTCAGGATGGATCTCGCCCCCGTACCTGCACGCGTAAAGCCAAGAAATCTCCTTTTCGACCTCGGAGAACGACCTGAACTTAGCTATCTTCTCCAACGGCGCCTCGATGCCCAGCTCCTCCCTAAGCTCGCGCTTCGCAGCCTCATCGTAGGTCTCGCCGTAGTCCACGTGGCCCGTCACCGAGCCCGTATAGAAGCCAGGATAGACATCCTTCGACATCGCTCGTCTGTGGATGAGAAGCTCGCCTCTCGCGTTGAAGAGCAGAATGTACACGGACCTGTGGATGAGCCGGCGTCTATGGCATTCCTCCCGGGACACCTTGCCTACGACGTTATCCTCCTCATCGACGATGGCGAAGAGCTCAGACAAGGCTCAGTCCACCTTCGCGTCAACGGCTTCTACGTGAAGTTAAGTCCATACTCCGCGATCGGCAGCGGAAGGGCCCTTCCGATCGCGGCGGCGAGTCTGCTGCCAGCCTTCGGCTTGGGCGCCTCCATCAGGTACCTTTCGTTCTCCGGGTTGATGACCTCAGGCGTTCCGAAGAGCAACCGCGCCAGCTCCATCTCGTTCCTTAAGGGTAGAGCCTCGCCGTCCAGCTCTAGTCGCAGCGTCTTCTTCTCCTCCATGAGGCTCAGTTGCTCGCTCATAGGCTCGTCCAGCCTTTCACGGAGATAGGGCCGGAGGGCTTCCAGGAAGCTCCTCGGCTGGAGCAGCTTCACCGTGCCGCTGAAGGGGCTGGCCTTTGGCGAATCTAGCTCCGCCAGGTTAAGGAGGCTGAGCAGTTCAAAGTCCTGCCACGGCACCGTGAGATTCAGCCTCCGAAGCCCACGTTGACAGATGAGAAGCCCGAGCCCCGCGGCCACGGCGCTCCTGGCGCCGCCGTACTCGATGATGTTCGAGTCTCCCAGGCTTCCCTGACGGGGCATCTGGGCAACCAAGTAGGCTAGAGGTGTTCCGCCGTGGTGAACGATGAAGACATCCCTGGGATGAACCTGGTTCAAGGAGTCTCTTTCCGGCCTCCGGAGCAAAGCCAAGAGCTCCTCGGGGCTGTTCAGGAACCTGACGGGTTCCCGTTGGCGAAGCCGGATCATCTCCTGAAGAGCTGCTTCTTGGAAGGGCTCCAGCTCGAAGCGCTCGTTAGAGAGCCTCTCAGCCTCTTGGGGCATAAGCCCAAACCGGTGCTCCCTGCCGACGACAGCGCAGCCTGCGCGGTCGTAAAGGCTTCTCAGGCCCGAGACCAACACCAAGCTTACGCCGTCGCCTCTCATCTTCTCGAACGCATCCGCTAGCGCGAGACCGGCAAGGCCCTTGCCACGATGCAGGGGATGGGTACAGACAGACCCTATCATGCCGACGAGTATCTGGCAGCCGTAGACGGAGACCTCGCATTCCCTTATGCCGACGAGCGTCACTGGCTTGCCGTCCTCTAGGATTATCCTGAGGTTCTCCGCGTTCTCCTCGCGATAGAGCAACGGGAACTCTAGGTGCATCGTCCAGGCAAGGCCCTTCGCCTGCCTGAAGACCAAGTTCGCCAGGTCGGCTACCTGGGGAAGCTCAGCTTCGCGCGCCGCTCTCGGGCCCTCCATACCCCGCCACCGGGAACATATGCCCTAGGGAAGCCTTATTAGGTCACTTATCGTTCACCGCTCTCCCTGAGGGAGGATACGATGCGAAGAACCCTCCTTGTGGCACTGGTTCTCCCGGTCCTGATGCTCTCCTCACTCCCTCTTGCTGCCTTGTTCTGGTCGAAGACGGCAACAGGCGTCACCCGCGGACTGGCACAGGAAGAGCACGTCTACTATGGCTACATCCCGCGGGAGATGTGGGGAGTCGCCTGGTTGAGCGGCCTCGAGGAATTCAGGTTCGACCCCGCAACCGTGGTGACGCGGGGCCACGTCGTAGTCGTCGGGAACCATGACGGTACGCGCGTCAGGGTCTACACGCTGCCCTACGGCAGATTGGTTGAGGACACGGTGTTGAACAAGCTACAGAAGGTGACGGTCACATTGCCCAACGGCACCCTCTTCAAGGTCTCAGCAAGCCAGCCCGCCACGGTTATCCTCATGGCCGGAAGAGGGATGGAACGCGGCGAGGCAGACGCCAGCATTTTCTTCACCGCCGTAGACGGCCGCTACGTTGGTAAGGAGTTCGTCTTCATCGCGGTTCAGGGTAAGACGGGCCTGCCGTTCAGGGTCTACGCCCTAGAGGACAGCGATGTCACGATCACGGATGTGAACGGCACCAAGGTGCAGGAGTTCAGGGTCCCAGCGAACGGGTACAAGGAGCTCTCCTTCGAATCGCTGCAGACGTACAGACTGACCTCAACGGGCAATGTCATCCTCAAGTCGGGCGCCCTGGGAACCTGCTTCTACCCGGCCGTGGAAGGCGGCTTCGTTGGCAAGCTCTTCTATGGAAGTTCCGGGCCCGATGAGGAATGGCCGGAGTGGGCTCCTCCCCACTTCGTCATGACCGGGTTGACGGCCTCGAAGATCGAGATCGTTGACCTGGGATTCAAGCGGGAGTACGGTGAGGCTGACCTAGCCGCGGGGAGCAACGTCTCGAGACAGTTGAAGCTCTCGCATATGGTGGTCCAGAGCGAGCAGCCCATCGTCCTGCTGATGGAATCCTCAGGGGTCGGCTTCCTGGGGCTTAGGGCTGGACAGGAGGCCTATGTGGACATTCCCACCGATGAGCCATACCCGGGTGAGGTCCCGCACATATCTCAGGTGGGCTCTAAGGGCGAGGCCTACCTCTTCGCTTACAAGGAGACGACCGTGACCATAGACGATGTGAGAATCAGGCTTTCCCCAGACCAGGTTGAGCCGTTAACGCCCGGGTTCCACCGGATCTCGGCCACGGAGAACATCCTGATACAGCTGACGAACTGGCCTGCACAGGTCTACTCGCCCCTCACGCACTCGGAGACGAGGCTAGCAAATCTCGCCGCCTGCATACCGTCCATCCAAGCCGTATCACTCGCCAACACGGGGCTTAACCTGAAGCCCGTCGTAGCCAGCGAGCTACCCTGGGTGTACATAGTCGTCGCGTCTATTGTGGTCGTCCTCGTGGCCCTCATGCTGCTGCGGCGTCGTAAGAAGCCCTGACGCAGCTACGTGTGGAAGGAACCTTGTCCTCCGCTCCCTCCAGCTACGAGCCCAGGGGAAAGCCTCGGAGGGGCTACGTGAGGTATTCCAGCCGCGCTGCAAAGGGGCAGAACGACTGCCGGTTCTGCGCCGAAGGTCCCTCCTTCAGCGCTCCATCCCGCGGCCTGCTTTCACTCGGCCGACTATCAAGGTGAGGAGTTGAGTGAAGGCCTCGACCGGCTGGTCCAAGCTGGGCCTAAGGGCTTCGGTGCACTCGTCCATGGCGACAAGCCCCTCCAACCAAGCGTAGGCGAGAAGCGCCTCCGCTGAGCCCCCGATCGCATGCCTGTCCAGCCTCTTCGGCAGCAGCCCCCGGAGGCCTGCTCGTCGGATTGCCTCCGCGAGGATCCGGTTCTCCACCTTTGAGCCCTTGGGGCGGCCGGCCTGCCTTGTCAATGCGAGCGAGTAGACCAGGTTGACGAAGGCATCTCCCAGCGCTGCGAGGTCGCGGTCAAGTAGGACCCTAGACAGCCTCTCGTTCTCCAACGTGGGCTCCCAGCGCTCCAAGCCGAACCGGTAGAACACATGCGTCAGGTTGCGGGGCTTTTCAAGGTCGGGCTTGCTGGAGGGCCTCCTCGAAGATCTGTCTGAAGGCGGCCGCGTTCTCCTTAAGCCTCGCCGCGGCCCGCTTCAGGGTCTCGATGGGGTTCTGGCCCTCCTTCGTCTGCACCCTGAAGACCGCGGCGTTGATCAGCGGATGAGGGACCGAGTAACCGGCGAACTCGATCGCCTCGTCCTTCAGTAGCAGGTCTTGGAGCGCGTTGCAGAAGGTATGCCCCTCCCCTCGGATCTCAAACTCCATCTCGTTCTGGGTCTGTTTCATCACTCTTAGCTCCATGTAGGCTCCTCCTCAGCCCTTCCCCCGGCCGGGTTAGGGTTCCATGTGTTCTCCCCTGTAGTCTGAGGCGGTCTTCCGCCTCTCCACGGCGCCGCAGTTGTCGCACCTCAGGAAGGCCCTCTCCCTCTTGAGCGGGTGGCCGCACTTCGAGCAGAGCCCGAGGAGTACCCCGAGCTCCCTGTCCACGGTGCTCAGGTGATAGGTGCTGTTCATGGTGCTCGTCACCCTCGCCCTGATCACGTCTAGGGGCCTGAACGCCTCCTGGACGCTGCGCACGTACCTCGGGCCGATCGTTGAGATGTGGAGTACGCCCTGAAAGGGTACGCTGAGAGGCTTCTCGCCGATCTTCAGGATGTCGACGAGGGCTGCCTTCTCCTGCGTCGCCACCACCCTGCCGATGACCTCGTCGTCCACCCTTGGGACAACCGGCTTCTCCGACATGGGCTTGATGTTCACGCTCCGGTCCCTGCGATCTAGCTCAGTCACGCCGATCCACTTCGAGTAGATCGTCCCCTTCTCCTCGAACGTGCCTAGGCCCGGCAGGAACTCCTCCGTCACCCCCAGCTTCTCACCGGGCAACACAAGCTGCCCAAGCTTCATCCTAGCCGTCAACTCTCTGAGGCTCCCTCGATACGGGGCAACACTGGCAGGGAGGGAATTTAAACCATTCACTCCTAGCGGCCCATCAGTGCGCGAAGGCGCCTCCCAACCCAGCCGACATATGGATCAACGGGAAGCATCTAGCCGCACGAGCATGGGAGCCCCTCGAACCCGAGACCGCGCCGTACGTAAGGCAGGGCGAGAATGCCGCGACGACCAAGATAGCTGCAGAGCCTGCTCGTACAGCCTAAGCCCTCAGGCCTCTTGGACGAGGTGAGGATCGTGGCTCAAGGCCGAGTCTCGCTTGCGTACTGACGCCTTGCGGTTGCTTGGTGCAACTGTGAAAGCTTTTCTCGTCAAGCCGCGACTTGTCTGGGGACTTGAGTATGGACCGCGAGAAGTACTCAGCGGGAGTCTGGGTCTTCGGCTCCTGCCCTGACCGCTTCGTCAGCCGAGGCTACAAGGATGCTTTACCGCTGGAGGATCGCCTCAAGCTGGTCACGGAGGTCTGGGGCATCAGCGGGATAGAGGCCCAGTATCCCTCCGACTTCTCAGCCGAAGACGTGGACCGCGTCAAGGGGCTTCTGGAAACCTACGGGCTGAAGCTCTCAATGGTCTGCATAGATGTCTACTCCGACCGCAAGTGGCAAAGGGGCTCACTAGCGGCCGCGGACGAGCCGATCAGGCAGGCGGCGATCGCCACGGTGAAGGAGGCTATGGATATGGCTGAGCAGCTGGGCGCCATGCAGGTGAACTTCTGGGGAGGGCATGACGGATTCGACTACCCCTTCCAGGCAGACTACGCCGGGGCTTGGACGCGCCTGGTCGAAGGCCTTAGGGAATGCGCGTCCCACAGGCCGAACGTGAGGCTCTGCATCGAGTATAAGGCTAAGGAGCCGCGGACGCACCTGTACGTGGACACCGCCGCGAAGGCTCTCCTACTCGTGAACCAAGTGAAACGTGAGAACGTGGGCGTCACGTTAGACACGGGCCACTCCCTGATGGCCGGGGAGAACATGGCCGAGGCCGCCTCCATGCTCAGCTCGGCGGGGAAGCTCTTCCACCTGCACTTCAACGACAACTACCGGGACTGGGACCACGACATGATCGCGGGCACCGTCCACCTCTGGGAGTACCTAGAACTACTGCTCTGGCTTAGGCTCCTCGACTACAGGGGCTGGTACTCGCTCGACATGGACCCCTACCGCGAGGACCCCGTCTATGCCTGCTCAGAGAGCTTCCGGAACATAGACGCCTTGAGGGAGGTGGTGAACTCCCTGAACCTCGACCACCTGCGTGAGGAGATCAAGAAGGAGAACCTGCGGGAGGTTCAGCCGCTTCTACGCACAGCCCTGATAAGAAGCTCCTAGAAGCAGCCTCCCCTAGGCTGGCAACCTACGAGACCTGAACTGCGAGGCTCGGATCCATCTTAAGGATCCACGCGATCGCCCAGACAGCCCTCTCTGACGCCTTCTGGTTCCAGGGAATCCTCCTCAGCGTCGCAATTCCATCGCCGGGATAGAGCACGAGGATGGCGACGAAGCCATTCTCGCGGATGAAGTACTCGTAGCTATGCAGCCTGACCTTGAAGCCCCTCGCCTGAAGCCTGTACAGGAGCTCCAGCCTCTTCTTTTGGTCGGCGAAGACTGAGGGGATGGTGGCTCACCAGCTTCGGTGAAGAGAAGCCTGCCTTCGGCTTAAGCCTTCCTTGGCACCGGTTCCAGCGTTCGGATACGCGATCTCGCCCGTGGCCAGCTCCGCGGCTACAGGTCAGAGACCAGCAACGGTTCTGCTGCGAACATCGTCCGTGGTGGTGCCGCTCGCGCTCCTTGTTTCACGCGGATGCTCTCGCATCATCTGCCTTAGGATTGGTCTCCTCTGCCGGAGTATGGATCTCCTTGCTCCAACGATAGACCTAGGCGTGTAGGCGAGGACGCCGTGGGTCCTGTCAAGCCCCTGGCGAAAGAGCCTGAGCAACCACTGACTCAATGAACGATGCCTTGGCGCTCGTATATCCAGTACGGTCCGAACCGTGTTTCGCGGCCAGGATCTTCTTCAATTCGTGATACTGCTGAGCTACCTTGGGATGGGTGCGGAGATAATCACGGAAGAGCAAGTGCTTCGCCCAGAGAGGGCTCATGAACCTGACAAGGTGCAGGTGGTAGCCAACGCCATGGGCTCTTCTTCCGCAGCAGTAGTACCAGTCTAGCTCTTCCTCCGACGTGATATCATCGTAACCAATCTGTCTCAGTGTTGGGACACACTGATCCGCGTCGGAAGGGCCGTGGACACCCGCCATCATATCGATGATCGGCTTCGCTCCCAAACCGGGCACCGCCGTGCTCCCTATGTGCTCGACCGCAAGGACCATGCGCCCTGCCATCTCAACAACACGGCGCTTCTCTTCCTCAAACAACGCGGGCCACCGGAAATCATAATCCACGATCACCACAGGGCGCGCCAAACCGCTTTTCTCCCGGCTCAAGCCGTGATCAGCCATTCCAATAAGAACCTGACGCCGCATTTGCCACCATCCCTCTCTGCGAGAACTACGGCGTCCCTCATCCTGACCGTTCGCGGCCTAAGCTGATACAAGAGACAAGACTCCGGGCAGCTCTTCAAGTGAGTGGATCACGTGGTCGGGACGCTGCCTCTTCACCTTGAACCAGGGCTGATAGCCATTAAGCCTCAGGACCGCGATGGTTCTGAGCCCGGCTCTCCGGCCTGCGATGATGTCCTCCTCCATGTCGCCCACGTAAGCCGCCGTGGAGGAGTCCGAGATCGCCATCCGAAGCAGGGCTTCTTGGATCGGCTTCGGCGAAGGCTTCAGCTCGTTGCTGTCCTCTAGGCCGATGAGGACCTCGAAGAAACCGCGGATCCCAAATCCCTCGAGATGCTCGGTGAGGAAGACCCGCGGGGTCTGGGAGACGACGCATAGCCTCAGGCCTCGTTCCCTTAGGAGGCCCAGTACCCCAGTGACCTTGGGGAAGAGGCGTACCCGGTCCTTCACTGTGGCGTAGAACCGCTTGAAGAGCTTGTTCGCCTCAACCTTAGCTTCCGCCGCCGGTATGCCTAGCTCCTCGTAGAACCTCCAGTAGGGCATGATGAACCGTTCTCTGAACTCCTCCAGCCCGAGCCAGACGCCCTTGTAATGCTCAATCACCTTCGCGTTCGCCCACCAGACCGCCCAGAGGTCGTCGAGCAGAACACCACTGAGGTCGAAGAGCACCGCCTTGACTTTTCCCACGCCCAAGGCGGGGCTCTCGACCAGGCCTGAAGGTTGAGGCATGCCGACCCTAGCCCCGCGGCTCAACATCGTAGTAGACGCGAAAGCCCTCCTCGATCGGCTTGGCCTCCAAGATACGGAGGACTCCGATCTCCGCGACGTTCCCCAAGTGGGTTCCACTACAGGGAATCGGGGCACAGCCGCGTATCGTCACGATCCTATACCTCGCCAGATCGGGCAACCGGTATATATTAGGGGCCTGAGGCGCCCTCCTTAGAAGCTCCTCCTTCGAGACCAGTTCCACCGTGACCTCGGCTCCTTGAGCGATCATCCTCCTTTCAAGCTCGGCCGCCTGCGAGAGGATGGACGAGTCTGGGAGAGCTCCCTTGTACTCGACGTAGCATCCGTCGCCCAGCCAGGAGCCGAGTGTCTCCATGCTCCTTCCGGCCGCGACGCCCAGGCAGTGATCTAGCAGGTGGCCTGCGGTATGCCTGCGCATCAGCAGGTATCTCCAAGCCCAGTCGATCTCGCCTTGAACCGGGCCGGGATGGGGCTCGCCCTCCTGAGCCCTTCCCCAGTGAACGAGCACATCCTTCACCTGCATCACCTTCCTGATCTCCAGCCTGAAACCAGGCCCTCGAAGTGCCCCTCTATCGGAGGGTTGGCCGCCTATCTTCGGGTGAAACGCGGTCTGATTGAGGACAAGGTAGTAGAACCTCTTCTCATCAGGCTCTGCTCGGGTAATGGAGCCCTCGAACCTGCGGAGGTAAGAGTCCTGCCAATAGAGCAGCCTAGTCGGCGGCATCCCCGCCACGATGTCCTCCAGCCTCAGCTTGCTGGCCTCCCAAAGCCGAATCCGGGGAAAGTCTCTCGGCTGACATAAGGATTATCCAAGCCTCCTCCGCTCCTCGCTTAAATCCCGGCTGAGGGGCACGCCGGATCGCCGGTTGTCCTCAATGGTGGGCGTCGGAGTCGTGGGCGTGGGAGGCATCGGAAAGCTCCATGCGAAGAACCTGAAGGCCCTGCCGGAAGTCACTGCACTCTCGTGCTACGACGTATCTCCGGTGGTAGCGGCGCAAGCCAAGGAGGAGCTTGGACTTACGGTCTTCGGCAGCCTCACGGAGATGGTTCAGAGCAGCGAGGTGGACGCGGTCTTCGTCTGCACGCCGCCCTTCGCTCACCGTGAGGTGATAGAGGCCGCGGCGGCTGCGGGAAAACACGTCTTCTGCGAGAAGCCCATCGCCGCTGACCTCCGAGACGCGCGCGGAATCCAGGCCGCTGTTCGGGCCTCGGGGGTGAAGTTCGCGATGGGGTTTGTGCTCCGCTACTGGCCTGTCTACGCGTACATCCGGAGGCTGATAGACGAGAGGCAGCTGGGCGCGCTTCATCACGTCTGGCTTACGGACATCGGCGGCCCCTTCCGCGTGGATGCAGCTCCGTGGCGCCGACTCAGACGGAACAACGCCGGGATCGCGGAGCAGGCCATCCATGAGATCGATGCTCTTCGGTTCCTCGCAGGCGACGTGGCCTCGGTCTACGCTCGGGGCGGCCGCTACGGCGCTATGGAGGCCGATTACGAGGACAACCTGGTCTACTCCCTGGCGCTGGCTAACGGCGGAATCGCCACCATAATCGCCAGCCTCTCCTCCAGGCAGTCGGATCGGGGCGGCGGCGTGATAGCCCAGAAAGGAGCCTTAGTCTTCAACACGAGAACCCAGACCGTCACCGGCAACCTCGAGGCGATAGGCTCGATAGACCAACGTTTTCCATGGAATGACCCCTTCTTGGACGAGGCCAGGGGCTTCATCGTCTGGCTGGAAGGTGGCGCACCGCCGAAGGCCACATTAGAGGACGGGGTGAAAGCCACGGAGGTGGCCGAAGCGGCCTGCGTTTCACTCCGCCAGTCCGCAGAGGCCCGTCTCCCTCTCGTCGAGTGAGAACCTGCGATCAGCCATCCTGAGACTCGGCGATGCATCGTGCTAAGGCTTATATAACAGAGGCCGTGTCTCATAGCGCTGCCTCAGCGTTCTGAGGTCCCAAAATCCATGGAGGAACGGTTGTGAGCCGCCTGTTCCTTGGCCCCGAGGAGGAAGAGTGGGACAAAGAAGAGGAAGACTGGGAAGAGGAGGAAGGCTGGGAGGAGGAGGGCCTGGGGGAAGAAGAGGACGAGTGGTAGACCGCTGAGACCGTCCACATGCTTCCCCGTTCGCGTTTTCGTCTAGTAGGATAGTCGCTGTATGGTCAGAATTGCCGTTCTAGACCAGGAGAGGTGCCGCCTCAAGGACTGTGGCTTCATCTGCCGCCGGTTCTGCCCGCCCGTGAGGAACAAGGTGGAGACCATAGCCCTGAATGAGGCAAAGACGAAGCCCGTGATCGTCGAGAGGCTCTGCGTCGGATGTGGCATCTGTGTTAGGAAATGTCCCTTCAAGGCCATCTCGATCGTGAACCTCGCGAATGAGCTGGAGAAGGATTGCAGCCACAGGTTCGGCGTGAACTCCTTCAAGCTCTACAGGCTGCCCACGCCCCTAGCCGGCAAGGTGACGGGCCTCCTGGGGAAGAACGGGACTGGCAAGACGACCGTGCTGAGGATCATGGCCGGCGAACTCAAACCCAACCTAGGGAGATACGATGACCCTCCTGAGTGGCCTGAGATCATCCAGAACTACCGTGGCTCGGTTCTCCAGGATTTCTTCACGAGGCTGAGCCAGGGCCGAGTCCGCGTCGTCCATAAGCCTCAGTACGTCGATCGTGTACCCGCGGTGGCGAAGGGCACTGTCAAGGAAGTGCTTGAGAGGGTGGACCAGCGCGGAGGCCTCGCGTCGCTCATCGACAGACTGGAGCTACGCCCTATCTTGGATCGAAGCCTTGACGTGCTCAGCGGGGGCGAGCTCCAAAGGGTTACGGTTGCCGCGGCCTCCCTGAGGGAGACGGACCTGTACCTTTTCGATGAGCCGTCCAGCTACCTCGATGTGCGGCAGAGGCTGATGGTGGCGCGGGTCATCCGCAGCCTGGCACAAGCTGGGAAGATGGTTGTGGTGACAGAGCACGATCTGGCGGTGCTGGACTATCTCTCGGACCATGTCTCGGTCTTCTACGGTGTGCCTGGCGTCTACGGCGTGGTCTCGCATCCCCACGCCGTAAGAGAGGGCATCAACATCTTCCTCGACGGATACCTCGTGGACGAGAACGTCCGGTTCAGGGACGAGAGGATAGCTTTCCATCTGAGGCCACCTGTCAAAGCGTGGACGAGCGAGCGGCCGCTCTATCCGTGGGGCAGCATGGAGAAGAGCTACGAAGGCTTCACGTTCACGGTGGAGCCGGGTCAAGCCTACGCGGGCGAGGTGGTAGGCATCCTCGGACCTAACGGTATTGGGAAGACCACGTTCATCAAGCTCCTCGCTGGGATCGAGAAGCCCGACCGCGGTGACAGTCCGGGCACGAGCCTCAAGGTGAGCTACAAGCCCCAGTACATCTCCGCGGATTACGAGGGCACCGTGGAATCTCTCCTGAAGTCCATAGCCGAGGAGAGGTTTGGCACAGACCATTTCCGGAGCGAGGTCCTCTCGCCGCTCTCGATGGAGAAGCTGATGGAACACGACCTGAAAAGCCTCAGCGGCGGCGAGCTTCAGAGGGTCGCGATCGTGGCCTGCCTCGCCCGGGACGCGGACCTCTACCTGCTGGATGAGCCGAGCGCGTACATGGACGTGGAGGAGCGCTACGCGATGACAAGGGTGATCCGGCGGATCGTGGAGGAACGCGGCAAGACCGCCTTCATCGTGGAGCACGACATCGTGGTCGAGGACTTCGTCGCCGACCGCCTCATTGTCTTTGAGGGGCAACCGGGCGTGAGGGGGCAGGCGCTGGCCCCCCAGCCATTGAGGAGCGGCATGAACCGTTTCCTCGCCGAGCTGAGCGTGACGTTCAGACGAGACCCTTCGACGGGAAGGCCTAGGGTGAACAAGGAAGACTCAAGGCTGGACAAGGCGCAGAAGAGCCAGGGCGAGTACTACTACGTGGCCGCGTAAGCCCTTCTGAAGAAGCCTGGTGTTCCTTCGCCACTCTTGGGCATCGGGAACCTAAGCTGATTCACCGTGATGCCCAGCCCGGTGGCCTCTTCGGCAAGGCCCCGAGCGATCTCCTCCTTCTCCGAGTCGCAGACTAGGAGGAGGTTCTGCCCCGGCGTTGCTCTCAGCTAGTGTCGTAGGATGTTGCCACACGCCTTCCTTGCTTGGCGTTTCGCCAATGCAGGCTCCCGTCGGAAAGACTGGCCTCTCAGAGACGGAATGCGCCCGCAGCGATCTTGCCGCGTACGCGATGAAGGCATATATAGCGAGGGCTTGAGAGAGCGGTCCATGTTTGTTCGGAACTACCGGGACTGTCGTCCAGTTGTGAACCACGGCCGGTTGTACGACTGGGTTATCTTCACCAAGCGGCGGGGAGACCAGCCGGATTACGCCATCGGTGGCATTATGATAAACATTGACCATTACTCCCATGCCACGTTGCTGCCCGAGATAGCCACAGAGCCCACCGCACACGCTGGGCAGGCCGAGTTCCTCTACGTCATAGAAGGCCAAGGCTGGGCTCAAGCGGACGATGGAAGACTCTTTGTCAAAGACGGCTCAGCGGTCCAGATTCCCGCGGGCGCCGAGCACGTGATCGCTAACACGGGCAACTCAAACATGGAGCTGCTCACAATGCGGCGAGCTCCCATGGAGGACGGCAGCGAAGACAAGTTCGTCGTGAGGAACTGGCGTGAGCCCAGGGATGAGGAGCAGCGGAAAGCCCTGCCTGAAGGCTCGGTGGCCCACTGGTATCATCTGCACAAGGGCCCCTTCGTCGGGGCACATGGCATCCATGCAGGCCTTATACCTGCGAGGAAGATTCCGCATCCTCATCCGCACCCGCCGGGCACCGATGAGATCTGGTACGTCGCTAAGGGCGAGGGCTGGCACTGGATAGGCGAGGAGCTGGAATACCAAGGCCCGGGATACGCCGCCTGGATTCCGCCGGAGACCACCCATTCGCTCATAAACGTCAGCAACGAATGGCTGGAGTACCTCTACTGCTCCTGGGCGGAACACTGGGGTCTCCGGCTGCGCCCCAAGGAAAAAGCGTAGCAGCCGAGCCGAGGGAGGCTTCGCCTCCAGTCCATACAGCTATCTACGCCTAGTCTTCGCCTCGGCGAACAGTTGCTCGACGCTCTTCGGCTCAGCGCCAAAGTTGACCCTGACGAGGTCGTATTCCTGTCTCCCCAGCCGCGCCTTCTCAGCGGCGTCCATCATCACCCTCCAGTCCGGAGCGATATGGGTGGCGCCGGGCGTGGCCGCCCACCTTAGCTTTGCGACCGCGTTCAGCTTCTCCGCGCCGGGCTGTAGGGCCTTGGCTGCCTCCGCCATCGAGCCCGGGATACCAGACGAGGCGTTCACCAAGTCGATGCATGCACGGTCGAGGGCCACGGGGTCTGTCGAGGCGAGTACCCCTATGTCGGGGACGATGGGCACGCCTTGGAAGGGGTCACAGTCGCAGAGGGGCACGATGTCCATGGCCAGGTTCATGAAGGCACACTTCCCGTCGAAGTACCTGACGATGCCAGCGGCGGTCTCGGCGATCCGGGCCTCCTGCTCCTCAATCGTCGGAAAGACACGCGACGTGAAGGCTCTCTGCGCGCAGTAATCGACGCAGAAGGCACAGTCCACACATACCGCCGGGTCGATCACGGCCTTGGCCTCCACGAGGCTAAGGGCCTCGACCGGGCATTCAGGAATACATGCGCCGCAGCCATTGCACTTCGCAGCGTCAACCTGCAGCTTTGCGCCGTGGTGAATCCACCACTTGCCCTGCTTCGACGAACATCCCACGCCTATGTTCTTCAGGGTTCCCCCGACCGAGACGCAGTCATGGCACTTGAAGTGCGCGAAGCTCACGAGGATGTCCGCGTCCGCTATCGCGGGGGCTATGTAGACTCGCCTGATGAACTCGCCGTCGAAGCCGGAGGGTACGGACCTGATCCCCAAGGGAGCGTCGGCGAAGAGCACAGGACAGCCCATCGTCTTCGAGGTGAACCCGTTCATGGCGGCTGTAAGCAGGCCCTCCTCAAGGCTTCGCCTGGAGAGGAACGGCTCAGCTCCGTCGTGAGAGACCTTCCCCCCTGAGAAGAGCGTGTCGCAGACGAACGGCCTTCCACCCAGCTCCTTTATCTTGTCCACCAGCTTCCGCACGTAAACCGGCCTGATGTACGTCTGAGCATAGCGCTCGCCGAAGTGGACCTTCACGGCCACCCTGTCGCTCGGCGAGATCAGGGCGCCGAAGACCTTGCCGAAGAGCTCCTTCGTCTGGTAGACAAGGCTGTGCGTGTACCACTTCTCCGCCGGAACCTGGGTGATGTAGGTTATAGGAACCCTGGCATCGACGAGGTAAACCTGAGACTTCACCGTCGAACCCCTGCCCTGCAAGCCCACGGCAGGTGTCTTAAGAGCCTAACCGCCGAGACCTAACCAGCTCTGAGTCCCCGCCTCTCACAGAGCGAAAGTAGCATCTGGCCATACCAGAGTCCGCTTGCCTTGGATGCGGTCTATGGTCAACCGGTCGTCGGCCAGCCGAGCGTTTTCCATCATCGTCATCACGGAGAGGAACGGTTTCAAGAGAGGCCTTTTTCCGCGGAGCTAAACGCTTATCTCTTCCCTTCATGGTGATTTGCGGCGATCCGTTATGAGTGAGGAGAAGAAGATCACGCGTCCAATATGGATTGTCAGGGACTATCTCAAGTGCAGCGGGTGTCGCAGGTGCGAGATCGCCTGCTCTCTCAGCCATGAGGGCAAGATATGGCCCGAGGCCTCGAGGGTCCGGGTCTTCATGCTCGTGCCTGGCGTGGAGGTACCCCACCTCTGCGCGCAATGCCGTGACTACCCCTGTGTGGAGGCCTGCCCCGTGAAGGCGCTCTCGGTCGACTACGCGAACACCGGCGCCGTGCTCGTGGACGAAGCCAAGTGCACGAGCTGCGGCCTCTGCATTGAGGCCTGTCCTGGGAAGATCCCGCATCTCCATCCAGAGACAAGTATCGCGTTGATCTGCGACCTATGCCACGGCGATCCCGAGTGCGCGAGGGTCTGCACTGAGGCCAAGTTCAACGCTCTGTACGTCGTCCGAGAGGGACCTGGCGTGATGCGAAGGCTCTTCGCGCAGTTGCCCGAGGAGGTCACGAAGGACCTCGCAGTTAACATCTACGCGGAGAAAGGAGAGGAGCTGGTCTAGATGGTCGGAGGCTACGCGGGAAAGCTCCTCGACGTGGACCTCTCGAAGGGAACAGTGAAGGACACAGTCTTCCCCGAGACGGTGCTTCGGAACTACATAGGAGGCAGGGGCCTCGGCGCCAGGATACTATGGGACCGGCTGGGAGACCGTTGGGAGACCGTCGACCCCCTAGGGCCCGAGAACATCTTCCTAGCCCTTCTCGGGCCGCTGACAGGGCTCCACCCCGGCGCCCGGGTCTGCTGTACGGGCAAGTCGCCTCAGAGCAACGGCATCATCGGCTCCACCTGCAGCGGCGAGTTTGCCTCTGAGCTCAGGTGCGCCGGGTACGACGGCGTGATCGTCACCGGCAGGGCAAGCAGTCCCGTCTATATCCTCGCGACTGACAGCAAGGGCGAGATCCGAGATGCCACCCGCGTCTGGGGCAAGGATGGCCATCAGACCGTTCTTGAGCTGACCAGGGAGGTCAGGTCAGAGCTGGACGCCAGACAGGGAAGGCTTGGCCTCCAACGCGACCCTGGGATGATCTACATAGGGCCCGCAGGTGAGGGCTGTGTCAGAACCGCCGCGGTGATGCAGAAGTGGGCTCATGCCGCGGGTTACGGCGGCTACGGCGCCGTGATGGGCTCGAAGAACCTTAAGGCGATCGTGGCCAAGGGCTCCGGGCCTCTGCCCGATGTGGCGAAGCCCCTGATGTTCAAGGCGGTCTACAAGGAGATCAACCAGCCTGAGAACGTCGGTTGGGGCGACAGCATGAGACGCTGGGGCACAGGCTACGGAGGCTACGAGGTCGGAGCGAACAGCAGCTCAGAGCCCGTACGCAACTGGCAGGAAGAATGGCATGACGAGAAGCAGTTCGGCGGAAACCGGTTCGACGCCAAGTACTGGGTGAAACGCTACTGGAGTGACTTCCACTGCGCCGGCGCCTGCCTCAAGCTCGCGGTCATCAAGACGGGTCCCTTCAAGGGCGCCATCACCGATAACCCAGATTACGAGATGGAAGCCTACGAGGGACCGAACCTGGGCATCTACGACCCCGGCGCCTGCATCTACATGGTAAGCGTCATCGACAAACTGGGCTTCTCCGGCATAAACGGCGGAAACACCCTCGCCTTCGCCGCGGAACTCTACCAGCGCGGCATCCTGACGAAGGACGACCTGGGCTTCGAGCTCAAGTGGGGCGACCCCAAGGCCTTCGAGGCCCTCGCTTGGAAGATCGTGCGAAGGGAGGGCATAGGCGACGTGCTCGCCGAGGGCACTTACCGGGCGGCGAAGATGATCTCGCAGATGAAGGGCGTTGACGCCATGAGGTACGCGGTCCACGTGAAGGGCGTGGAGATCGGCGCACACGGGACCAGAAGCGGCCTGGACATGAACCCGATAGGCTACGCGGCTAACGTGCAGGGCGGTGACCACACCTCCAGCGTCTACGACGGCTACCACGATATGGAGATGGTCTTCCTAGACTCGGCCGTGGTCTGCAGCTTCGTCGCCCGAGGCGAGCTCACCTGGAGATACCTCGACGCCGTGACGGGCTTCGGGATCACCAGAGACGAATGGAACAAGGTGTTGGGCAAGCGGATCATCGCCATCCAACGCGCCGCAGAGCTGATCGGCGGACCAGACGTGAGATGGAACCCGGCGACGGACGACGACAACCCGCCGAGGTATTACGAGCCCCTCCCAACAGGACCCCATGTGGGCAAGACTACCGACAAGGAGGTCGTCGAGCAGAGGCGGAAGGAGTACTACAAGGCCGTCGGCTGGGATGAGAACGGCATCCCTAGATCTGATGTCTTGAAGGAGCTCGGCCTGGAAGACGTGGACAAGGCGTTGGGCAAGGTGAGGCCGTAGCCTCGCCTCAAAGGGGCTTTCCATCCAGCCCACCGTTGTCCTTTTCACCCCGGTTGGCCTTTCCTCGGCCATAGCGGGGACGCGGATCGGTTTCCGCCATCCGTAAGGTCTCTGGTCAGGCATGGAACTGCCACGGTGGAGCCAGGCCCGTCGCGCAAGGCTTAAATATCCATGCACGGAAAGCATGGACAGCCTGATGGAGGCGCTCGACATGGCGAAATGCCCTAAGGATGGAACCGAGGTAGCAAGACCGACCAAGGAATGGAATGTTGCGCCTAAGAGCAAGAAGGGACCTAAGCTTCACATAAAGCTCTACACTTGTCCCAAGTGCGGTCATAAGTGGAGAGAAGCCGCCAAGGTCTAGCCGCCCGAGAACGGCACGATATCTCATATCTCCTACCTTTTTCTTTACTGCTTCAGTACGCATACGTGAGCCTGATTTTTCCCGCAACTCGATGAGACGAGGGATTCCGCCCCGGCATTAACGAGCTCGCAGCTAGAACCGTGGCTTCGGCCTGCCAGCCTTCCTGTCGAGGCAGGCCTTCACGAACCCGTAGTACGCGGGGTCCGGCCTCCCCGGCCTACTCTTGAACTCCGGGTGGAACTGGGTTCCCATGTAGAAGTACGCGTTGGGAAGCTCTAGGATCTCGACTCGCCGCCCGTCTGGGCTTAGCCCTGAGAAGACCATCCCGTGGCTCTGCAGGGTATCCCAGTAGGCCGGGTTTACCTCCCATCGGTGACGGTGGCGTTCACGGATGGTCTGCGACCCGTAGAGCCGATAGGCCATCGTGCCCGGCTTAACCACGATATCATGGGCGCCCAGCCTCATCGTCGCGCCCTTGTAGGCGACCTCCCTCTGCTCCGGCATAAGGTCCAAGACCGGGTCGGGGGTCTCAGGGTTCACCTCCGCGCTGTTCGCCTCAGCCAGCTCGCAAACATGGCGCGCGAAGGCAACGATCGCCAGCTGGAAGCCGAAGCACACGCCGAGGTAGGGGATATGCCTCACGCGGGCATGATTGGCCGCCAGGATCATCCCCTCGGTTCCCCTCGACCCAAAGCCCGGCGAGACCAGGACCCCATCGTACGAGTTCAGCCTGTTGATCGCGGAGGGCTCCTGCTCGAAGAGCTCCGTCTCGATCCAGTCGATTTTGACCCTCGCCCCACATGCTGCCCCCGCGTGGCTCAGGGCCTCGTTGATGCTGATGTAAGAGTCGGCGAGGCTCGTGTATTTCCCGCACAACGCGATCGCGACGGGCTCTGATGCGTCTATAAACGACTGGACTACCCTCTTCCAGGATCCCCAATCCGGTTCCTGAGCCTGGATCCCGAGCCTGCGACAGAGGTAGTCACCCGTGCCCTCGATGTCGAGAATGAGGGGAAGCTCGTAGATGCACCTCACGTTCGGCGAGCAGAAGACCGCCTCCTCGGGGATCGTGCCGAAGAGCGCGATCTTCGTCTTCACGTCCGGCGCGATCATCCTGCTGCAGCGAGCGACGACGATGTCGGGCTGTATCCCTATTCGCCGCAGCTCGTTGATGCTGTGTTGAAGGGGCTTCGTCTTCTCCTCGCCCGTAACGTCCAGCACGGGAACGAGGGCGACGTGAACGTAGACAGTGTTCTCAAAGCCCTTCTCCAGCCTGATCTGTCTCACCGCCTCAAGGTACGGCAGGCCCTCGATGTCACCGACCGTCCCCCCTATCTCGGTGAGGACCACGTCGTGCGGAGCCCTCTTCGCGACCTGATAGATCCTTTGCTTGATCTCGTCCGTGATGTGCGGCACGATCTGGACGCATTTGCCCAGGTAGTCACCGCGTCTCTCCCTGTCGATGACGGTCCAGTAGATCTGGCCGGTGGTTATGTTCTGATCCTTGAGCAGGTCCACGTCCAGGAAGCGTTCGTAATGCCCCATGTCTAGGTCGATCTCGCCGCCGTCATCGGTGACGAAGACCTCCCCGTGCTGGTACGGGTTCATCGTGCCGCAGTCCACGTTCAGGTAAGGGTCGATCTTGATCGCTGTTACCCGCAGGCCTCTCACCTGGAGCATCTTGCCTAGGGAGGCCATAGCAATGCCCTTCCCGACGCTGGAGAGGACGCCTCCCGTGACGAAAACGTACTTGATTGAGGCTTCCCCTTTGACCGGCATGGATTCAGACAGTCAGGTGGGAGATAAAAGAGTTCTCGATCCCGCGCGCCCTGCCGCCACGATTGAACGGACAGCTTTATATCCTTGAGCCGTGGACTAGCCCTGCAGAAATAGGAAGGAGCGTCAGCTACTTCGTAGAGACTGTTCTTCTCAAGGTTTCTGCTAGGTCGGTAACGCTCTTCCTGTTTCGGAAACCCCAAGGAGGGAAAGGAATGGAAAGGTCGGGGCCAAGACGGCGGGGGCGATACGGGCGAGAGGTGTTCCGAGGCCCACCTAGGGCCGTGCCCGTCGAGGAAGGCAAGGAATACCGCGTCAGGATCGAGAGCGTGGGCTCCAAAGGAGACGGCATCGCCAAGATCGAAGGCTTCATCGTCTTCGTACCCGGAGCAAAGGTTGGAGACGAGCTCACGATAAGGATTGACAGCATCCGCGGACGATTCGCCCTAGCAAGCCCAGTAAGTCAAGGAGAGCAGGCATCCTCCGAATAAGAAGCCAGATGAATCCTCATAGGTCGCTCAAAGCTTCCTGAGCGGCAAGGACGTAGCATCTACTGGGGAGAACTGTTCCTCGCTGCGTGCTCACACGATTGGGCCCTTGAGCCCTCTTTGGGTCGTGTGAGTACCTGGGCGCCGTACAGCAGCCTATTTCTTACCCTTCTCGTTCCTCCTCTGCGCGAGCTGGACGGCTAGCCTTACCGCTTCTATGAGGCTCTGAGGGTTAGCTGTGCCCTCCCTTCGCCCCGCCTTCCCGTACGCGGTCCCATGGTCTACGGATGTCCTTATGATCGGCAGGCCGACGCTGACGTTCACGCCGCCGACGGCCGTCCATCGACCCGCAGCCTGGTCCCATTGCAGCCCGGCCATCTTGATGGGTATGTGCCCCTGGTCGTGGTACATCGCGACGACGATGTCGAACGCGCCTCCTCGAGCCCTCACGAAGACTGTGTCGGGAGGCAGAGGCCCGGTTACGTCGATGCTCATCCTCTGGGCATCTTCGACCGCGGGGGCTATCTGCTCGATCTCCTCTCGGCCGAAGAGGCCGCCCTCGCCCCTGTGAGGGTTCAGGCCAGCCACGGCTATTCGGGGCTTCTCGAAGCCCAGGTCTCGGAGCGTCTCGTGGGCCAGCCTGATCGTCTTGAGGACGCGCTCTCTGGTGATGAGGTCAGGCACCTCCTTGTAGGCGACGTGTGTCGTCACATGGATGACCCTGAGGCTTCCGGCGACCAGCATCATGGCGAAGTCCCTTGTCTCCGTGAGGTCCGCCAGCATCTCCGTGTGCCCGGGGTACTCGTATCCCGCCTTGTTGATGGCCTCCTTGCTTATCGGCCCCGTCACGATGGCGTCGACCTCGCCGCGCTTCGCCAAGCGCACCGCGGTCGCGATGTACTCGACCGACGCCTTGCCGGCCATGGCCTGGGGCTGCCCCATCTTGAGCTCAGCCACGTTCACATTCGCCAAGTCGAGGACATCGATCGTGCCATACTCGAAGCAGCTTCCGCTCAGAGCCTGCACAGGCCGCAATCCCAGTGAAAGCTTGGCGACCCTCGAGCCCTCCCGCATCGCGGACAGGTCGCCTATCACCAGGGGCCTGGAGATATCATAGATCTCTTGGACCGCCAGCGCCTTCACGGTAATCTCAGGCCCGATCCCGGCTGGGTCACCCATGGTTATCGCGATGACCGGCCTCAGCGGCAAGGTCATGGGAAGATCACCTTCACTCCTTTCCCTGGCCAAGGTTCGGAGCACCACACCGCGTCGATGAAGCCATCAGCCGCCCGGTTGGAAGCCTGAAGGCGCCATGTTGCCCACATGCTATCGTCCAATAGCCCTTCGGTTCAGGGCGCCAGCGGTGCACCGTGATCACCTAGTCCGCGTGTTGGCTCATAGCGGCAGAGCCTAGGCTAAAACTGTTCTGGCCTTCTTGAGGCCTGAATCTCCGACACCGGGATGGAGGCAAGAGTTAATAGCCTGTGGCCTGTTCCCGGAGCCGAAGGGAGCTGAACGGTAAGGGTGGTTCCGAAGGAGTTCTTCGTGACCAGCGGCAAGGCCACGGATCAGGTTTCAGCCCTTAACGCCTTTGACCTTGCCCTGATAAGGGCCGGCATCGCCCAATGCAACCTGGTCAACGTCAGCTCGATCCTGCCGCCAAACGCAAGGCAGGTCCGGCGGAGGAGGAGACTACCGATCGGGGCCATTACGCACGCCGTGCTCGCAAGGATGGATGGCAACGAGGGCGAGACGGTGGGCGCAGGCATCGCCTGGGTCTGGGAGAAGGAGCAACGGTATGGGATCGTGGCCGAGGCGCACGGGTACATGGATCAGGGAGCGTTGCAGGAGATCCTCAACTGGAAGGTTCACGAGATGGCTAAGAACCGGGGCATGGAGCTGGGCAAGATCGAGTACCGGATCGAGATTCTGGGCGTGCCGATGGACCACTACGGCTCCGTGGTCTCAGCGCTCGTCTTCATCCCCTAGCCGAAGTGCTCGCGGCGAAGGACGGACGCAGCTTCCGATAGGTGGCGTTGAGCGCCTCAGGTATCACCTTTGTCTCCGCCACCACGGGCATGAAGTTCACGTCCCCGGACCAGCGGGGCACTATGTGCGCATGCACATGCTGGTCGAAGCCCGCTCCCGCCGCCCTGCCGATGTTGACGCCCACGTTGAAGCCTTGAGGCTTCAAGACCGCCCTGAGACAGGACAGGGACTTCTTCACGAGCCCCATCGTGTCCTTGATCGTCTCCTCGTCTAGGTCCTCCAAGCTGGGCACGTGCGCGTACGGGGCGACCATGAGGTGCCCGCTGTTGTAAGGGAAACGGTTCATCGCGACGAAGGAAAGCCTTCCCCTCTCAAGGATGAGGTTCTCCTCGTCACGGTTCTCCTGAGGCATGAGGCAGAAGATGCAGCCCCTAGGCTTGGAGCCGATGTACTCCATACGCCAGGGAGCCCACAGGATCTTTCGCATCGTCCTTCTTCCCTCCTAGCTTAACAGTTCCACCCAGGGGTTCCCCTCAGGCCACTTTCGATGCCTGATCACTCCCGAAGAGTGACGCAGCTGACGCCATAACTCCTCTCTATCGCAGGGGACCTGCTTCCGGTAGCCCACCCGTCCCCTCCTCCAGGCGGACTTAAGGTCTTCGCACGAGTGCCCTGCACGACGCCATAGGTAGGCGAGCCTGTTTGCCTACGAGGGTGAACCGGGTTCGCGATCAAGTCATATATCCATATATCCTGGGGCTCTGAGATGATCGAGGACTGGGTCTGAGCTTGCAGGAGGCTGTGAACGGGTTTTTCCTCACGGGTCCCAACATAACCCAGGATTGGCGGGACCTCAGCCACTGGGGGATGCTCGGATACCTGAAAGGCGCTGACGCGGATTGCCAGGAGGCCTGTAACCTGACAGGTTCTCTTCAGGGCAGATGGGAAGAACCGGAGGCTGCGCCATGAAAGCCGCCCAGCCGTCTGAGCTGCGAATGACGACTGTTGGGATGCGCCGGTTGCTCCTAGTGGCCGGGGGCCTAGTGTTCATCGCTGGCTTCCAGCTCTCTGTCCTCACCGAGCAGACTGACCGCTACTTTGCCTGGACGATCAGGCCGCCGCTCACCGCGGCGTTTCTCGGCGCCGGCTACTGGGCCAGCTGCTTCTTGGAGTTCCTGGCCGCGCGGCAGCGTCTCTGGGCTCGGGCAAGGATCGCCGTGCCCGCGGTTCTCGTCTTCACCACGCTCACGCTTGCGGCCACGCTGCTTCACCTAAGCCGCTTCCACTTCGGCAGCCCCGAGCAGACCGCAGAGGCCGCAGCCTGGTTCTGGCTGGTCATCTACGCGACCGTGCCGCCAGCCATGCTGGCGCTCCTTTTCCGCCAGATCCGTATGCCGGGCCGTGACCCTCCGCGAGAGGCACCTCTGCCGCTTTGGATGCGCCTGGCTCTCGCCACTCAGGGGACAAGCATGCTGGCTTTGGGCGCCGCGCTCCTCGTTGCGCCCGAGACCACAGCTCCGCTCTGGCCCTGGTTCTTGACGCCTCTCACAGGGCGGGCAGTAGGCGCCTGGCTTCTGGGCATCGGCGTGGCCGCCATCCATACCCTCTGGGAGAACGACCTCGTGCGCGTCCAAGCAGCGCTGGCAAGCTACAGCGTGTTCGGGCTTCTCCAGCTCCTCGCCCTAGCCCGCTACCCGGCCGATATGGACTGGAATGGAGCGCGTGCCTGGCTGTATGTGTTGTTCCTGGTGAGCGTGCTGTTCGTTGGCTTCCAAGGCTGGCGCGTCGCGCGAGCGAAAGCGAGCGGATAAGGCTTTTGGGACACCCCGTACCGTTCTCTGTCCTGCTCAGGGCAGCGGTTGCGGCTGGATGGTGGTCCACCTCCATTGACTCGAGGCTCGGGGGTTAGGCTCGTGGTGTTCGACCTCGACGGGACACTGACGACTGTGGGCAGCATCTGGCAGTACGTGCATGAGGCCTTAGGCACCTGGGATCAGGGCTCCCAGTACGCTCGCCGCTTCTTCGAAGGCCAGATAACCTACGAGCAATGGGCTAGGCTGGATGCGGCGCTCTGGGCGGGCGTCCCGCTGAACGCGCTCGAGCCCGTACTCTCATCCATAAGGTACATGAGGGGCGCTGAAGAAGTGGTCTCCACCCTGAGGAGACGCGAAATCAAGGTCGGAACGATCAGCGCCGGGCTATCGGTCTTGGCAGATAGGGCGACGAGAGACCTCCGCCTAGACTTCTCGGTCGCCAACGAGCTCGTCATCAAGAACGGCAGGCTGACGGGCGCCATCATAGTGAAGGTCGGCTTTGAAAACAAGGGCGATATCCTAAGGGGCCTGCTGCAGGTGCTTGGCTTAGAACGCTTCGAGTGCGCCGCCGTGGGAGACGACCTCCCCGACCTGGGGTTGTTCCGTGAGTCGCAGTTGGCGATCGCGTTCAATCCTCGACACGCGGAGGTCGAGAGAGCCGCCCACGTGGTCGTTCACGGCGAGGACCTCCGCCTGATCCTGCCGTATCTGCTTTAGGCGCTGGGAGGGTGATGCCCGGCCCCGGAGCTGCCCGGCTACGTCAGACGGCTCAGATTCACTGGGACACAAACCTTTTCTTCGGCCATGGTGGAGCATAGGTTCCGTGTGGGAAGGACCCTATCCCTGAGATGAGTGGCATCCCAAAGAGGGTGCAGGGACGACGGTCTACATCAAGAGGCTTGAGCTTCAAGGCTTCAAGACGTTCCGTAGGAGGCTTGCCCTCAGCTTCGATAGGGGCTTCACCGTCATCACCGGTCCTAACGGCTCGGGGAAGAGCAACATAGTAGACGCGATCCGCTTCGCCCTCGGCGAGCCCAGCCCCAGGGTACTCAGGGCTGACAAGTTCTCGGACGTGATCTCCGACCGCCTGATCAGCGAGGCCAGAGGCCAAGCCGTCGTGAGGATGCAGCTCGACAACTCCCTACGGGAGATACCCCTAGACGCGGACCTGATCACGATCTCAAGGACCGTGAGGCCCGACGGCGAGAGCGTCTATCGGCTGAACGGGAAGAGGGCCTCCCGCGCCAGCATCGTCGACCTGCTTGGTGCGGCCGGGCTCAAGGCGTCGGGGATCAACATCATCATGCAGGGCACGGTGACGAGGCTATCGGACCTAGCTCCAGTGGAACGGAGAACGATCATCGAGGACCTCGTAGGCATAGCCCAGTACGACCTCAAGAAGGCCCAGGCCCGCGAGGAGCTTGCCCACGCGGAGACGAACCTCAGGGTGGCCGAGGCCAGGATCGACGAGGTCAGGTTGAGGCTGGAGAACCTGGAACGCGAACGGAACGACGCCCTAAGGTCGAACTTCCTCAGGGAGCAGACAGCCTACATGAGAGCCCTCCTGCTCTCGGTCGAGATCGCGCGGAACGCGCGTGATACAGAGGCCCTGTGGAAGGAGTCTGAGCTGCTGAAACGCGAGGCCGACGAGCTGGCGCGCTTCAGAGCCGACCTAGCCCAGAGCCGAAGCAAGGTCGAGGAGGCTTGGAGAAACTTCGACGAGGAGGTGGTGGCGAAGGGTGGCGGCCGACTGGTTGAGGTCCAGATCGTTCTTGGGGACCTGAACGCGAAGACAGCCCGGCTGGAGAGCCAGCTGGACTCGAACGCGCTAAGCCTCAAGGGCCTCACTAAGCTGAGAAATGAGAGGGTTGCCCACATCACCAGCCTCCGCGAGGCGCTGAAGCAGGCCTCGCAGAACCTCGCGAAGCTCAGGCGGGAAAGGGAGAGGGTCTTCGCCGCCTTCGAAGAGAAGAGCCGACTCCACGCCTCCGCCTCGGCGAGGGTCAAGGAGGTGAGAGAAAGCCTCGAGGCTCGATCGACCCGCTTGGAGCAGCTTGAAGACGAGATAGCGGAGCTGCGCGCCACTGCCGCTGGGTTGGACGCGGAGATTAAAGGCGGCGAGGCGAAGCTGAGCATCCTCGACCGGAACCTCGAGGCGTCGACGGCGAGAAGGAAGAGCCTGGCGGAGATACTCGACGGCCTGAAGAAGCATCTAGACCAGCTTCAAGCCATGGAGGCCACGGAGAAGACCAGCCTGATCCGGGCAGAGGATG
>Ga0315307_1000047_pt1 | contig 49956 bp, 42 predicted proteins | sample TDP2_MG_FD_203079 | JGI IMG/M metagenome (GOLD analysis project Ga0315307, IMG submission 203079) | Freshwater sediment microbial communities from Lake Towuti, South Sulawesi, Indonesia - TDP2 | ecosystem: Environmental > Aquatic > Freshwater > Lake > Sediment | place: Indonesia: South Sulawesi...
CTTCCGCGAACAACGCCCAGCCTTGGCACTTCATCGTTGTCACGGATCAGAAGCTCAAGCATTCGCTTTCTCAGCGCAGGTGGGCTGGGTTCGTCAAAGACGCGGCTTTTCTTGTCGTGGGCTGCGGAGATGAGAACAACAAATGGTCAACAGTTGACGTAACCATAGCCTTGGAGAACATGGTCATCGCTGCGGAAGCTCAGGGCGTAGGCTCATGCTGGATTGGGGATTTCGATCAAGACGAAGTCAGGACCGTGCTGGAGATTCCAGAGAACCTTAAAGTTGTTGCTCTGATCTCATTTGGTTACCCCGCTGAGAAACCCTATCCTCAAAGCAGAAGAAGCCTAGAAGAGATCGTGCACTACAATAGGTTCTAGGGTGAGGCTAGTCCCACCATTCCTTTTTCAGCGGCATGGCCACCACCTCTTTGATCTCAAGCTTCTTGGATGAATCTTCGCTGAACATCTCTCTGGTCTTCGTTGCCCGAGCAACGATAGCCGTATCCGCACCAGTTCCGCTACCTGCCACGCCTATAACGATTTCGCCAGAATCCAGTAGCCTCTTGTCTGCAGCAATCAAAATCACCTCAACGGCAACTTTCAAACCCTGGCCGAAACTGTAGAATGCGTTCCTAACGTCATCCATGCCTCTCCCGTGCAAGGGCAAGTGAATCTCATCTACAGCGACGCCTCCCATCTTGACCGTCCTCTCCTTCAAGTCACGGTTCATTTCCTCATGCGACACAGCAATTACCCTAGCCTTTCTCTTCAAGGCTTCAGCAAATCTCGCGCCGGTCTCACCAGAGGTGCTCGCGACGACCACTTTGGTGATGTCGCTTTCGAGTCTCTTGGCAACAGCCTCGATCACATCATCCGTGTTCTCAGGTCCAGGCTCAGAGAAATACACTGTAGGCTTCTCAACTCTAACCATACGGTCACCAAGAATGGCTTTTCGAGGCCCATCTCTAAAGCTTTTCTGTCACTTTCTGAGATCTCCCTTATTGGAGGAAGAGTGTGTCGCAAGTTCTCCAGCCCGAACTGTGTGAGAAAAAGCTTAATTAGGGTTGATGTTTCGTAACTAGAAGGACCCAGCCATGGCTGAACAATGGCATGCCAAGACAGAGGAAGAAGCTCTCGCGACACTAGAGACGGACCGAAGCGGTCTAAGTGGTGAAGAAGCCAGAAGAAGGCTTGGACAATATGGGCCCAACAAGCTGATCGAAAGGGGCGGTGTAAGCCCACTAAGAATCTTTCTAGGCCAGTTCAAAGACATATTCGTCCTGATGTTATTGGCTGCCATTGTGATCTCTCTCTTTCTGACTTTTGGCAAGCCGGAAGCGCGAACGCTGGAGGACTACGCAGACTCCGCTACTATAGGCGTTATCGTGGCCCTCAACGCTCTCGTAGGCTTCGTACAGGAGTACCGTTCAGAAAAGGCTATTGAGGCCATGCGCAAGATGACCGCGCCGAAAACTCGATTGATGCGGGATGGAAAGGAGACAATAATTCCTGCCGAAGACGTGGTGCCCGGAGACATCCTTCTACTTGAAACTGGAGACCGAATCGCAGCAGACGCTCGACTGATAGAAGTCGTGGACTTGGAAGCCGACGAAGCAGTCCTAACGGGCGAATCAACACCAGTGGACAAGGCGATCGGAACCGTGGCCGAGAATACCCAAGTAGGCGACAGGAAGAACATGGTCTTCATGGCAACCCACATCATCTACGGCCGGGGAAAAGCGGTTGTCACGTCAACGGGCATGGGAACCGAGTTTGGCAGAATCGCTGAGATGGTTCAGGCCATAAGCGAAGAAGAAACACCCCTCAGAGCGAAGCTAGAGAGGTTCGCCAAGAAACTTGGAATGTTCGTCGTGATAGCTTGCGCGATCATCTTTGTCTTGGAGCTCCTCGACCCAGCAAGACCTGGAGAAATGATTGACAGCTTCCTCACAGCTATCGCCCTAGCGGTCTCAGCTGTTCCTGAAGGACTTCCAGCCGTGGTGACTGTGACCTTGGCGTTGGGTGCAAGGGAACTCGCAAGGAGAAACGCGATCATCCGAAAGTTGTCCTCAGCTGAAACCCTTGGCGGGGTGACTGTTATCTGCTCGGACAAGACAGGCACCTTGACCAAGGGCGAAATGACTGTCCGCAAGATATATGTTGACGGCAAGATCGTTCAGGTCACGGGAGTCGGCTATGAGGCTCAAGGCGAGTTTTCATTAGGCAACGCAAGGGTCGATGCCAGAGAGATGGCTGAGCTTGGCCTTTTGCTTCGCGGAGCAACGCTCTGCACAAACGCCAGCTATGACGGGAAGAACGTATTAGGAGACACAACTGAAGGTGCTCTGATCGTTGCCGCAGCGAAAGCTGGCTTCGCAAAGGGGGATCTTGAGAAGGAATGCCCGCGCATCCATGAGGTTCCCTTCACGTCTGAGAGGAAGATGATGACAACAGTTCACAAGACCTCGGAAGGACAACTACTAGCTTTTGCCAAGGGTGCTCCCGAGGTTGTTCTAGACCATTGCACTAGCATTCTCAATAACCAGAGAAAGAAGAGGCTGGGGACGAAGGAACGGGATGCCATTCTCAAGGTGAACGAGGATATGGCAAAGGGAGCTCTCAGGGTTCTTGGCGTCGCCTACAAGGAAATGGACAAGAATGCGGCGAGCTTCTTGGACAAGGGGGCTGATGAGAGACTGGAGAGTGACCTTACATTCGTCGGATTGGCCGGGATGATTGACCCGCCGAGAGAGGAGGCCAAGACGGCTAATCAGCTATGCAAGAAGGCTGGGATAGAGACTGTAATGATCACGGGTGACCACCAGCTTACCGCGATCGCCGTGGCCAGAGAGATTGGCATGATGCGGGAAGGCGGCTTAGCCCTGACAGGCGAGGAACTTAACAGGATAAGCGATGAAGAGTTCGAGAAAGTCGTGGAAGACACTGTAGTCTACGCGCGGGTTTTGCCCGAACACAAGCTCCGAATCGTCAAAGCCCTAAAGAAAAAGGGACACATCGTCGCCATGACAGGAGACGGGGTGAACGACGCACCAGCGCTCAAACAGTCTGACATCGGGATAGCCATGGGCATCACGGGCACGGACGTAACTAAAGAAGCATCGGACATGGTTTTGGCAGATGACCAGTTTGCTACAATAGTCAGGGCAGTGGAAGGGGGCAGGAGAATCTACGACAACATTAGGAACTTCACGTTTTTTCTGCTTAGGAGCAACTTTGACGAACTCCTCGTAATCGGTAGCTTCGCCCTGCTAGGCTTGGAGCTTCCCTTGTCAGCTGGGATGATCCTTTGGATCAACCTGATGACTGATGGGGCGCCTGCGTTAGCTTTGAGCCAAGATCCGCCCGCTGACGATGTCATGGACCGCCCGCCCAGAGACCCAAAGGAAGGGATTTTGCACGGTAGGTTGGCATCCATATTGGCTACCTTCATCACGCAGTTCCTTGGCACGGCAGTCCTATTCTATATCGCGTACTACATCTGGCGTGAACCAGTCGAGGAAGCAAGAACCCTTGCGTTTATGCAGGCCACGATGCAGGAGCTTGTCGTTGTCTGGAATTGTAGGTCGGAGAAGAGGAATGCGTTCCGAGTCGGATTCACCAATAACAAGTACCTGCTTCTCGCCGTTCTGTTCTCCGCGGGAGTAACATTCTTCATACCGTACACGGGCGTGCTGTTCGGGTTCGCGCTATTCGACACTGCTCCGATGACTCTACAGGACTGGGCGATTGTGACGCCATTCGCATTATCAGGCTTCCTAATCATGCCGGAAGTCTTGTACGACAGGAAAATTCTTCGATGGAGCTAAGAGAGGGAGACTGGGCCTTAGAAAGCCCGATCCTTTTCTTCGGGACTGAAATGGCTCTTTCATACTCGTAGATCAGCCGGGAAGTCACAATGCACGCCTCAAGCATTTCCGGATCTATGCTGATGATCTCATCCGCCAAAGTCGTCGTTGTGTCAGTGAAGTGTCCGATTGGAAAGCCGCCTATGATCGCCACTGGCTTTTCTTCGTTTATGAGTTCTTGCACTGCTTCCTCAAGTGTGAAAGGTTTGCCTATTCTGCTGAAGGCAACAACATGGGAGGGATTAATTGAGCTAACGAGTTCGGGAAGTGTCTTCTTCTCTAGAACAAGGAGAGGCTGTCCAGAAGGCGGAACCTTGCCTAGTGTGAAGAGCTGCTCCATAAGACCGATGAAGCGGTTGTAGTTTCTTGGCAGTCTTAGCTGAGAAGATACGGAGATTACTTGATCACCGAATGAGTGCACATGAATTTTCAAGAGACCTTCCTTATTCAGTGGCGAACACAGGGCTTCAAGCAGGCTCAGGTGAACGATGTCGGGTCTGCCCCTTTTTTGGCCGTACTTGAGTGTCTTCATGGCTGCATGGTGGTATGACCGGTCAAGAATGAGCACGCTCGGTGGTTTCCCGCTTCTCGTTGAGTGGTGCTTGACAGCTGGGTGTCTCCAAAGCGCCTCAGGAACAGTCTCAAGAGCTGACTCGGCCAGTATCCATGTCAACATGCTCATCGTATCCTTTTTCAGAAGGATAGTAGGATTGCATGGTTGAAAAGGGCTTCTGTTCTGAAAAGGCATATATGAGAGGTGTCAGATTGGGCTTTGAGGACCGCTCAGTTTGAAGGCTGTTCTCTTCGACCTCGGCGGGACATTGGTCAAGACCGCGCCGCCCCCAAGAGTCTTCAGGAGAATCCTACGTTCCCATGGCATACAGAAACCTCTGGCGGACATATCGTCAGCATTCAAGAAGGTTGAGAGGCAGCAGAGTATCGACGACTACCAGCTACCGTATGAAGAATTCTGGAGGACCTACAACACCAGAATCCTAGAGCTTCTGCAGGTAGACGGAGACTTTGGAAAGCTGGCAGACACAATAACTGATGAGTGGTGGGACAACGCAGACTTGACCCTTTTCCCCGATGCTAAAGAAACCTTGCTGATGCTCAAGGAAAGAGGACTGAAGGTAGGCTTGGTTACCAACGGATTTCAGAAGGACATAGACGATATCCTTTCAAGAACGGGCCTGACCGGAATCTTCGACGTGACCGTCGGAGCTGATGCAGTTAGGAAACCAAAGCCGGAGAAGGAGATCTTCGTTTACGCCATCAACAAGCTGGTAGTCCGGACTCAAGAAGCTCTGTTTGTGGGAGACAACGCAAAAACCGATTACGAAGGATCAAGAAAAGCCGGGCTAAAGCCAATATTGATTGACCGCAATAACGAAGTGAAGAAGAGAATCAGGAAAATACGTGATCTGAGGGGAGTTATGGCGTTCATCTGAGAGAAGGTTAGGAGGCATCTTTGCCAAGAAGCATCTTCTTTTCTTCCACGGTCAACTCTGCGTAGCCGCTTTCCTTTGTGATTGTTGCGACATCGAAGCTGTCTCCTGTATATACGTCTCTCTTCATGGCTGACCGTATTGCGTTCGCTGCCAGGTTCAACCCCTTCTTCAGCGTCAGGCTATCGTTGTACCCGCTTTCAAGGACTCCATAAGCAACGGGGGAGCCGGAGCCTGTGGCTATCATGTTATCTTCTATGGCGCTTCCGAAGGGATCTAGAGAGTAGAGGTGGAAACCTTCGGTGTCATATCCGCCAATGACCACCTGAACTGCGTAAGGATAAAACCTTTGGGAGAACAGCATCGTAGAAGCCAGACTTGCGATGGCCTTCACCGGAACATCCCTTTTTCTTTGGAGATTGTAGATGTTGGCGTTGGCCTTCAGAATGTCGAGCAGGTTCAACGCTTCCGCGGGAACTCCGGCGATTGTCATCCCGATGTTTCTGGATACTTCGTATACTTTCTTCACATGTTTGTGCGCAACGAAACCTGGAAGCATCGTCGCCCTAGTATCCGTGGCCATGATGACACCGTCGAGGCATTTGAGAGCCAGAGTAGTAGTGCCCCTAAGCTTGAGATCGTTGATGCTCTTGGGATACATTTAGGCAACCTCAAACCAACCAAGAAGAACGAAACGAAATATAAACCTTTAGACTCCAAGAGCCGGTAAGGCTGAAAGAGAAAAACTCTTATAGCATGGGGTTTCACAGAATAATCTGTTTTCGCGTTGGGCCGGTGGCTTAGCATGGCTAGAGCATTCGGCTGATAACCGAAGGGTCGAGAGTTCAAATCTCTCCCGGCCCATTTTGGGGATTACTTCCTTTTTCGAAATATGTGAGCGCCACTTACCTCAAAAACAAACTCGAAGCCCGCCTCCACGAGCTTGCAGGCCTCTTCCGGTGAGGTGGCCACTTTGGAAACATATTCGTCGTCCCTGAAGTCGACCAGATGGGTGTATATGAGAGTGTTGTTGATGCTCCTGTGTCCCAGTATTCTCATCACGTGAAGGATGTCTCTGGTCTTGTGGTACTCCATCGTCGCCTTAAAGTGCCTGAACGTGTGGAAAGTAATCTTTTCAATCCTCGGGTTATGTCCTACCTTTATTACTTTATGGCAATTTGTATATTAGAATGCGAAAGGCTTTCTGAGGCTTTATTTCGCTTTGTTTCAGCTTTCTGCAAGGGTTTCTGATATGGCCTTTTTCGACCTCATCAGTCTGGTAGAATCGATCAAGACCTTTATTATCGAGAACATCTATGCCCTCTACCATGTTCCTCTTCATAGCCCTTCACGCCGCCGCGATAGCCTTTGCCGTGGAGAGGTTCTTCAGGTTCAACAGACTCATAAGCTGGCTCATAGCGGCCATCGTCTTCCTGTGGCTGATGGAGCTCTTCGTGGTGAAGGGGTTCCCGTGGTTGCTACTGATCCCTTCTGTAGTCTGGCTGTTGCTGGTAATCCTGTTCATAAGCGCGGTGGTATACTTGGCACAGAGAAACAACTCAACAAAGAGATAGAACTCTTTGTTAGGAAAAACAAACGTACGTTTGGTAAAATATCCCATAATCCTTTTAGGCTGATTTTAGATTATGTCCTATCCAGAAAACCGGAAACGGGTTGTTCAGAAAACTGAACGCCAGTTCAATAAATCGAACGCTTTTATACGTGCGCCTCCAAATTATTAATCATGTCTGAACTACTGACTCCTAAGGTCATGTTACTTCTGAAGACCATGACAAAAGACTTGGGTAAATGGTATTACACAAGAGAACTCGCTGAATTATCAAAGGTTGGTCTAGGGACAGTCTCTTCGGAATTCAGAAAACTAGCAAAAGATGGCCTGTTAGAATTCAAAACTGAGGGACAAGAAAAATACTACAAACTGAATCTGGCTGACCCAAAAACTCGTAAGATGTGCGAGTTGTTTGAAACTGAGAGGCGGGAGAAGTTCTTTGAGGAGGATAGAAGGCTCGCCTGGATATTAGAGGATTTCACGAAAAAAGCCTCTGACTTCGTACCCGAGATCCAATCAGTGGTATTGTTCGGAAGCGTGGCGAGAGGCGAGGCCACTCAGAGAAGCGACATAGACGTTCTCGTGATTGTACCGGATTACGACGAGCAGAGGTTCAAGCAGCTGATGGACTCGATAGATAATCTTGCCAGAGAAGTTAGCGGGAGACATCCGACTAAGCTTGCTGCGGTTGTCATGAGTTTGAAGGACTTCGAACAGGGTCTCAGGGACAAGAAAAGGTTTGCAGCAGACGTTTTAAAAGACGGTATCGTCCTCTTCGGAGAAGGAAGATACTACCAGTTGCTGTCCAAGGTGATTTGATGCCCAGGCAGCCTACATGGGAAGATTGGCTAAGTGATGCCAGAACGTGCGAGAGGTCGATGCGCTACTTCCAAAGCCCCAGAGTTTCCCTTATCAAGACACTTTCAAAGAGGATTGCAGAGGAAAATGTCTTAGGGCATCTGAAGAAGGCATACCACAACCTTGACCTGGCGAACAAGATTTTTACAATGCATGAAGGCGGGCCTAGGTTCAGGTATGAGCGGGAGAACTTCTTCGACTGGGTTATTACGACATGCTACTACGCAATGTATCAAGCGTCGCTGGCTGCGCTAGCTGCTGTTAGAAAGGAAGGAGAGACCCACGCCGCCACGGTATGTGCTCTCATCTATCATTACGTTCACAAGAAGAAGAGGTTGAGAGAGCAGTATCTAATCTCTTTGGACCTCATAAGGAGGCTTGCAAGGCAGGACGTGCAGAAGCTGGTTGAGAAGAAGGAAGAGCGGGAGAAAGCATCATACGATACCAGCTTTGTGACTCAGAAGGGTCTCGCGGAGAGAGCACTAACAGATGCGAGGGAATTTATCGCCAAGATAAGGGAGATATTGGAAGAGGGATTTGGAACCGAATATCTTTCTAGTGTTTGATTCCAACGAAGTGCTACTACTTTTTCGGCAATTCTTCGTAGTTCGTTCTTTATGCGATCATCCATAAGACCACGTTAAATCTGACCATTCATCCCAATAAGTAATTGTACTCCCAAAAATAAGAATAGTTTACAGAATCAAAACAAAGTTGGAATCGAAATTCCCTAAACATAAAAAAAGGGGAGTTGCGGGGGATATCTCCATTGTGGGGAGGTTCAAATCTCTCCCGGCCCACCAACGCCGACTTTTGATTGCAGGAAAAGACGGCGCAGCCGTCCGATAAAACGATCACAACGCTTATTAGTTCGAACAATGACTCCTCTTTTCGGTGTATGCGAAAAATGGCGGAGAGCCGAGTCGGCTCGAAAGGAGAACTCTTCCCTCCTAAGAAGATAAGGGAGAAACTTGGCCTCAGAGCCCACGTGAGAGTCATCTACAAGATCGAGGAGGGCAGACTCGTGGTCGAACCAGTCCCAAGCTTGGAGGAGGTACTAAAGGACCCCCCATCCGTCGAAGTAACCCTCGACGAACTCCACGAATTCAGAAGGGAACTCTCAAGGAAGACAGAAACTTGAGGCTGCTAGTAGACACTACATACCTAATGCCAGCGATAGGCATCTCAGTCAAGGAGATACCATCAGACGGGATGATCAGATTGAAAGAGGAAGGACACGAAATTCATGCAAGCGACATAAGCATATTCGAACTCTCAGCGAAGGGCGCTAAGCACATAGCAGCCGGAACACTTTCTGCTGAAAGGGTGGCAAGGGGAATAAGAGCAATAGTCCACGACGGAACGATAACGATGATTCCAATCCATGAGAGCGCGCTTCTCCTAACAGCCTTCAGACTCAGAACTATGCTCGGCGACTTCATAGACTGCCTAGTCCTCGCATCAGCCATAGAACACTGCGACGCGCTGATGACAGAGGACAATGATATAAGAGACCTGATGAGCAACAGGGAATTCGATCTACTCTGCAGAGCAACCAATCCAGAATTCAGGATCCAGAAGTTAGCCGAGACTACCTGAGCTCCAAAGATGGATTCTGCGCACATCCGTTGGCCAAGAAATCTAAGGTTCACTTGCGCAAGACCGCTTTTGGTCCTAGAAGCTAGACCCATTCGTATGCGAATGGAACTCCCAGAAACTCAATCTTCATCCTAGGAAGTTTTTCTCGCATAACATTGACGACGTTACTGAATCCTATGCTTTCACTGATCAGGTGGGTGGTCTCAATGAGCGGCACATTTGCCTCGCGAGCTGCGATAAACGAGAATTCACCCAGTTCACCAAAAATGCCAGCGTCTGCATTGTTGGCAATAACTGCGTCAACCGCAAACCCCATATTGCCAAAACCAACAGCCACTTTCCTTATGAGTTTGTCTCGGTCCCCTTGGACTCTCATGCGCCTCAATCCAGTGGCAGCCTTGACATTGTCAATCAGTTCTGAAAAACGTGTCGGCTGGATCTCATATATGCCCACTGCAATATCTCTTCTAATTTCTCTAGTGAGGCCCAGCGCCTTGGCAAAGGTTGGCTGATTTCCGACGTCCTTTTGGAGGTCCCAATTTGAATGAGCAGTATACACACACAGATTGTTCTCGATGAGAAGTTGTTTCTTCTTTAGGTTGACGGGATTGGTGTCAGGCAGTAGGGTTGTATGCCAAGGCGCACTGTTTTCGTAGAATAACCCTGGCTCATGAATCAGAAGCATGTTCAAACCCCGATTGACCGCCTTCTCAATCACTTCCATCGCTAGAAACCATGCAACACCAATTCCCGTGACCTCATTTTCGGGATTGCCAAATCGGAATCCAAGTACCCGCCTATCCCTATCTGATTGAAGCCCACTCTCCACAGGTGCTACTTCTTCAAACAGATCAGCGATTTCTCTTGCTCTCATCAAGTACTCCTTCTTCAATCAGCTGCCAAAAGCCTATCAAAAAGAAGCTCTTTCAACCCTTATTAGATTTGCCTTGAGCATACATTATTCATGGCCCCTAGCTTTTCCAGTTGCTGCCCAGCAAGATCGATCTATATGCTTGGCCTCATAGACCATAGTTGCTTGGCGCGAAGCCTTTTACTTTGTCCATGTAGCTGCCTAAGCTCTCTTCGACAAAAGCATCGTAGTTGTCAGGGGTCTTATCCAAAACACGCTTGATCCTCTGGAATACTCCTGATTCACTCGGCGATAGTTTTCGTCCCCTCTTCTGGTAGCCTTGGGCTGTGACCTCAAGAGCTTCATAGGCAGCATCTTTCGCCCTCAAATAGTAATCGTCTGGATGGGTAATGATCGCTTTGCCGATATCCCAAGCTCCGCCCGGAGAAAGGACTAGAACTTGAGGGTCTAGCGGATTAGCCGCGACGAACAAATCTCTTAGCCGAGCCTCTAGTCCCCCGTTCAAAGCTGCGTTCATTAGCGACGTGTTGTAGCCAAGAATTTCTGTGAAGACCTGGGGAGCCCAACCTCCGTAGAGCCTTGTATTCTCCACTTGCTCGTTGGACCACAGGTCGCATGCTGCAGCCGCTACATTCCCCACTAGGCTACTGTGAGCGGAGGCACTTGATTTTCCTTCCATGGCCATTGGCAGACCGGTTATGGCTTTGAGGATCACGTTTTCGTAGCCACAGTCCTTTCCTGGTCCTGTAGCACCCTGTTCATAGGCAACAAGCGATCGTGCGGCACCTACTGCTCTTACCACAGCAGCGAACGTGTGGGATAGGATGTTGGTGAGTAGTCCTCCAGCCAGAACCATGGCAGAGTTGCTATGGGCACAATCAGTGTCTCCACCAGCTATTGCCCCTTGTTTGCTTGCGATCTGAACAATCTCGCGCCACAGGAACTCCATGTCTAGGCTTCCTAATATGCCGACTGAGAAGAGCACGCCTTCCATGTCTTGCCTGATGACGGAGTAGTTGAAGACTTCCTTTCCTCCTATGGACTCCAAAGACAGAACGTCAGCACCGTTCTCTGCTGCCTTGTCAAACGATTCGTACATCTGGGCTACTTCCTTGCTGTCTCTCATATTGCCTTCTAGCTCGCGAATGTCGGCTACCGTGACCCGAAGCGCACACTTTAGACCGTATTCCTCAACATACTCTTCAATGACTGACTTCTGGATGCTCGTGATCTCTCCGCCTAGCACAGGCTTCTTCGTGACCACGAATGTTTGTTCGGTCTCCAATTGTATGCTGGGAATTCCCTGATCGACGGCGCGCCTAAGGATGTTGTCCGTTATCTCTCGGTACTCCCTCTTCAGAGTCTCAGGATCATCTTCTCCTCCTCTCCTAGGGAAGTACTTTATCTCCGGCACAACTTCTCCGTTGCCCACTTCGAGGTCAAACCCGTACTTCAGAGGATGTTTGCTGATTCCGAAAATCAGCTCTTCCCAAGACTTGGTCTCCATAGCAGAAAATCTGCGCAAATCTCTCACGTTTGGCCGATCCGTTATGAATGGAACCTTTATGTACCCAACGAGATATATGAGTTACGAAGCGGAATGGACTCCTGCATAGTTGGAACAAGAGACTGCGAAGTGCAAAAGAAGTTCTCTAGAACCCAAGAATTTCTGTCTTACCCCAGCTACTTCTGTCTGGAATGCGATAGGCTTAAGAGAGCTATTCTGATCACCACAGATGCTACTGCTCACCACTGACACACTGTACAGCATCCTAGAACCGAACCTTCACGCCAGATCGCCAAGGCAAGAGCCGAGTCAGAAGAACATGCTCCAACAGACTACATGAACTCCGCAGCCTTGGCGGTCAATGTTCTTAGCTCAACGGCATGAGCCTCGCACATATCATTCTCAGGCTTTCTCTACCGCTCTACAGTAGACCTCTGACCTCTAGTCGTTGGTTTGCCAACCGATTCTTTGCAGTACTCTTCCTGTTTCTTCGTAATATGGCTCTTTCTTAGGACCATCTGAACCACGCCTACAGCCCTGCATTACAGTCTCCTGCGGCTTTTCTTGATACCTCTAGTCTCTTCATTAGCACCTCGTAGAAGTATCGCCTAACACTGTCTGCCTCCAGAGACGAAGTGTGCCTGAGCCATTTGATCTCAAAACGATCTCCAAACAACTGGATGATGAGTTCCTTCGTGAAGTGGTTCCAAGATGGTCCATTCTTCTGACTGAAACAAACCAAAAGATACATGCCATTTTGTGTAAGAACCCTATGGATGCCTTCGATAAAGACAGACCTGTCCTTGACTGGCACGTGGTGGAAACAGCCGAAATCAAAGACGAAACTGAACCTTCTACTCCCAAAAGGGAGATGAAGGAAGTCGCCGACGAGGAAATCAATGCCGAGGCTTGCTCTTTCGGCTTTCTTCTTGGCATACTCCACTGCTGCGTCGGATACGTCTAGCGCAGTGACCTCGAACCCCTTCTCTGCCAAGTAGACGGGATTTGTTCCAGCTCCACAACAAACGTCCAGAGTCTTGCATGGCCTAACCTTCCCTGACTTCACGATCTCTACTAAGATATCCCTCGGCCTGCCGAGCTCCCAAGGCAGACTCTCAACGCCGTAGTGATGATAGATGCTGTCCCATCCTCGACCATGCCTCGAAGACATTACGCGACACTCTTCCTTAAGGACTTGCACCCCAAAGAAACTTCTTCATCCCTGATGGGAGAGACCCTTGATTTAAACTTTCAGTGTTCCTTTCCTTAGGATGTCACCGTTCATCCAGAAGATTATGGTGATGGTTCCGTCGGTTGTAGCTGGCGCGGAAGTGTCAAGAGGAACATCCGGAAAGACATTTACCCTACGATGTGAAACTAGCGTTGATGGCAGTCAAGAAGGAAGGACTTCTCCTTAGCCTAGCGATTGCCGCCTTAGCTGTTTCTGTCGCAGCTGTAGCGTTGTCCACTCCTCGTGGTAGCCTTTTTCGCATGATTGTGCGGCTATCTGCCCTGTATGGTTATCTAACCCTAAGCATTGCAGCAGTTATGACGCCGTTCGTCAGACAAATCATGAAGGTCTTTGGTGAACCTTTCATCAAGGTTCATCATATCTTCGCAACGTTGGGAATCATCCTTCTCACGGTCCATCCGGTAGCCCACGTCATTGACACGTTGGACCCAAGAGTATTCTTGCCCAGCTTCGAATCGTGGTTTCTGTTCTGGGCGTTCGCTGGAAGACCCGCACTGATCATCCTTTACGTCGCCGTGCTCTCTGCGTTGTTGCGCAGAAAGATTCAAAAACGTTGGCGCACTATCCACGCATTGACCTACGTCGTGCTATTCTTTGGGATTGTACACGCAACCCTCATAGGACCTGATTTCGAGAATCCGGGAATCCGTCTTGTTTTCATCTCTCTGTACTCCATGTCCTCTATCGGTTTCGCTCTGAAACGTTTACAGCAATATCGAATCAGAAAGGTACTTTCACAACGGAAGGATAGGGCGTCATCGGAGAGCGCCTGGCCCGCGTGACCTGTCGCCAAAGTTTGGCGCCTACGGGTTGGCCAAGGGCATGCTCCGCTAATGCTTTAGCTTGGGTTGAAAGCAGAGTCTCTATCACCCTCACCAGTCACAGCCATACATCATTGCTCGCCAGGATTGTCCGTGTCCTTCACAGACAACGTTTATACGCAACGAAAGCCACTTATTAGAATGGGGGGATTTTCTCATGAAACGTTTCCTGCTACTTGCTTTGATAGGTCTCTCCGTTTCGATTCCAGCAATCGTATGGTTCCAGCGTGAAGGAGAGGTCATGCCTACAGAAGGTGTTGAGGTAGTCGCCCGCAATCTAGAGGTTCCTTGGTCCTTGTCCTTTGCGCCTGATGGTCGCCTATACTTTACGGAAAGGTCGGAAAAGGTTGGCGTCGTTGTCAACAAGGAGATCAAGACTATACTCAGACTGAACGTTGTATCTGAGGCCGGAGATGAAGGAGGTCTCCTAGGTTTAGGTCTAGATCCAAATTTCGGCCAGACGCACTTTGCTTATGTTTACTATACCTATATTGACAGGTCCGGCCAACATTGGAATCGCGTCTCTCGTTTCACGGAGACCGATGACCAACTGCTCAACGAAACAGTTTTGATAGATCAGATTCCAGCGTACCGCATTCACAACGGCGGAAGGATCGGGTTTGGTCCTGACGGAAGGCTTTATGTGGCGACAGGCGACGTCGGACAGGGCGAGCTGGCTCAGAACCTCAGCTCTTTGGCTGGAAGGATCCTAAGGATCAACCCGAACGGGTCCATACCGAGCAACAATCCATTCCCCTACTCGCCTGTGTACAGTTACGGTCATCGAAACCCTCAAGGATTGGCTTGGCATCCTCTGACCGGTGTTCTTTATGCGACCGAACATGGACCGAGCGGAGAAAGAGGGTTCTTTGCTCACGATGAGGTGAACTTGATAGAGGCCGGGAGGAACTATGGGTGGCCACTAGTTGTTGGGCGCGGCAACGACGCTAGGTTCGCTGACCCGATCTACGAGACAGGACAAGCCACATGGGCACCTTCCGGCGCAGTCTTCTACAACGGTTCGCTATATCCGCAGATGACCCTTAGGCTTTTGGTTGCCACTCTGCGCGGGCAACACCTTCGGATGGTTAGTCTCAGCCCTCCAGAATATGCCAACGTTGAGTCCACTGTCGCCCTTTACCAGGGGGAGTTCGGGCGATTGCGAGACATAGCTCAGGGCCCGGATGGATTCCTGTACTTTGCCACTAGCAACCGAGATGGCAGAGGACAACCGGGAAGCGATGATGATCGAATATTAAGAATAGGTTCTGTTTCCAGAGGCTCAGCAAGCATCTGGCTCCTCATGCGTCACAACGGTTTATCTCTCTCAATGCTCCGCCTTAGCACTCGGTGGTCTAGAAGCTCGACTAAGCCTCAAACAAGAAGTCGGATCCAAAATCAGCCTGCGAAGGATGACGAAACTGGTCAATCCTCTACTTCATAACGCCCTTGACAAAGGAAACCAGAGATCTAGTTTTATTGTACATCCAAGAAGTGCTACTCGTCTCTAGTGACCTTGGCGAACCATGCCGCACGCTAAACCATAGTTCCACGGCGAAAGACAATATTCTCATAATAGTGGAAATAGAAAACTCGACGGACTTATCACTAGATGTTGGAAAAGTATCCTAGTACTGCGGGTATGTCTGTTCCTGCATGGAAAAGGATCGACCCTAGTAGACTGTCAGTCCTCTGAATAACAGCTCCGAATGCTAAACCAAGGAAAAAAGTTATGGCCAAGAAGATAAGGAGATAAGGTGTGTACTGTGATCCTAGATGAGCCATTGAAAAGATCATAGCCTGCAGAAAATTGGAGGTCTCAGCTCCAAGCATGGATTCGTACTTTTTCAGGAACAGCGCCCTGAACCACAGCTCTTCTCTCAACCCATTCGAAAGGACGAAGGCCGATATCCAAGGCGCCCAAGAGATCACACGTTCAAAAGATAAGTTCTTGCCACCGAAGAGCCCTGTCGATGCTTGCACAGATGTCACAAGGAAGAACACAAGCGTCGCCAGCCCGATAGCGAGCCCTAGTCGAAGCTTTCCTTCCTTTAGGTAAATCGAGGCCATGTGGTTGCCGGAAATCTTGGTCAGCAAGACAATGGAAATGACAACCAGTAGGGTGCTTAGAAGCTTATGGAAAACTATGCCATCAACCGCTGACGGCATGATTTCCGACGATCCAAAAACCCCTCCGACAACAATATGTTGCAGTGAGCACGCAAAAGATGCAATGAAAAACGCGTAGAAAACGTGAAAGTGCTTTCTCAGACTCTTGTTCCGATGTATAAGCACCCCGGATAGAAGAAATAGTGCGGGAAGGCCTATCATGTACATTGTTTCAGTGTCTCCCGATATGAAAATTGGAACAACAAAGATTGACAAACCACACATTAGAAAAAGGGTGAACAATCTGAGACGGGACGACATACCTTTGCTCCGAGCCTCTTTCTTAGCCCTTCTTACTTATGTTACCTAATAAGGTTTGAGAAAACCTAAATCAAAACTCTTGCTTCTCCCACCGTTCCAGCAACTTGGCAAGCAAACTCGGCATCCTTGCTGAATGGCCTCCACAAGCTAAATATAGAAAATATTACAGGAGAATGTCAGGACATCGCATGCGCACTTTGTAAGAGGAGACAAGGAACTGGAGATCGTTATTCCAATTAGACCGCCAAAGGAGGCCGATTCCCTATCATCCATTGATTGGCACTTCATTCTTCATATGACGGAGCCACATGGAACCACCCTCTTCGCTTGGGAACTGTCAAGAGAACTTCGATAGCTTTGGGGGTTCGGGAGCCTCGCTTCGCCTGCCACACTAAAGGGTTAAATCATCAGTCCAAGTTAGACTAACAATAGGAGAGAACAGGAATGAAGTCTAGGGCCATTGTACTATCGGTTTTGACCTTGCTAGCACTGGTCTCTTCCGTGGAACATTCGGTCGCATACGAGGCATATGGCTGGAGCGAAATCAGAATGGATCTCTGGGATGGAGCTGCAGAAGAGTACGTAAAACCAATTCCAGGACTGAAGGCAAATGAGTTTTATGCTGAAACAGAATGGGAGGCAGTGATGGCAGCGGCTAACTGGGTTGCGTATCACATGGCTTACGAATCCGATCCGTATCCGCCAGGCGAAGTATGGACATCATCGGATCAACAATATGAAGAAATCGCGCCTGGGAGCCAGGGATCTGGAACCGGAGACTGCGAGGACTTCGCCATTCTGCTCTGCGCACTGCTTAGATTTCATACTCAGGGAGGAATCCCTGCTAGCCGAGTTTGGGTTCAAGCAGGTATCATTGTTGTTCCCGATGAGGACAAGCCACCGGTCTTCGGACATGCCTACGTGGTGTACAAGACAGACAGAGGCATATTCTATATAGAACCGCAGTGGGGAGGTTTTCCCTACAGAGGATCTCCTCCATCAATCCTCCATTGGTACTACAATAAGCCCCCGATGACCGGAGAAAGCGCAACACTGAGGTTCAATGACGAATGGGTCAAGGGTGGTGGTCCTTGGCTGGCTGGGCCTAGAAACAAGTAGGGCTTCTGTTGTCCTCCCACTTTGGCGTATCAGAGCGCAGAAGCGATGGAAGAGAATTTGGCCTTTTGGTTAGCTTATCGGCCATCCCATACAGACCCCAAATAGAGCCCTCCATCCGCAAGTAAGGGAACGTGAGGTCAGACACAGCAGGGAGAGACGTTACGCCCACAAAGCTTGTGGCGAGCAAACTTTGACCAAACTCCAGTCTGCCCCATCCAAGGCTTGTTGCCTGCTTGATGCAGCAACCGACATGATGGTTCCTTCCGTTAGGAGACCATTCGGCACCGCCCCAACTTGGGAAGGAGTCTTGTGGATCCGAACTTCATCAAATGTTGCGCCCACATCGTCTTTAGCCTGCATGCACAAGGTGCCATTCTGGAAAATGTCAACCAGAACAAAGTGATATGCGCTCTTGTTGTAAGCGACCCACCATTGGTCGACATCGTCATGAAGAGGTGCACCCCAACCTCCAGTAATGACGTACATTGTTCCTTCCCTGTATGAAAGCTGCGCCGTTGAGTTAGAGGCTGTCCAGTTCACCGGCTTTGTCCGCGAATAAAGGTGACTGTGCCCGGTGAATACAATATCCACGTTATACTTGTCAAATAAGGGCACCCAATATGCGAAGGACGGATCATAAGATCCATGGTGGGACTGGAAGACGTTCCTGTGGAACATGGCAAATATCCAAGTGAAATTGGTATGGGCTTCTAAGTCATCTTCCAACCAAGCTTTCTGATCGGCTAGAAGTTTCGCAGGCAGCCTCTCACCGGCCTCACTATTGAGGACGATAATGTGGATGTCTGAACCCCAGTTCAATGAATACCACTGCTCATTGTTTGGCAGTGCAAACTGTTCATAGTACAATGTAAAGGACTCCTCATGATTTCCTATGGCGGGAATGATGGGTATCGTAAGGCCGTTGCTTCCGACCCAGTAAGCATCCATGTGACCGAAGAAACTATTCCACTGAGCTTGAACATCGCCGGTTTCAACGAAGTCGCCATTCATAAGCACGAAGTCCGGGTTGAACTTGCTCATACACTGGGAGACCTTGTCTCGTTCTGTATTGTTGGTTCTACAATCGCCTCCAGCCACAAACCTTATGTTTGATGGTGTTGATGGCGCCGTTTTGAAGGCTCTCTCTTTGCTCCATCCGCCCTTTTGTCCTCCACAGACGAGGTAGTACGTTGTGTTCGGCGACAGACTAGTCAGCTCGGCATGATGTATGTGCCCAGAAGCACTTGCATAAGTGTGATGTCTTCCTTGAGCTGAAAGTCTGTAGAGACTGGCCGTGCCGTTTCTTGGGACTGTATCATACAGCACGGTATCCCCAGAATCCGGCTTGGAGGTCTGCCAAGTGACTGTTATGGAGTGCGACGTATCGCCTTGTTGCCAAGTTAGGCGCAGGTATATTGGCTTGTCGGGAACGCTAACAGTGGGGTATATGAGGGGTAACGCCAGATACGTGCCGGCCGCAACGATGAACACCGCCACAGCCGCGACAGGAAACCAACGTTTCTTCAACAGACCCTCTTCCTTTGCCGTCAAGATATCCTCTTCCATATTTCGCAATTCAGGCTAAAGCGCTTGTGCCAAGAAGATCGCCCGCTGATTGATAAAGGCTAACCAAAGGTTAGTTTCTTCTCTTCCGGCATCGATTTCCAGAGCAGGAATTGCTTTCTTACTGTATCTATGAATCTGAGAGCCAACCGTTCCCAGTCCTCAGCTAAGCCACTTGTTTTTCTCGCCACGATAATGGCATTCCAGACCTTCTGATCGAGCTTTCTCGTCAAAGAGAGACTGACGGACTGGCTGACTCCCATGTCATACGGGGCAAGGTTCATATCTATATGCAAGGATGTCATTATTCTTTCTTCATCTTTAATCTGCTCGTCCCTATGGGACCTCGCGCTAAATACTTCGGCATCAGGGACCTCATGCGATTTCAGAAATTCCCTTAGAAAGCCGATCAGCTGGTTTGCCTCCTCGTCGCTCGAAACAGTGAACGGAAGAGGGATTTCCCACCTTTCTCCTTTGGGTTTCGTTGAGGGGGACCACGTTCTTTCTAGGCTTGGAGTCACTAGGCGGGCAGCAGTCAATGCGGGGTACAGCGAAGAGGCCATTACCGTAACCATAGAAACTGCTACAACCAGTAACACAGTCATAGACGAGTAGTCCAGTGAGATCCCTAGCCGTGGTCCAAACAAGTTCATCGCGAGCAGAGAAAGCAGATAGCCTACTATTGTGCCCACCGTGGAGTATGTGACCGCTTCAGCAACGAACTGAACTGCGATGTGGGTGGGAGACAGCCCTACCGAACTGAAGATGCCCATTTCTCTTCTACGTTCGTATAGGGAGCCCAGTAGCATGTTCAGAAGGGAAAACAGAACTAAGACGCTGGGTACTAGCTGGAATTGAGAACCGAAAACGGCGTAGACCAATCGAGCAGAGAGCATCCTTATCTCGTCGCCGGTGCTATAGTAGACTAGGTGGACACTCACTCTGCTGAAAACTTCCTCGGCCATTGATGATGCTTCGCTGACATTGTTCGGCTTTACAGCAATACTGGCTACGCGGCCTCCGAGTTTCAGCAAGATTCTGGCGGGTACTATGACGTAGTAGCTGGGGTCCACATGTATGTTCCATGGGTTCTGCTGCTCCAGCAAGTCGAACTTTATTGGCGAGATCCCAAATTCTCGATCTAGGTCGGAAACGAATGACACGTTATTGCTGATGATCCCTACGGTAGTGAAGTAAGTCCCTGCGATTGCCACGCGTTCACCAATTCTGAACTGGCCTTCGTCAGCTATCTCTTCAGTAAGTATGCATACCGGTGTAGACTCTTCAGATTCTTCGAACCACCTGCCTTCAACTATCAGACTCTCCAGATCTGGGAAGATCATCTTCTCCTGAGGGGACAAACCCCACAGCGTATTCACAGACACATTTTTCCCAGTTGTTGCGGAACGGACTTGGTATCCGTAGGTGCCATACACATCAGCTGTGTTTCTGAAGTCTGGAAACATATAGAGCCAAACTCTAGGGGCAATAGTTGCTCTTCCCGTGTATTGCGCCTTGAGGAAGTCTACAGTTCTTTCCCCCATGTCAAATCCTCCTTGCCCCCACGCATCTTTTCGCAGCAATACGCCCTGGTAGGGCGGTCTTTGACCTACTAGGCTTACTCCCATGACTTCCAAGGGAGATATGGATGTGAACAGTGAAACGCTTAGTACGAGGAGTATGACGCTCACAAGTACAAGACTGCTTCTAAGCTTCCTCCTTTTCATGTTCTCCACTCCTAGCTTGAACGAAGGCATAAATGAGCCCTTCATCCTTGAAATGTCAATCTCATGTTCTCCAACGTACTTCACCTTTATTGATCTGAGAAACCTCGAGACGCGCAAAACTACTAAGCCGAAGATCGGGAGTTGGAGTATTAGCATTGAAAAGCCTATGACATTTATCACGGGACTCGCTGCTATTGAGAATCCCGGGTGAAGCAAGTATAGTGACCCGACCAGAAGACCGAACAATAGGACAAGAGACAACACCTTCTTCTTCCCTGGCAGGCTTAGAAGCAAGGCCTCAGCCAAGATTGTGAAAGGCACAGAGAGCAGGGAGAAGAATGGAACAGTGGCTGCGGACCCCTCACCTTTTGCTCTGAAATAGACGTATGCGCGAAGAGATCTGTCCCAGCTTTCCTTGCATAGAATCAGGTACCTCATGTACTGACCGTTTCTGAACGCTGCCTCCGCTTGCTTTACCATCAATCCTGCTTCAGTAAGACCTGAATATTCGCTCACTTCCCTCGCTCCCGAGAAGATCTTGATAAGCTTCTCAAAACTGATTGTCGCCCAAATGTTGAGGTCTGAGACACTTTGATAGATAGGCAAGTAGAGCTGTTGGCCTTTTGCTAGAGTGAACCCGTATCCTTCAGGATTCTGGGGGGTGCTGTTCAAGAGCATCATGAAAGGATATCTTTCTAAGGCGGAGTACACTAGAACTTTGATGTGCTCGTTTGGGGGCACTGCCAATACGTATAGGCCTTCTCTGTTCCACGTTCCATAGCTATCAAGTTGCTCGAATCTCTCATTCTGTAGAACCGCCTGAGGTGGCGCAGTGTCTCCTGTCGGAAGCGTGGGTAGGGTCAAAGACCTCGGGTGGTAAATCTCCACAACTATCTGCGAGGACTGGAAGACTGCGAGAAAGCCCAATTCAGGTATTCCGCTTTTGTAGGCGATGTAGTTGGGATTGCCATACCTGTGCATTCCCATGTCTGGAGTGTACGTTATATCGCCTGTGGACGGGTTGATCACCCAAGATGATACCATGTAAGCAACCATGCTTTCGTCTCGATTGCCCATTCCTCCCTTGAACACGTAGTGACCTTTTCCATCAGCGATCGTGACCCGTCTGAACCATAGCGGTGAATTCGACACGAACCATCTGGGATCAGGGTTGCCAACGTTTGCTTGTCTACCTGCTCCTCCCTCAATCACGACCAATGCACCCGGAACAGGACAGTACCAACCAATCGAGTTATTCCATGCTGCCACGGTGCCGGATGCGTTGACTCCCCAGTCGCTAATGCTCTCCCCCCTAGAGAGAGTGCTTAGCCAGTTCTGTACGTTGCTTGCCTTGTTGTCAAGCCAAGCTTTGATTTGAAGCTGTGCTTCAGAACTCTCAATGCTCCGTTGCCAGTCCGCACCTAGGAACCTGTGGATTGTGAAAAACAACAGTTCCAGTTGAGTTTGAAGGTTCCCTAAGTTCACATATTGGTACTCATCGAAAGGATGATAGAGAAACTTACTGTAGGGAGCTGTCGTAAAAGCGCTGGCCGAAGGAAAACTTGAGAATCCTTCTCGGAACAAGAATATTGGCTCCATATCAAAGACCTTTGTGTACCAGGAGAAATGGGTGCCTACGTCTATGCTGGGTTGCGTTGCACGCGAAAGTGAGAAGACTGAAGCGTGATAGGTTTTGCCGTCGGGCTTAACCCTGTTTATCTCCCGGTACGAAGATTCCACGAAGTTCTGGAGCCACCACATATCAAGGTAGCCCTTCCCCTCATGTCCTCTCCAGAAAACTGTGGGCCTGTGCCCCCTTCCGCCACTTACACACGGAAGCCATAAGAGTTCATCGCTTCCCGTGTCCACCTGTATATCTATCAGCCAAAGGATGTTATTCTTGATCACCAATCCCAAGTCTGAGGGTCTTGGATATAGGTAGTCATCCACGAACTGTACGAATCCCTCGAGATTCTGATGATGCCCTCCAACAGCTACGAGTATCACTGTATGCTTTGGCCTGTGGTCATGCAGATACCGAGCTAACTCCAAGAGGGAAGAGACGCTGCTTGCTTCTTGGGCTCCGGGTGCATACCTAGGTGCGTCCGAGTATGAGTCATAGTGTGCTACTATCATAATCGATTGATCAGGCCATTCTGTGCCTCTGATCATGCCCATCACATTCCAGGTTTTCACCTCATCCCAGTATGTGCTTGACTTCAGCAGAACCTCCTCGCCAAGGTGACCGAGAAGAAGACTCTTGGTACGGTCGGGAGCGTAGAACCTCGGAAACTTTAGCGGCAGGTCTTCAATGAATGTAGTCGTCAATAGCTGCCTTGTGTTAAAAACGTCGTGTGTTGGTACGGGTATGAACTCGTTGAGCACGTCTGGATCAAGGAAGATGATGGCTTTCGCCCCTAGCTTGTAGACTTCTAACCATCTTGAGCCCGCCTTCCAATCCAGCATGACGATGTTGCCGAGAATCCTATTCCCTTCTAGGTCTTCCAGATCACCATCTTTGACGTAGACTAGGCGTCCAAGTATGCCCTCGGGCGGCGTTGTTGACGGAGCGATGAAGTTGGGGCGTACGGAATAAAGTTCCACCGTCTCACTTGTTGTGAGAAACGTCATGTTTGTGCCATGGTCTATACAGTCAACCACCTTAAACTCTTGGAGAGTCAGGTTCTCAAGTTCAAAGGATTCAAATTGGTTATAGATGTGTTGGGCTGCAAGCCAGTTGCCGGGATACCCGGAGGCTCTTGTGCCGAGGCTTGAGAAGAACCGGATATCCTCGGACACTCTTGTCATGTTTATGCTCTCAATCACTTCCAGGTAGTCTTGTCGTGATGTCTGACTGAGGGTTTCACCTGACGACCCAATCGTCTCGCATGACTTGGCGGATGCTGAAAGAGCGATCAGCAGGAAGATGAACAATGTGGAGGTCTTGAGTTTCATGCTTTTTTCAAAAAAAGGGGGGAGATTGATCGTGTTTCTCCACTTCCCTTACGCTTGTGCAAGTTTCCAGAACCAGTTCGCAGGTATATTGTAGAACATTTGGATCAGTTGCAGAATCGCGATCGGTACAAAGAATCCCACTATCAGGCCCATGCAAAGGGGTTGAAGCTTGCTTCTGTAAGCACTGATCAATCCAGCCTTGTATGTTATGAGCCTAAGCACCATGCCAACAAAGAACACTGGTATAACCCATGATTCACCGCTCAGAAATGCGCCGAGCGCTAGGCCTTCTGGAAGTAGCCTAAACTGTGGAACTCTACTCCTGACGAAGAGCATCAAAGGAACTAGAGCAAAGCCCAAAGCAGCGTAAGCGAAATATTGGACCAAGCCGGCGGCACCCATACTAACCAATGCAGGAACTGGGTCTGAGATCGTGTACCAACTTCCCCTTCTGAAGTTTGTCAGTAGACTGCTGATAGTAGTCCTTTCTGAAATATCGCATATCTGTCCTAGTGGTCCTCCCGCTCTCCAGGGCCAGACATGGGCTTGCAGGACGTAAGCTATCGTCGAGAACACAGCTATAGTTGCGAATGCCAGTAACAGCGCCATCCCGGTATGTTTTCGTCTAATCCTGAACTCTTCACCAATCTTGAATGAATACAGAGAGTGGCCCAATACCAGCGACTGAGTATTCATCCAGCCAATATACCTTTGCGGTGCAATAGCAGCGTACCATGTCGCCACTGAACCTGGAGATGGTGTTGGATTCGGAGATATGAAGCTGGCAGCCAAGTGGCCAGGCATGTAGAACGGAGGCCTGAAGTTATCTCCGCCGCTTATCATTTCGTTGAAGAAGTTAACTCCAGCTGTATACATCCCGGCCCGCGTTGCTCCAATGACCATTAATGTTTGTAGCAGAACTGCAATAGTGACCACTGCCATGTCTGCGCCGGTTGCTGCCCAGCATCCAAGCCAGATTATCAGGCAACCGAACAGTCCAACCCAGACGTACCTAAGCCGGATTGGTGAGAGATCTTCAACGCTCTTGTCAACTGTGCTGTACAAGGCGCTAAGCATAGGCCGGATACGCCCTCTGTACCTTATGAATGGGTAGAGCGCCAAAGCCACCAGTAGGCCTAGAGACACTGCAGAGTATAGGCCAGTTGCCCATTGTGCCCCAACGAATCTATCTGACATCAGTCTTGCTTGAACGTTTCTGGTCCTGTCTCCCAGGAAGGGTGGTAGAATTCCGATCGATGTGAAGGTCACTGGGATTACCAGACGGAATACTAGATATCCAAGAAGCGTTGAGTATAGTATGTCAAGGGGTAGCATGTAAGAGAACCCTATCTGGTACGGATGAAATGATGCGATGAGCGAAACCCATGGAAGCACCCCATATGTGGCATAGTCCACTACTGGCGCCAACTGGATATTTGTGTTTAGGAGATAGCCCTGATAGTCTGTCACCATAGTTGACTGCGGACCATTTAGGATGTCGTTGATCACGCCGTAAGAGTACGTTAACACAATCAATACAGCTTGCACGAGGAACCCCACAAGGAACCACTTTCTGGTCCCAGTAGTGTCGCCGGAACTTTCTTCAGTCCCGGATACCAAGCGTATGGATTGTACTTGCACTTCAGTCCAGATCGTTGGCACTGACTCAACATCGAACCATAGCACCTTAAGGATCATTGAGAGACAAACAAACATGATTGTCTGTGAGCCGAAGAGTAGGATGTTCCAGAATATGGCTGGGTAGAATGCTGGATGTATAGTCCACGTGGACACTGGGACGACGGCGTCGTAAACGGCGGGGTCATTCGGCGCAAGTAGAGGTGGTACCAAGGCCCATAGGTCGGGTGTGGCTCTAAAGTAGTATAGAGATAGTCCAATGACGTTCCACCCTGTGCTGTTGTTCCACCAGAGTCCAGTACCGTTATTTATGTTGTATATGAACGAGGCTGTTACCATCGCTAGGATTGTCAGTATTGATGGCGATATACCCCTTCTCCCTTGCATTTTCAGAATGTAGGCACTGAGTATGTTGATGATTATGAACAAGCCCATAGTAAGAGGGACGCCTTGAGCGTTTCGCAGTACGAACCTGTCCTGAAGTGTTACAGTCGGTACATTGCTCTCCATTACCTTAGCTGCCCAATCAGAGTACGGCGGGTTAAACCTGTGTTCCGCAGTCCCCCCGATTAGTATTCCGTAGTATAGTGTTATGGCTGCGACTAGCAGTAGACCTGCAACAAAGGCTTTAGCCGTTATGCGTCTAGACTCCACTTCTTTCGATTCTGTCATCATTCATGCCTTCTTTTCTTCTCCAATTTTCATCTACAGTGAATTCCTTTTTGTGGCTAAGTGTATATAAGTTTTTTCATGCCTTGGCCCAAAAACTATTGTTTTATTCAAGACTGATGGCAAGAAGCTGCTACTTATCTCGGAGGAGAATTCAAGTCGTAAAGTTATCTTGCGTGAGACGTCGTCGTTTGAGAGATCCACGGAAGCAACAGTCTTCTATTTGAAAGACAAGGGAACTGGGATCTCTCTGGCTTCATTGGTCTTCAAGTTCTTGCTGTCTCTTTTGTTGGCCTCTAGTATTTCGCTTATGTCTATTGCATCGATCTCTCTAATTGTTCTGACTTTGCTATCAACGAAACTCATTAGTTCCCGGCCGGAGCCGAAAACAACGTGTACTACCAAGTCGTGTTCGCCTGAGGCAGTCCAGATACTTATGACGTCTGTCTCATCGATAAGTTTCTCAACAATCTTGGCCCTAGAATCAGCTGGTATTCCCGTACGAAGGGTTAAACCCAGCGTATACGTTCTAAGACCAACCTTCTCATAGTCTATGTGAATCGTTGGGTCAAAAAAGCTCATTTTCCTTAATCTCTTTATTCGCGCCGAAACCGAAGTAGGCGAAAGACCAACTTGCTTAGAGATATCTTTGAAAGTAGTCATGGCGTCAACCGTAAGCAATTTCAGAATAAGGTAGTCTTTCTTATTAAGCGCTGAACTTGACGGCAAGCAAATCCGACCTCCGGAACATCGAAGTGGATATTATCAAGCTTCACCCTTAAATTTCTTTCTTTTTCCAGCGCACTCGATCATATCGCGTTCTTTTTCAAGGAAAACGCCCCCCAGCAATTCAGAAAACATACCATACATCTATGTCATGCTTATACTTGAATAAGCCCCTAGCACAAGTCCATATCAGACTCCAGGCGTCTGTAATGATCACGGCAATTGTTTTGCCTGCCGATTACATAGTCTGCCTTCGATTCCCTGAACAGCCCTTTGCCACCTCTTGGTTTTGAAGAAGAGATATGTCGTACGCGAAAATCCACGCGAAATCTACGCGATATTCATTGTTGAAACAGGCATGTTCCACCATACATATACATAAGATTATGAGCAGGGTTCTCGAAAATACCGATGCAAAGTAGGTGGATTTGTCTTGTGGAGGCAAATTCAACTCAACATTCTCCCTGTCTTTATCGACTACATGGTTGATAAGGGGATACCCGAACTACCGCCAGAGCTCCCTTCCCCACGTGGCTACTCAATTGAAGAAGCAGAGGCATTCGTCAGGGACAACGTCAAGGCGCTTCGATCCTCTTTGAAGGGAGCAAATCTGCTAGATCCTTGTCTAATCAGGAGCCAAGAGGATTTACGCAAGTTGAAGGAAAGATTGGCTGCAGAAGTAGACTTTCTGCTTCCCATTCAAGTGGGCCACGAGTATAGATCCGGCTGGCGAGATACATCTCCCGTGATTGTCAGATTAGGAGATTATGGAAAACCTATCATTTGCGTCTCTCTGTCGGTGTGGGGCTTTGATCACGCTCTCCAGCCCGTCTCAGTCCTAAAAGCTGCTGGAAGAGAAACCTATTTCGCAACTGATGTTGAGGACCTGAACCGTCTGCTAAAGATCCTGAGGGCTAAGAAGGCATTAGGCAGATCGCGAATTATCCTGTTTTCGAACCACCCCATCCTCACAACCTGTACGATCTATGACCCCATCATCTTGAAGAACAAGATCGGGCTGAATCTGGAATACTGGGACAGGCAACGATTACATAGAGCGTTCAAGAAGATTTCGCCCTCTCAAGCTGAGAGGGAGGCTGACACCTGGATAAAGGATGCCAGTGAGATCCGTGTACTCTACCGTGAAGGCGAAGTTGATCGGAAGTACATAGTCGAGCAGGCCAAGATATACCTAACGTTGAAGAGGCTTGCCGAGGAAGAAGACATAGACGGCTTCGCTGGGTGTCGGCCAGTCGATCGTTCACTCTTTGATGCGCCCGCATGTTTCTCTTACGTTAAGCTGAAGGATGAGGGTATCCCATGCATCTGCGAAGCCGACCTAAACGCTGGAATCGCAATGATGATGCTAATGTATCTTTCAGAGAAACCCGCCGATATGGGAAACGTTCTAATGCCCACTGACAAACCAGATATGGAAGACTTCGAAGTTCCCAACCCCGACAAGAACACGCTGGTGATTACACACTCTGTCACTCCCTTGAGGCCCGACGGCTTCGACACGCCACAAAACCCATACATAATATGCGGTACCCACTGCGATACATGCTGGGCCTTCAACACGTACACCGAGCTGAGGCAAGGACAGAAGGTAACTATGGCCAGACTCAGCTGGCAAGGAGATAGGCTGTTGATCTCTGAAGGAAAAATCAAACAGAGCAGATTGACGAGGGCACAGGGTAACAGGGAATGTGTCTACATAAAGGTGCGTAACCGTGCGAGGCTATTGCGTGCCTTGGCTGGCTACGGAAACCACCTCACGTATGTCTATGGGAAATATGGTGAAGAGTTGGGCGCGCTTTGCAGGCTCCTTGGCATTCTGCCCGAATACATTTAGCAGATAGGGTTCGCCTTTCACTCGGCATCTATAATTGCCCTCTTGAGCTCGAACTTGTTCGAAAGGGTCTTGGAAACATCTGTTCGAGAGAGCGTCCCAGTCCCTACTCGCCCAGTGTGACATATCCCCAGCCCGCAATCTTCCCCGCACCCCAGGTCCTGGATGTAGTGGCGGGACTGGACCAAGTTGTGTTGTAGACCTTGTTTAGAAATGCAAGCATCCAGACATCATCGCCGGAAGCCATCCATGAAGTGTCCCACCCGCCACCAAGACGTACCTGTAAAGCGTACGCGGCTCTATACAGGGCTTGGTCGCCGACGGTCCAGATAGGCATACCCGCCCGATCAAGAACTCTTGCCGCTGTCACGAACCCCTGCATTGCTTCCCAGGGGTATCCTGTGAATCCAGGAGGGTCTCTTAATGGTCCGCCACGGCGCATGTCGTCAGGAAGAATGCCATCAATGTTGATGCCCCGTTTGACTGAGTCACGAGGGTTGATCAAGCGCGGGTTGCTTTCATCAGCATGCCATGATAGATCGCGTTCAGGTCCACCATAAACTGCAAGCTTAGGTTTCGGTCCCTCCACAAGCTGTACCCAGTAATCGCGTATCGCAGTAAGGTTTGCAGTGTCCCTAAGGTAACGGTAGATAGCTGAGAGAGAACCGAAGGCCATAGCTCCCCAGTTGTTGGGTCGTTCTTCAAACATCTGCCGGAGTGTTCTACCATCGGTGCCAACATAGATGTCAGCCATGTTCCTACACCATACCTCAAACTCCGGCGTCCTGTAACCCACAAGGTCAGCCGCCATGACGTATGCTCCGGTCTCTCTTGCCCATGCCAAGGTGTTCCCGGCTGGCTTACCCTCGCTGGCAAGTTTCGAACATGCGACAACAACTTTGTCCTTGCTGGTTTTGGTGCCTGCTCTGGCGTGAACGATTGCCGCGGCAAGGGTCTGTACATTATTGTTACTATCTTGGTCAGATACCGAAGCCTGATTACCGGATGCTTCACTAGCCGCAACCAAGACCTCAGTCCATGCGTCTCCTGACATTGGCACACGTGCAAGCTCTGCTGGAGAAGTCCATATCCCTATCACATCGGACGGTGCAGATGTGTCTGTTGGTGATGCCTGACCTCCCCGCATATACAGAAGGATCAGAGTGGACGACACTATTACGAGTAGCAGACCGATAGCGTAGAGTTGGCGACGTTTTCCTGTTCCTGGCGCTCTTGACCCCCCAGCGTTTTTCTAAAAGAGTTGCCCCCTATTAATCTCATTGCTGGCAACTTTATGGAACATGTTAGGTGGTTAGGCTACTGAGTGGCTTTCAAGATGCGCGTGGCAAAGCAGTGTGCTGCAGAGTCACGGGGAAGTTTCGAGCTCACCTTCCAGTTTGTCCCAGTAGATTTCTGCGCCGATGCCAGGCGAATCAGGAACGTGCACATAGCCTTTCTCATATCTCTCCGTGAGCTTTTCTCCGTGGATGTCCCAGAAGCCCTTAAGCGATCTGTCCAAGGGGACCTTTGGGTGCAGGAGACCGAATTCATAGTATCCCGTGTTCATTGTGGCACACATGCCATGAAGTGTGGCAGCACCTCCCCCATGAGGTTCAGCACTTAAACCGAAAGCTTCCGCCAGCGCCACTGTTTTCAGGAATGGCGTTAATCCGCCTCTGTCCCATACACCAACTCTCACGAAGTCAGCAACCTTCCTGATGATGTATTCGGCCGTACTGTATAGGTGCCCGGTCACAGATTCGGGGACAAGAAGCGACACTTTTACCGCACTCTTTAGTTTGGCCAACGCATAGAAGCTATACTCATTCAGAGGAGACTCAAACCAATAGAAGCCCAGCCTCTCGATCTGCTTTCCGACCCAGATAGCCTCATTCAGATCATATCGCGAATATGGGTCTAGCATAAGAACCATGTCGTCTCCAACTCTTTCTCTGACTGCTCTACATGCTTCGACATCCCGTCTTGGCTCCCCCCAAGGATGGATCTTGAAAGCAGCAAAGCCTCTTTTCCTGCATTCCTCCGCAAAGTCTGCGTAAGCTTCTGGCGAGTCTAGGCCGCCGTTATCATCTCCATCTGCCGTGCTAGCGTAGGCCAGAACCTTTTCCCTGCAAGCACCAATGAGCTTGTACACTGGCAAACCGACATGCTTGCCAGCCAGATCCCAGAGCGCAATGTCTATGAGCGCCAACGTGTGTTCGCTGATGTTGAACAATGAATGACACGACCATATGTGTTGCCAGATCCTCTCTCGAGCCAGCGGGTCTTCGCCGATCAGTAAGTTCTTAGCAATATAATGCACCTTACCAGCTTGGCATGTTTCCGCATCGCCCTCAGACATTCCGCTCACACCCTCGTCGGTGTCGATTCTGACAAAGAGGCGCTTTCTATCCGACATAGCGCCGGGAGTATACTCTTTGCGGTTCGTTGCGAAGTTCTTCTTCCAGTTCCTCGAAGTGCGGGTTACTAGTTTGGTTTCTACTCTTGTAACCTTCATGCATTACCCTCAGCTTGGTCCAGAAGTGATCATCAGTGAATACAAACGCATGAGATACTACCTAGCGAAAGATATGAGAGCCAATTTAAGTCTTGCTATCCGCGTTTCCTGCAGACCGATATTCTTAAGTACCCATGAACAGCTCGGCTTCGACAAGAAGAGGGACCCAGTCTTGGGCGGCTTCATGGGTCACATATTGAAAGTCGATCTTACCCGAGCCAGAATCAGGAAGCAGAAACTGAATGAAGAGCTCTATAGGAAGTGGTTCGGCGGATATGGTCTCGGCGTCAGGATAGTCTATGGTGACATTACGCCCAAGACCGAGCCGCTAGGCCCCGGAAACATCATAGGTTTAACTACAGGCGTTCTCACCGGAACACTTGTACCTTTAAGTGGAAGCTTCACAGCGGTCGGCAAGTCCCCGCTAACAGGCGCATGGAACGATAGCAGGTGTGGAGGCTTCTTTGGGCCAATGCTCAAGAAAGCTGGTGCTGACGCCGTTTTCATAACAGGAAAAGCCCCGAGACCCGTCTATGTATGGATTAGCAACAATGAAGCAAGAATTATGGACGCTAGTGAAGTCTGGGGAAAGACCACCAGCGAAACAGAAAAGATACTGAAGCAGAGACACGGTAGAAAGGTTCAGATCACCAGCATAGGTCCATCTGGGGAAATGCTTTCCAGGATTTCAGGCATCACGCATGACAGGGGACGCACTGCTGCGCGTGGAGGACTCGGCGCGGTTGTAGGTTCAAAGAACTTGAAGGCTGTAGCTGTCATAGGAGACAATGAAATACCAGTCGCGGACCTTGGCAACCTTAAGGAACTCAGGAGGAGCTTCGTTGACCTCGTTAAGTCATCCTGGGCCTACTGGGCCTACGGTAAGTACGGAACTACTGGACCAGTTGAGGCTTTTGCACTTATTGGCGAATCGCCAATAAGAAACTGGGCAGGGGTCGGCGTCGAGGAATTCGGCAACTCAGAGAAGATCGGATCAGAAAGCATCTATAAGTACGTTGTCCGAAGTTACGGATGCTGGGGGTGCCCCATCAATTGCGGCGCATGGGTAAAAGTAGACAGCGGACCTTACGCCGCCGAGACCCATAGACCTGAGTATGAAACAGTCGCTGCTTTCGGTGGTCTACTACTCAACGACAATGTGGAGTCGATCATCTGCGCGACCTCTATATGCAACGAGTATGGTCTGGACACTCTCTCGGTAGGAGCCACGATTGCCTTTGCAATGGAATGCTATGAGAAAGGCTTGATCACCAAGAAAGACACAGACGGCGTTGAACTGAAGTGGGGAGATGCTAAGTCCATCGTCAGGATGATAGGGAAAATGGCCCGAAGAGAAGGCTTCGGAGACGTTCTGGCTGACGGCGTCAAGATCGCCTCCGAAAAAATCGGAAAGGGCTCGGGCCAATACGCTATGCATGTTGGCGGGCAGGAATTGCCGATGCTGGACCCCAAGCTTCTGACTAGACATGGTCATGAACTGGGGCTTTTGTATCTCGTTGACGCTGCTCCCGGTAGACATACACACAGTACTGGATTGGACCATGCTGTACAAGCTCTAGGTGCATGTACCTTCATGGGATGGATGGCTGCTAGAGCGGGAGGCTACGACTCCCTGTACAGCTTCTTGAGGGCTGTGACAGGATGGGAGATGGCTAAGAAAGACTTCCTAACAGTCAGTAACAGAATCGCAACGTTACGTCAAGCCTTCAATGTCCGGGAAGGTTTCAAGCCAACGGACTTCAAACTACCTGACAGAGTCCTCGGGAAACCTCCTCACAGGTCAGGGCCACTGAAGGGTATGACCCTTGACCTAGATCCCTATGTGAAAGAATACTTCAGAGAAATGGGCTGGGATTATGAAACCGGCAAACCAGCGCGACAGAAGCTGAAAGAACTCGGCCTGGAAGATGTGATAAAGGACCTTTACTAGAGGATTGACATCTATAAGACCCGTAGCTGCAGACTGCCATCCCTAACGCCCAGGTTTGAGAGACTCACAATTGATGATGAGTCGAATGCAGGCTAACATAGTCTTGCGAAGCCAACTTGCTTTAGAAGCACGGCGGGAGTAGATTGGTCAACTTCAGTATGTTAGCTCACTTTGTATGGGTCATCTACCCGTTTCAGCTCTCTGAGGAAATCCGCAAATCTCTCTGCGGCGTGGTTAAGCATTATCTCTCCTTTCTCTTCTGAAGCGCGTGATGGGTCTCCCCAAGCTCCGGATTCATGAAGGTGAGGCCAAGGCCATGAACCCGTTGCACCATACTCTTCTCTTATTCTGGTCAGAAATGCCGGGTATCCTTTGTAGCCTTCAGCCAAATCCATTCTTGTTCTTACGCCACATGCCATGGCAAGGGAAGTCTCAATCTCTCCAGAGTGCACATCGTGCATCTTTGTTTCCTTTAGCTTCTCCCTAAGTTCGTTCGCGCTCAGAAAAGGTTTGTAGTGGACGATGAACGCCCCTGTTTCAAACGCAAGCTCGTGAACAAGCGGATTTATCGCAATGAAGTTTGCCCCACACCCGTCCAATATCACCATCTTCCTGAATCCATGTTTGATCAGGCTAGTGCAAACATCCCTTAGCACAGCTCCGATCGTATCGTTTCTCAGAGAGATGGTACCGGGCCATTTCATTGCCCACTCGTCCCATCCGAACGGTATTAGGGGTGCTATCACCGGTTTGACGTCTTCCGCCACCAATTTGACTGCTCTTTCTAAGACTTCCATTAACACGAAGTTGTCCGTCCCCAACGGCAGATGCTTTCCATGCTCCTCGACCGAACCGACTGGTACTATTGCAATCTTTGACTCCAACAACCGGTCCCGAACTTCAACCCAAGTCATCTCATCCAAGTGAACTAATGTTTCGCTCTTCTTCATTTCCGGTCACAAAAGTAAGGTTGCAGCTAGACTTATTTAAGATTCCTTTTCTGGTTCAGAATGTAGCTGGCTACTCCGTGGCGTTTGGGATTTCCAGAACAAAAAAGAACAGCGCATCCTAGAGTATGCTTGATATGAGCACTGATTTGGACATGGCATAAATTCGATTTAAATAGGAAGAACCATAACTGTTGAGTCAGGGTAAACATGATTGCCGAGAAAATCTTTCCCGTTTTTCAGCCCTGGAAAGGAAGCGAAAACGTCTTGCTAGGAAAGAACACCTGGCCCGAAATAAAGAAACGAATAGACGGGGGGCTAGACACTGTCCTTCTGCCCTTAGGCTCAACCGAGCAACATGGGCCCATACTTCCCTTGGATAATGACATATTCAACGCTGTCCAGTTGTGTCTAGGGGCAGCCCTAAGATCTCAAAAAGCCATTGTAGCACCACCCTTATGCTATGGAGTTTCTGAACACCATATGGATTTCTCTGGAACAATATCAGTTGACCCAGACACGTTCACGAGACTCTTGATGCAGATAGCATTATCTCTCAACCGTCATGGATTAAGGAACGTCCTGTTCGTCACCTGTCATGGGGGGAATATGACCGCGATCATGAACGCCGTGTGGATGCTACGCCAATCAAACCCAAACCTACTTTGCGCCGCTGTCCACCCGTACACCTTCTCAGCTGCCTATATGGATGAGGCACGTGAGTCCGAGCCCGGTGGCCTAGGGGCAGACAGGGTATCACATACATGCGAAACGGAAGTCTCAGTCGCCCTATATCTGAGGGCTGAGGAAGTTAGGAAGGACAATCTGGTCAAGGACATAAGCCCCCTTGCAAAGGAGAAGTACACGAAGTCCGACCCCCGGATTCCGGGGGTCTCAGTGTACTTTGGACTAAGGACGTCTGAAGTAAGTACAACTGGAGTGGTGGGAGACCCAACGAAAGCTACAACGGAGAAGGGCGAAAGGATAGTGGAATATATGACAAACGGTCTCGTTGACCTTATAGACTCACTGCCAAAGATAAGGTCAAAAATCTCCAAGAGGGAACTAAAGACACCTACTTAACCCTGCTTCCGCGGATGGAAGAAGGCTCAGAGGAAGGCTACTTCTAAGGCCCAATGTGCCTTCAAAGGTGACTGAAGAAGCTCAGCATAGTGATCTTCATTCTCCATTACTCCGCTAGTATTGCAGTTTGGGTTCGAGTGGTATAGTCTTATATACAGGAGTTGTCCTTGACTCGAAAATGGACTGAAAGGATGAAGTATAGAGTTCTGGGAACAAGTGGGTTGAAGGTTTCTGTCATAGGATTCGGCGGGGGAAAACTGTCCCAGATCTCTGCCGAGGAAGCAACCAAAGTAGTAAACAGGGCACTGGATCTGGATGTGAACCTTATCGATACTGCTAGGAAATACATGGACAGTGAGAGAATGATAGGCGATGCAATAAAAGGACGTCGGGACGAATGCTACATAGCCACAAAAACACTCTGCAGGGACTATGCAGATGCACTGGCCGAAATAAAGCTAAGCATGAAGGAACTGAACGTCGCCCACATAGATCTGTACCAGCTGCACGGAGTAAGCGACAATAGCGCCTACGAGGCCGTCATGAAGACTGGAGGAGCGCTTGAAGCTCTTAAGGAGGCCAAAAGGAGAGGTTGGATACGTCACATAGGGGTTACATGTCACAGAGACCTAAACGTAATGAGACAACTGATTGAAACGGGAGAGTTTGAAACCATAATGGTTGCATACAGCCCCCTCGACCAAGAGAATGTGACAGAGATAATGAGGCTTGCTGCAGAAATTGGAATGGGGGTCATAGCCATGAAACCTTTCTGCGGCGGCGACCTTACCACGCCATCGCCACTAAAGCAGGATGGTCCGGACCGTGTTGTCGTGGGCTCGTTGAAGTGGATACTGGCGAGCCCCCATGTATCTACTGTCATACCCGGGATGCAGAGCATAAAAGAGGTTGAGGAAGACGTTCGAGTGGGCGACATGCCTCTAGACCTCACGGACGAAGAAAGGAAAGGAATAGTCAGCTTGATTGGTAGGTTCCTAGGCGATTTCGGAAGTTCCTGCCTCGGCAAATCCTGGTATGGGCAGAGATTCCTTTATGAACAAAGATGCCTGAGATGCTACTACTGCCAACCTTGCCCACAGGGCATAGTCATTCCGGAGGTTCTCAGAGCAACAGACATGTATAAAGGATATCCGGAGGAGATGAAGCATCTCGGGATTGAACTCTATCGTTCCTTGAAGGTAAAGCCAGACGCCTGCAGAGAATGTCCATGTTGCGTCCAGAACTGTCCGCTGGGCCTTCCAGTTCCTCAGATGCTCAAAGAGGCTCTTAGTGTTTTCAGTAGAATATGAGCATCCATATCCGGAGAGAATCGAAACATGTCTGGAATAGGAACCTGCCTACGCTGCGTTAAAGAGGATTGGGAATGGAGACTGCGCCTTCAGAGCGCATGACACAAAGGGTTAATCAAGCATTTCTCCGATCTATCCAAAGAGCCCTTGGCCTATCCGATGTCAAATATGGACGCGCATATCCTCATAAGCGTAGCCGGTATCTCTAAAGCGAGACGTGTTAGGCTAACTCCGAGATGGCCGTCATGGAAATAACGGACATGGAAGTGTTCCACTTATCAGTGCCGTACATTCCCGAAGTTCAGAAACACATGCATCGTGCATTGCATCCCACGATTGTTAGGGTCCATACAGACGAGGTAGACGGGATTGGCGGCGGAAGCCACGAGACTGAGTGGACGCCAATGGAGAGACTGCTGAAGGAGTTCCTGAAACTGAAGGGTAAGGACCCTCTGAAGCTTGACCTAAGACGTGTCACCTACCCTTTCAACGTAGCACTTTATGACATAGTTGGCAAGAGGCTAGGAGTCCCTATTTCATACCTACTGGGAGGCCAAGTGAGAGACAAGGTTCCACTAGCCTACTGGACGCATGCGTTGGCTACTCCCGAAGAGACTGCTTCGGAAGCCGTTGCGGCAGTAAAGAGCGGTTTCAAAGTCCTCAAGTGGCACTCTTCCCCCAAGCCTGAAATGACGGTGAAAAAAGCAAAGGCCATCCATGATGCGGTAGGCGACAGATTGGCCATTCGGATAGATATGAAGTATGAAGAGAACGTTCTCTGGGACTTCGCCACAACCTTAAAGATAGCCAGAAAGGTTCGGGAGTACAATATTGAGTGTCTAGAGGACCCGCTTCCTCTCCCCAGGAACCCCGAACTGCATCGTCTCCTTAGGTTGAAAGTTGACATCCCCTTAGCGTGGCATACTTCCAACCCAAAAGAGGTGCTCAAGGCAGTAAGACATGAAGCTTGTGATTACATCAACATTGACCGATGTAGAGACATCAATCTTGGTCTTAAGGCAGCAGCAGTGGCTAGCATCGCGGGAAAGCCCGTTTGGACGGCAACTTCGGGGGGTTCCACAGGAGTGAACTATGTCTTTGGTCTTCATCTGGCATCAGTCATTGAGAACGCTACTCTTCCTTCTGACGGAGTGTTTATGCTCCAAGAGGATTTTGTGAAGGAACCGCTTCCTTCGATTGCTGAGGGTTTTTCAGAAGTTCCAAGAGGGCCCGGACTTGGAGTCGAGCTAGACGAGAATGCCATAGAGGCATACGTGGCAAGGGAGTTTGACCAGTGAACATCATGTTGCGATTGCTGCAGGCATCGCGGAGGCATTCAACCCAACGCGACTTTGGACTCTATGGGATAGTAGAAAAGTCTGGGAAATATGCGGATGCAAGTATAGGCCAGACTATAGATGAATGGCCGGATATTGCCAAGCGGACTTCCGACGTCTTAGATGTGAAAGAGCCCTTCTGGAGGAGATTCGGAGTCTGGAGACCATGATGTAATAGACCGTCAGACTTCGGTCTGAGTGAACGAGCTGCCAAATCGTTTTATTCAGATTATAGGGCTGTGCGGCAACGCATCTTCCAAGCCTGCTGTTCTTTGGCATTCTCTAGGGCTCAGCCCGCTTTCGGCACAATTAATATATATGGAACAATCGCAAATATGAGATAAAAATTGGCGAAACTAGCACCTGCGCGTTGAAGAGTGTTGAGAAATGGACAAATATCAGACATCGGGACTAACGTGGGTTAGTCTACTCGCGGGTTTATTCTCAATATTCGTGTTCATACCCGCGAATATCTACTTAAGGCTTATGACCGGGCAGAGAATCGAGGTGTCTATGTTCGCGATGCTTTTGTTTGTGGAAATGGGAAGGCTACTGGGGAGAAGAATCTCGCGTCAAGAAGCATACATGATCAGCTTTCTGGCGGGAATGGGAGCTTTTGTCCCCCTTGATATGGTTTACAGAGTCTACTTTAGAAATTCAGATGTTGTCAAGGGTTTCGGCTTCGCGGATGAAATCCCAACATGGTGGGTCCCACCGCCTGAATCGAACGTTCAGATAACAAGAACCTTCTTCCACGGGGATTGGCTTATCCCCTTTGCTCTGTCCCTCATAAACTATCCAGTACTTGTGGTGGCACTAGCCATTTCCATAGCTTTGCTACTCAAGGACCTTTACATAGATGTCATGAAACTTCCTTTCCCTCTGCAACAAGTTACTGCTCAGCAGATAGTGACTGTTAGTGAGGGAGAAGAATCTGCTCTTGACCTCTTGTTCACTGCTAGCGTCTTTGGCTTCGTTTGGGGCTTCGTGGTGTACGCCTTGCCGAATGTCATAAGGTCCTATACGGGTAGGTTGATACAGTTTGTGCCCATTCCATGGTATGACTTCACAAGCGAGATTGAGCCGTTCTTCCCAGGAGCCATGTTTGGGGTGCTTACAGACCTGTCTCCGGTCATAATGGCTTTCGTTCTAAGTCAGAATATGATCATAAGCATGATTGTCGGCTCATTCGCCGTCTGGTTCTTTGGAAACTCACTCCTCGTCAAGTATGACTTATCTCTGCAACGGTGGTGGCTACCTGGCTTGTCTTCAGAATTCATTTACTCAAGGTCAACACTATACTTCTGGGCGGTTCCGCTCATAGGTTTTTCACTCGCCGCAGGCTTAATGCCTGTTTTTCGTCACCCAGCACGTTTCTACAGAGCTCTAACTTCGATAAGTGCTACTGGCATAAAGGGCTCCCGTCTAAGAAAGTTCGTGATACTTAGCATTGCCATCAGCACGCTTGGGGGGATCCTGATATATCATTTGTTGACAGATTTCCCGCTGTATATAGCGGCTCCCTTGTTCATCATTACACCACTGATTATGACCATGGTGAACAGTCAGATGCTGGGCGAGACCGGTGTCAACATTGACGTCAATGTCCCATTGAACCTGATCTACTATGCCAGCGGCTATTCTGGCGTCGAGGTTTGGTTTGCTCCAACACTAGTAAACGTTGAAGGGACTTGGTGGCTGACCAACTTCAAGGTCGCTCAATTGACTGGGGCTTCCATAAGAGACTTGCTTAAGGCGCGGTTTATCCTCCTTCCGCTAATGTTTCTTGTGGGCTATCTATTCGTGCAGCTGTACTGGTATATGGCGCCTATCCCTTCCGGCATCTATCCGGGAGCGAGGATATTCTGGAGAGTTGAAGCCATAAACCTTGCCATCTGGATAGGAGGCAGAGAGGCAGGACTCTTTAACTCATTCTGGCTGATCGGCTCATTCTTGGTAGGGGCTGCCATCTACTCAGTCACCACCATAACTGGTTTCTTGTCTGCGATCGGCTTGGCCGCGGGGACTCAGTTGACACCTCATTTTGCGACAACTCTTATGATCGGGTTTCTGGTAAGAATAGTTATTTCAAGGATCAGAGGAGCGGAATGGTGGAAACAGAACCACCGAATACTTGCAGCTGGGTTGGCCATAGGTACAAGCTTTGCCATATCCTTTTCTGTCGCCATAAGTCTCATAGTAACCTCAATCTGGATATTGCCAATATGAGGCCCGAGAGCACTCCAAGGCTTACGGGAACAGACTAGGGACCCTGCAGTTACCCTTGTCAGACCCTACAGCAACAAAGAGCTATTCTAATGTCACTCACTCTTGTTCATAGTAATTGTGTCCATCGAATTTTTCCTGAATACGTAGCGCCGTCGTCTCATGCATGCGAACGAACCCTTTCGGTTCGGTGCGTACAACCCTGAAAGCAATGGGGTGCCCCAACAGGAATGCGACCTGCACATCGCCCTCGAGCAAAGGCCTTTTGGCCAAGGCTTCATTTTTCATGTATGCTATGAAGTCTTCATCAATGCTAACTATCATGTCCACAGGAGCAAGCACAACACTCGTAGCATTCGCAACCTCGGCTTTTCTGACAATAACTGTGTCGCCAAGTGAAACGGCCGCGTTTCTCCTAACCGTCCCGGTGACTCCGATTGAGTCCTGGTCGTCCTCGGTTGATGGTAGAACTGTGGCGCCCGTGATCCTTCTATGCTTTCTTGTGGTTTCAATTTCCAGAATATCCCCTTCATCTACGCCTAGTCTCCTCATAGTCTCAGGGTTTACTCTGACCACAGCATTTTTGATGTCGGATTTCCTATGAGTGTCAGCGACTACAAGTACGACTTCTTTCATGGACATTCTAATCGCAACAAGATTGTGTCCGTACGTCATATAAGAATAAATGCCCAGAAAGCCCAAGCGTCCCAGTCAAATCGGGAGTCAACAACTCACCCAACCAATGGAGATGAATACCTTCCTATTCTTGCAGGCAAGGGAAGAGTTCGGTCAATGATTCCCTGATGTGATCACTTGGTGCTCTTGGCTCTAGAGGAGAGACGATGAACGATCTCCTTGCCAAAGGCATAAATAATCCAATAAAAATAACAGAGCGACCTCAGTTTACGTGGCTGGTACATTATGATGGAAGTTTCTTGGTCTGAGGCCTTGAAGAGAAAGTTTCCTGAAACCATTGTGCTTGTAGTCAGCTGTGACACAGAGGGCAAGCCTAACATCATGCCTGCAGGGTGGAGTATGATAACGTCGGACCAGCCTCCAATGCTAGCGGTGAGCATAGGTCACACCCGATACACTCGTCAGCTAATCGAGGAAACAGCCGAGTTCGTGCTTGCCTTCCCAAACGAAGCGATGATAGACCTCGTCGAGTATACTGGGTCCTGTTCTGGGAGAGACATTGACAAGTTCGCTAACTATGGCATAGAAAAACTCAGATCTAAGCATGTCGGACCCCCCTTGATCAAAGATGCCGTCGCCTGTTTTGAGTGCAAGGTGAAAGGGAAGCTTGTGACGGGAGATCACACTATATATGCGGGAGAGGTCGTGGCGTCGCATATATCGGAAAGGTACAAAGACAGGCTCTGCAACTTTGGAAGGAGGAAATCCGGTCGCAGAATATTGAGAACCATCCCAATGAACATAAACGAACCGTGACAGGACTTAGTAGCAGGAGTTGAGAGAGGTTCAATTGACTGCCAAGAAGACCATTGGTGGGACTTTTGGGCAGTAAAGTTTCACATCGGCAATAGACAAGAGCCTAGACGACTCTGGCAATCGAAAGCAGGCATCGTACCAAATGTTTTTCCTTCTGAGAAGCGGCTGCTCCAACAATATAAGACGACCTACAATCTTACCTCGTACAGTATTAGCCTGTCGACCTGAGTACGCCATCCTATCTCCTTGGTATAGTGGGGATCTATTGACTCAAGATAGATTAGCAATCTACTCCTGAAGGGATCACGGATTATGTTCATGTAACCGTGGCTGGGGTAGTCTTTTCTCTCGTAAGGTGAAAGAGGCTTCCACTCACCTCTAAAAACTGATTCAAGGTTCATGCCCCTATAATCAATAAAGTAAGCTTCAAAATCCCGGGCTAGCGAGGCTTTCCTAATGAGGTGCCTGCGGGCCAGTCCCATGAACAAAGGACCCATTGCTCCAGCAAAGATGTTACCATAAAGCTGCAAGTATCGCGGTTGTTCGATTCCATCTATCTTCAGCGTTCCGTGCTTTTTCCATTCCAATCCATTACTGCTCGTAGCAAGAGCAACGTTAACCCTTCCCCCTTCTTCAGTGCCTTGGGCTGCCTTGAAAAGTGCGAAGTATCTTCCATCAACTATCCCAATCGTCGCATCTCTAGCTTCATGACTATCGTAGTTGTCGCCTCGTCTCCAAGCCAGGTCATGGAACTTCCAAGGACCCGCTGGATCATCAGAAATCAGGAGGAAGGTATCCCATTGTCCTTCTGACTCGCCAGTGCCACGAGTATCCGCGGAGATATAAAGGTAGTACCTTCCAGTATTCGGATCCCTGACCAGTTGCTGTGCCTCAATGCTGACAACGTTCTGATGCGACATTGACCCAAGAGCCTCCGCGCTGATCGAGGATACTTTACTATAGTCTTCACCGTTTGAGGATCTGTAGATCTCGGCTGCATACCCCCTAAGCGGGGGAGCTTTGCGTGGCCTGACAGTCAACCAAAACTCGTGTGAATCGTAGTCTACTAAGACACTTGACCCTCCGATCCAAGACCCAGGGTCAAAGTCCGGCGGATCGAGAACTACACCTCGAAACTTCCTATGGTATAGTATGTAAGAGGGGGGAACTAACCCTTGCCAACCGAAGGCACCAAGCTTGGCATCACAGAACATTTCTCTCCAACTCGAGATACGACACTAGCTAGCAGTTCCGCCATTCTTCTGCAAATCAGCCAGGAGCGCTGTCCAGAGAGCTGCAATGCTACTTTGCTGATATCTCATCAATTGCTACTTCTCTCCCACGCTCTGCCGAGATATACGCCATGTTGATTATCTGCATCACCTTCAGACCATCTTCGCCAGGCGTTAGAGGGTCTCTATTCGTTAGGCATGCGTCAACGAAATCGTCTATGTATGTAGTCGTGCCAAGGTTGTCTCTTACCCATCTTGGATGCATATCGACACTGAACGCTGCCCAGCTATTATCTATCACTGCATAGTAGGTGAATGGGTCAAGCTTCAGTCCGCCCTCAGTTCCAAAAAGGGCAATATTTTCCATTGATTCCATGTTTGAGGCCCATGCGACTTCGAACGTCGCCGATGAGCCATCGTTGAAACGAACAAACACCGAGGCGTGTTCTTCTACGTCATAAGTTGTATTCAGCGAGGGGGTTTTCCCAATGCCTTTAAACGTTACTGCGCTCGCCGAGATTGGTTGCGGACTTCCCAGAAGATACAGAACGACATCTATGTCATAACAGCCAATGTCAATAAGCGCACCTCCGCCAGCCTTATGGGAATCCATGAACCAATCAGCAGTCTTAAGCTCAAAGGGTCTTCCTCTCCGACGCAAAGTCGTGCTTCGCGCATAGTAGATCTTCCCAAGCTTCCCGTCTGAAATGTACTTCTTTGCCAGTATGACCTGACCCTTAAGTCGGCTACGAGAACTTGCGATTCCCAGTTTCACGCCAGCATTTCTGCATGCATCAAGCATTCTCTGAGCTTCGGCTGCATTCATGGCCATAGGCTTCTCGCAGAGAACATGCTTGCCCGCTGCAGCTGCATCACAAACGATGCTAGAATGGGTGAAGACTGGTGTACATACACTTAGGGCATCCACTTTGTCTAAGGCCAGCAGATCATCATAGTGCGCGCAATACCGGTCTACTCCGTATTCAGCAGCAACGGACTTTGCTAGATCCTCATTTATGTCCGAGACTGCTACGACTTTGGCTTTCTGGCAAGCTTTGTAAGATCTCAGATGACTCTTTCCTTGTTGACCGACCCCTATTACCCCTGTCCTCAATATGCGGGTCATCTTTACCGCCATCGGTTTGGCACTGAGAGTAATAAGCATTATGTTAACGTTCTATGCTTCAAATCAAGGCAGAAACCCGTTGCAGAGGAAGTGCGAACGATAAGACGTGATTCGAAAATCCTAAATGAGGAATACACAGCTGCTTTACCAGAGGTAGCTAAATTGTCTCAAGGCGATCTCCTCTTAAGGGACTATGAGCCGTTCTCAACTCTCGTTCTTGAAGAACATGTTCCCAGCGAGGCAAAGTATCCGTTGGTCAATGCTCATACCCATCTAGGCTTGAGGATCAAGAGACCACGAATACTGGAAGATATGATAGCCCGGGCACTCGCACCAGTACATTTGCCTTTCAACAACACGGTCGAGCAGTTAAAGCAAAGATATAAGCCCTGTCCAATTGGTGAGGTTACTAGAACCATGGATGCCTGTAATGTGGCGAAACTTGTCGACCTAGACGGAGTGTCTCCGCTGAATGAATATTCAAAGATCTATGAAGACTACGCCGATCGATTTGCAGTCTTCTATGTTCTACGTTTTGAGGATGTCAATGACCCCCATTATGGGGAAAGGAAAGCTGCCGAGCTAGAGGAAGCTGTTTCTTACGGCGCAAGAGGGCTGAAGGTTCACAAGGTGCTCGGTTTGACAGTGAAAGACACCACTGGCAGAGTCATCCCAGTGGACGATCCAAGATTCGATTCAGTTTGGGAGAAGGCGGGTGAGCTAGGCCTTCCCGTTCTTATCCATTCCTCAGATCCGGCGGCTTTCTTTCTGCCCGTTGATCGACATAATCCCTCATATGTGACTTTACGATACGACTATCCTGAGTGGAGTTTCTACGGACCCGATTATCCGGACAAGATGAAGATTCTCAGGCAACGTGACAACGTGCTTAGCAAACATCCAAGAACCATTTTCATCGGTGCTCATCACGGCAACTATCCTGAAAATCTAGCGTACGTATCCGCGCTACTGGAAAAGCACAGCAACTTCTATGTCGAGTTCTCCGCTAGATACAGAACGTTAGGTCTTCAGCCCTATACCGCCAGGAAACACTTTGTAAAATACCAGGACAGAATCCTCTTCGGAACTGACGGGTGTCCAAGCATCGCTGAATACCGAACCTATTTCCGGTTCTTGGAGACAGAAGACGAGTATTTTGACGGACGAGCTTGGGGAGACAGGATCTATGCAATCAACCTTCCAGATCAGGTGCTAGAGAAGATCTATCGGAGAAACGCCGAGAAGATCATTCCAGCAACGTGAGACTGTGGATGGTAGTTTGCACCGCTACAAGAGATGCCGGACATGAGGAAACATGTAATGTCCCCAGTAGCAGGGCCGTAAGATTGGCGCCTCATTTGGCAACACACTTTGCAGGCTCTAGCGGGATTCTATGCCATAATTCGAAACTTCAGGATTCAAGACGTGTTTGGGCGTCTGCCCTTTGAAGAACCTCAAGACATCCTCCGTTGCCAAGAATGCTTGTCTTCTAAGTGACTCGTGGGTCCACGCAGCTATATGAGGCGTAAGAACAACGTTCTTCAGTCCAAACAATGAACTATCCCTAGAGGGCGGCTCTCTTTCAAATACATCTAATGCCGCTCCGGAGATCCATCTGTTCTCCAATGCTTTACACAAGGCTTCCTCATTTATGATCGACCCTCTTGCAGTATTGACGATGAAGGCGTTCCTCTTCATTTTCTTCAGCTCCCTTTCGCCGATCAGGCCTCTGGTGTCTTCTGTGAGTGCCGCGTGTACGGTTACGATATCAGATTTTCTCAAAAGCGTGTCCAAGTCCACCTTTCTAGCTCCAACTTCGTTGACGTGTTCTTCTGAAATGTAAGGGTCGTATACCAGCATTTTGACGCTGAAGCCTTTCAATTTCCCGACGACTTTGCGGCCTACGGCTCCCAACCCGACCATTCCTACGGTCTTGCCTAGAAGCTCATGTGTCATAGTTGATGTTCTCGATCTCCATCCTCCGTTCTTTATGTGCTGCATCAGAAAAGGGAGATTCTTGCTCAAGGCAAGCATGAGAGCTATGGTATGCTCAGCTACACTTTCATCGTTCGTGCTAGGAGTCCACGTTACCAACACCCCCTTCCTAGTCGCAGCCTCAATATCAATATTGTCCGGTTTGGCTCCATATTTGGCAATGATCTTAAGTTTCTTTGCTGACGCTATCACCTTCCCTGTAAATCGGTAACGAGATGTAGTAAGTACTGCATCAGCGTCTTTGACTTCCTCAGCAAGTTCCTCTTCAGTATAAGTCCCGTCCTTGCCTACTTTAATGTCTGCTACTTTTCTGAGAGCTTCATGCGATTCCTCACAGATGACCTCGGGAATAAACACCTTCACTCTTCTCAAGGAACCATTTCTCCGGCAGAGGGGTAATCTAGCTTTCAGACCTCCCGAATATAAACATGAATCGCTCGATTAGATTATTGTTGACTACTGAGTCGGTCGCATATGGACTAGAGATATTTTCTCAACAAGGCTAGGCTTTTTCTGACCCCTTCGCGTTGATCTCCTCTTCCCTCATATTCAACTGTGTAGTATCCGTCGAAGCCTTGACGCTTTAGGATGCCTATGCACCGTCCGAAATCGATGGTTGTCTCTTCGCCTTGTTCATCAAAGTCGTAGGCCTTAGCGTGGACAATTGCCGCATACTTGGACATCTTTTCTAACCCTTCATACCTAATTGGCTCTGGAAAATTGCCAAAGTCGGGGCAGGTCCCTAGATATTCACTCCTCGCTTCTTTAATGATTGTGATTACATTATCAGGATTCTCGGATATCCCTCCGTGATTCTCAATCAGCAATCTCACTCCAGTCTCTTTAGCTGTTCTTGCGAGATCCTTGTAACCTTCGACGGCCCTTCTGAGAGATACTTCATCGACGCCACGACCCGCGTTGACTCTTACAGAAGGCGCGCCCAGATACTTTGCCACAAAAAACCATCTTCTTATCATCTCGAAATCATGTTTGCGCTTCTCCAAGTCGGGTTCAGCAGCGGAACCAAGATCTAGTGGAATATTTACCAGTCTGGCGCCACACTTTTCCAAAGACTCTTTAACTTCGTGAAGGTAATCCCATTCCATTGACGGAAAGTGCTGGTAACAAAGCTCTACGGCATCGACACCGAATTCCTCAACACAAACCCTCACAAAATCAGTCAGTTTGATTCTATAAGGACCATACTTGCCTTGAATATGCGGGATCTCTTGGCGCAAGCTCCACGAACTGACGCTCAGCTTCATATTCAACCAATAGTTTGCACGCAGTTCTTATTTCTTTCCCAACGGCGCCTTTGGACCAATAGTTTATTTTGCTAAGCGGATCTCTTGACTACACAAGAACAAGCCGCAAATGGTTTCAGAAGAAACGCTTTCTCTCAAGATAATGAGGGAGCTCCCGTATGGTGAGTATCGTTCTTTCTTTTCCGACGATCCCCTTAAGCTTGCCTCTACTTTGCGTGCCAGCAAGAACCGCCACAGCATGGGCACCCACATTGAGAGCCTCTTCCATGTCGCTAACGGTATCGCCAACTTTCAGAAGAATAGAATAGTCAAACCTCTCAACTGGCTTGGACAGATCGATTCCTCTTGGCAGATAGCTGGCGGCAACGAGCACATCATTTATCATGTTCGGTTTGGGCCTGCCCGCACCTGCAGATTCGCCAGAGGTCACGTAATCAACCAAACCTTTCCTTCTCCAACCAAGTATGTCACTGATTGCCTCAGAAACGACTTGGGGAAACCCACTCCCTACTGCAACGAAAATTCTGTGAGACTTTAGATACCGAAATACTTCTGATGCTCCTGGCATCTCACCTACGGAGTCCAAGTTCTCTAAGATAGACGTTATGAATACGTCGTGCAGTCGCTGTGCCAAAGCGAGCTGCTCCTCTTGGGATAGGTCCTGCCTGTATTTCCTTATCTTCTCTTCCAAAACCTCCTTCTTGTCTCTACCTCTGCACTCATTCAGCTCACTGAAGCGCATTTTGATGCCGCCCGCTTCGAACGCTTGCTGATATGCGAACACAGGAAGTTTGACGAGTTCTCTTGAGTCAGGCTTATAGACTGTATCCCTAACGGTAGTCCCAGTCATGTCAAATAGCACAACCTTGAGTTTACTTCCTGCTTTTCCAAGCAACATTGACGACTGATCACACATGATGAGAATGAACACAAGAACGTATTTATGAGCTGCGATCACATCGTCTGTTCTGATGGGGATCAGACATGCCAAGCTGGAGTGGTCCGGCAACCTCTAGGGAATCTGCGGTTCGTGCCGCGAAAAGTAGAGAAGGCGTTCACACGCGCTATCTCAACCTAGGGGAACATAGCCGAACAAGGAATGCTCTCTCCTGAGCGTAGTTTGGGAAAGTCTTAATTTTTAAGGGCGGACTAATAGTGACATTCTGAGGGCAAGGGATCTTGTCCATGCAGATCGGCAGTAGCCTAGGCTCCGAGACGGTTAACCCCACGAGAAACCTCTTTCCATGCGAAAACCTTAGGTCAAGGCTACGTCAGCGCCTAGACTTTCTAGAGGACGTAGGCCTTGATAGTGTGGAGATTTCGCCTGATGGACTCAACTTGATCAAAGATGGTATATTGGATAAGAAAGAGGCGTCCTCACTTCTAGACATACTCGCTAGCTATGACTTCTCTTATGTAGTGCACGCGCCTATGAGAACAAGCTTGGCAAGCCCTACGCTCTTGGAGATTTCAGAGAAGATAGTTAGGTCATGCATCGACTTCAGCAATCTAATCGACGCGTCTGTGCTGACGATGCATTCCGGCTACACTCTGTCTCAAGACAGGTTGTCTGAGCCTAGAGCCTTGCGGATTCTGGTGGGTTCACTAGCACAATGTGCCGCATATGCTACTGAAAAAGGAGTCTCAATTGGGATAGAAAACGGCGACATGGGAGCAACTCACATTTGCAGGCGCACGGACAAGCTGGTTGAGGTTGCGAAGAATACTGGCAAGAACAATGTGGGGATAACTTTGGATTTCAGCCATCTATACATTTCGGCAAACTACTACATGTTCGATTTCATGGACGCCATCAAGGTAGCCCTTCCCTACATGATCCATAGTCATTTGTCGGACAACTTCGGGAAGTTTGACCCAGTCTCACCTGCCACCCACGACCTCGTTCTTGGCTATGGCGCTATGCATCTGCCGATCGGTTGGGGTTGTATACCATATCGCGATGTGGTGAAAACGATCAAGAAAGACTACAGAGGAATCTACCTTCTCGAGTTCTCTAGGTATGCCGAATATTACCATGAAGCAATCGAAAAACTGAAAGGATTCTTCATCTAGTCTCTGTGAGGTAAATGCTTGCCAAGGCGTGTCTCAGCACTAGTCCGAACATTGGACTTGCTCAGGTCTATTTCTGACCAGACAAGCTTGGCCCGGTTCCCGCCTTGATGAGAAGCATGCCGACCCTACTTGATAATGATCGACGACATTAAGCCTGTAACGAATAGGCTCACGAATCGGTCTTTGCGTGGAGACAGCAGACCCGCCTATGAAGAGAGCTTGTTCTAGTCTTCTCCTGTATCGAACATGTGTAGAAGAATGTCGTAGAGTTCCCTTCCGCCTTCCATTTTCAAAAACGTTTCTTTCTCTGCGATAAGGACTTCCCTAGCTGTTCTGCGAGTTTTTCGCCACTCCATCTCTTTCCAGATAACCCTGAAGTTTCTGTATTCAACCCAGGCGCGGAAGATTAGAACCAAGAACATCGCAGCCGTAACAGTAAAGTTCAGCAAGTAGATCTCCAACAGATCCATCGGATCAGTTTCACCTCCCGACATTTCTAACAGGGTTGTGTGAGAAAAAAGTTAGACCAATACCAGTCGGATTCCGCTGGGTTCTGCTAAAGGTTTCTCCTTACTTTATCGAGAGTAGCCTTCGCGTCAGGAAACCTATCGTGGATCACTCTTAGCTTCTCGCAACCATAACTACTACAGTATGCACAGTTCTTGATGTTCTTGTCTAGAGCGCACGGTCTCACTTTGCAGGTTTGGCTGGCGTACGTAGAGATTCGTCCACTCGTCGACGGGCAACCATCGCAAGACACTCTGAACCTGCCATCTGGGCATACGGCGCAGTTTATCCCACAATATGCAATCACTGGTTCGCTCGACTGCCTAGGCGACAACAAGTAGTAAACTGCTCCGGCGCCTGTGGCTACCAGTGCACCGGCTCCTGCTACAGCCTTCAGAAAGCTGCGTCTGCTCATTTTGTCTTGGGGATCGGTAGATCCATTCACGCTTTGCATTTTAATTTTTCCA
>Ga0315307_1000048_pt1 | contig 49432 bp, 31 predicted proteins | sample TDP2_MG_FD_203079 | JGI IMG/M metagenome (GOLD analysis project Ga0315307, IMG submission 203079) | Freshwater sediment microbial communities from Lake Towuti, South Sulawesi, Indonesia - TDP2 | ecosystem: Environmental > Aquatic > Freshwater > Lake > Sediment | place: Indonesia: South Sulawesi...
GGTAAGACCCCTGATGCAAGAGAATCCCTCAGAAGGGCGCCAGACGCTCTCCTGGGGAGTCTCTTGAATCATGGTCTCTCACCATGATTCAAGAGACTCTGTAGGTTCAGCCAGCGCACCTCCTCAGGCGCGAGCTGAACCTCCAGGGCGCGCAGTGAAATGTCCAGCTCCTGCGGAGTGCGCGGCCCGATGAGGGCGTAGGTGGGGAACGGCTGGCAGAGCACATAGGAGAGGGCGATGACGACCGGCTCGACCCCCCTCTCTCTGGCCAAATGCCTCGCCCGGCCGAGCCGCTGGAAGTTGTCCTCGCTGTACCAGGAGCGCACCAGATCGGGGTCGGAATGGTCCTCCGGGTCGCCCCACACGAAGAACCCCCGCGCCAGGCTCGACCAGGCCATCAGCGGCATCTGGGTGTGCGTGAACCAGGCGCGTGACTCCGGATCGGAGGAGGCGATGCATCCCCTCCACACCGGGTCTACCATCCGCGCCAGGCTGAAGTTGTTGCTCACCGCGGAGAACCCGGCCAGACCCCTGGCCCTCGCATAAGCATTGAACCCCTCCACCCGTTCGAGGGACCAGTTCGAGCCCCCGAAAGCGCGCACATAGCCGGCCTGCTTCAGCTCGTTGAAGGCCTCCACGAACTCGCCGACGGGCACCTCCGGGTTATCCCGATGGGCCATGAGGATGTCCACGTACTCCATCTGAAGCCGCTCCAGGCTCTCCATGAGCTGGCTCTTGAGATACGCGGGGAAGCAGTGCGGCGTGTGCGCGTTCTTGGCCAGGATCACCACCTGCTCCCGGATGCCCCGATTCTTCACCCACTGGCCCAGCAGCCGCTCGCACCGCCCGCCGCCGTAGATGTAGGCAGAGTCGAAGCAGTCGCCGCCGCTCTCGAAGTAGTCGTCGCACACCACCGCGGTATGGGGCATCGTCTCCTGCGCGGTCACTCCCATCACGATCCGCGAGACCCGCTTGCCCACCCCCTCGATCCGGCCATAGCTCATCTTCGCATCCTTGCGCAGCGCCAGCGGCCGCCTGGTCACCGTCCGGACGGCCTCGGGCCGCTCCATCTCGTAGACCAGCCCGACCTCCTTCCTCCAGCGATCCAAGGTCCGCATGTTGCCCAGCGTGTCGGCCCAGCTCATGGCCGGCGGCGGCGCCTGCCTCTTCCCGAGGTTCGCGGCCACCGTGTCGGCCTCGATGGAGTACAGCTCATATCTGCTCTGGTCGGGCCGGCCCCCGATCACCCGCGGCTCTGGCTCGCCCCCGCGATGGACGACGATGTCTCCCGAGCCAGCGAACCACGGCGTGGTGACCAGCAACCACCCTTCGGACCCGAAGACGCGCACCACGTTTTCCTGGCTCACTCTCACCCCGGTCGCCACCTGCGCAACGATATCCCCTGGGAACCGCAGTGAGGCGATCGCCCACTCATCCACCCCGGTCTCCCCGAGATGCCCCACGCCCTTCACCTTGAGCGGCTCCGCGAAGTCCTTGCCCAGGGCCGCGCCTGCGATCAGCCGCGCCATGGAGGTGCAGTAGCAGCCCACATCCAGAATCCCCCCGCCGCCGAGCGCGTTCTTGAAGAGCCGGGCCTCCGGGTCGAAGCCGGCGCGGAAGCTGAACGTCGCCTCGATCACCTTCACCTCGCCGATCGCTCCCTCCCGGATGAGCTCGACCAGCCTGGCGGTCTGAGGGTGGCAGCGGTACATGAAGGCCTCCATCAGGAACACGTCGTTCCGCCGGGCGGCCTGGATGATCGCCATCGCCTCCGCCTCGTTGATCCCGAGGGGCTTCTCGCAGAGGATGTGCTTCCCAGCCTCCGCGGCCTTGACGGCCCATTCCGCGTGCATCGGATGGGGTGTCGAGATGTAGACCGCCTCCACCTCCCGGTCAGCCAGCAGCGCCTCGTAGCTGCCATAGCGGCGAGGCACCCCGAGCTCCTCTGCGAACCTGTCCGCGCGCTCTTGGGCGCGACTGCCCACCGCCAGCAGCGCGCCCAGCTTCGATCCCAGCACTCCCTTCGCGAAGGTGCGGGCGATGGCGCCAGCGCCGATGATGCCCCAGGCCAGCTTCCTCTCCATCCGTTCTCCCTCGCGATCCCATGCGGCGCGGCGGGCGAGGTTCCCAACCTGCCCGTATCCTACAGCTAGAGCGCATCTCATGACCCACCAAGCGTGGTTGCAGCACACTGCGGGCATGAAATGCGGCCGGAACACGCCCCGCCGGGAGCAGGCTGTTTCATAGCCCGCCCCTACTGGCGGGCTATGAAACAGCTTCTAGTGCATCTCCTCCTCACAGCTCCCGATGCCCGGCGCATAGAAGCTGAAGCGCACGTTGGGGTGGAGCGCGAGCAGAGACATGGGCACGGCGGAGTCCGGCATCTTCTTCGAGATCATCAGGGTGGTGAGCCGCATCCCGAACGGGTTGTCGTGGTTGCCGGCCTGCCAGATCGAGACTCGCTCCGCCTTCCAGGTCTCGGCCGGGCCCACGCTCAACGCCTGGGTGGGCACATCCGCCACCTTGCCTCCGCCGGAGGTGCGCGCATTCTGGATGATGGTCATGGGATGCAGGTCAACCACTCGCGCCTTCAGCTTGAGGTACTCCTGAGGAGGGGGAGGAGTCTCGGTGTAGGCGCCCTCTCGCCGCGGCGGATCGTTGAAGGCCCAGTGCTTCACCTCCCCCTGTCCTCCCTGCATCACCATACAGCGCACCCGGTCGAAGCTGGCGCGGTACCCCGCAAGATTGCCCGCCTTTGGGAAATGGAGGTTCTCCTCCGGCATCCGCAGCTCCGGTCTGATCCGGTTGAAGCACAGCTCCCGGTCCGCCCGCTCGAAGGAGAGGGGATGAGTGACCGGCACCTCTTTGCCGTGCAGATACCACTCATCCATCCCCCAGAAGTGCGCGTGGCGAAGGTCGAGCTCCAGCGCGTTCACGAGCTGGGCCACCAGGGGCAACTGCTCGGTGGGCCCGATGGGCCCGCAGATGCCCGCGGGCCGCTCCTCCGTCGCCTGGCTCCAGGCCTCGAGGTACTCCAGCGCCTCCGCCAGGTAGAAGCTCTCCCGCGTGTCGTAGAAGACCACCTCGAAGCCAGGCCGGGAGAGGCCCAGCATCTCCTCGGCGGTCAGCTTTGCGGCCTCCTCCAGGATTTCGCGATCCAGTGTGGTGTAGTCCCACCAGCCACTCGCCACTACACTCAAAGCCCTGCTCATGCCCGCCTCCTTCCCGCGCGCTCAAGCTGTCTGGTCGCTTCGCCGGCGCGCTAGCGAAGCCACCGGCAGAGTCTCTTGAATCATGGTGACAGACCATGATTCAAGAGACTCCCCAGGAGAGCGTCTGGCGCCCTTCTGAGGGATTCTCTTGCATCAGGGGTCTTACCCTCATGCAAGAGAATCCGGAGATCAGTCTCATCTACGCACCGGCGGCCCCGAATCCTCTCTCCGCGCTTCGGCAGCGCCGCTGGTCAGGATTCCATCATCTCCATCAGTTCCTCGGCCTCTTCCCTGCTGCTCGCCTCGCAGCCGAGCATGAAGCCTTTGCACTTCTCCCCGAACTCCCGCTTCAGCGCCCCCAACTGCTCCTTGCCCCCTCCGCCGATCATGATCTTCTTGCCTGCCTCCAGCGTCCTGTGGTAGAGCGGCCACCAGCGCGGGTGCCACTGCGGCTCATTCCCCGCGCCGGGCTGCCACTGGATCATGTTCAGCCGCGGGATCGAGAGCAGGGCCTCCTGATGTGGTATCGCGCCTGGCCCATCCCAGTGGTAGAGGGAGTAGGAGACCCGTTCCGTCATCTCGGCCAGGACCGGCAGCATGAACTCGCGGAACATTGCCGGTGAGATCATCGCCGAGAAGTCGCATTGCAGCTTGGTCAGTCGCCCGGGCGCCCAGGCCCAGAAGACGCTGCCGCCCACCTCATCGCGGATGAGATCGTAGAGGATGTCGTAGTAGCGGAAGTAGAGGTCGGTGATCTTCCGCAGGCAGGCGCGCACCCACCCAGGCCGGTAGATCAGGTCCTCCAGCAGCCGCTCGGTGCCGCGCATCGCCGCGAGTGTGTCCAAGCCTTCGATGAGATCGGGGAACTGGTCGAGGAACTTGCCCTTCGCGCCCGCTCTCACTTGCCGGGTCGCCTCCAGAGTGAAGCGCCAGTAGAAGTTGTCAGCATCGTAGCCGAAGCCATCGCTCTCCGGGTCCTCGATGAATGGTTGGCACCAGACCGTGTCCTCCGCCATCTCCACGCCCCGGCATCCCAGGTAGAGCGCCAGGCAGTTGGGGGCCAGGTCACCCGAGGACCAGGCTGGCACGGCCTCGCCATAGTAGTCCCGCCAGAGACAGCTCCGCAGCGCCAGGTTCACCCGGTAGGGGAGGCTCTTCGTCGAGTAGTGGGTGAGCCAGCCTGCTGGCTCCGGCAGCGCGGGGATCTCCTCGATCGGCTCGGCGCGGGCGGCCGTGATCTGCATCGCCGGCCGGCCGATGTCCCCGCCGTTCCACCAGCTAGTCAACCTCTCCCGCGCCTGCTCCCAGTCAGGCCGATAGAGCAGAGAACCCATCGCCCAACCTCCCGCGTGATCGCACCGAGACAGCCCTGCCGGGCCCCCGCGGGCCCGGCAGGACGCGGTCATCCGAATTCCAGTCTCGCAGCCCACTGACGCTCGCATAGTACGTTTCCCGGTCAGTGAGCCTCAGAAGGCTCCTGGCGAGCGTCAGCGCCTATCAAGCGTGAAGGGGTCGGGCGCGGCTCAATGCAGCTTCACGTCCCTGAACTGCGGCATCAGCGGCTGCTGCACCGTGAACAGCTCCTCCACCATCTGCCTGATCTCCTCCAGGGAGCACTTCGCCGCCGCCACGGGATCGAGGTAGCAGGCGTGGTAGACCGGCTCCGGGTTGCCGGTGAGCGCCGCCTCCACCGTCAGCTCGACGATGTGGGTGTGGAGCTGGTTCAGGGCCGCGCACTGGTGTGGCAGCGCGCCCACCTGGATGGGCTGGAAGCCCGACTTGTCGGCGATCACGGGGATCTCGACGGCCGCGTCCCCGGGCAGATTGCTGATCGCGCCCTGGTTCGCCACCGTCCCATTGAACTTGAAGGTCTCGCCGAAGAGCAGGCCGCGGGTGATATACGAGGCGTACTCGTGCGAGCGGCCCAGCCTGATCTCCACCCGGCCCTCCGCGTAATCCGCGAGCTGCTTCTCCCAGGTCTGGGCGCTGTGCTCGTAGCCCTTCAGGACGTAGGCGTGCACGCCCGGGTTCCAGTCCTCCCCGTGGGTGCAGAACTTCTCGATCAGATCGGGCCGCTTCCGGAACCACCACACGTACTCGGAGTTGTGGCCGCTCGACTCAGTCACGTAGTAGCCGAGGGCCTTGAACATCTCGTTGCGCACGATATCCTTGCGCCAGATCTCCGGCCTCTCGACCGCTTGGCGCAGCAGCGGGTAGGCGTTCTTGCCGTTCCACTCGAAGCGCAGCGCCCAGGCCTGGTGGTTGATCCCCGCGCACTCGCACACGATCTCGTTGGCCGGCGCGCCGATCCATGATCCCAGCATCCCGCCCAGACCCTGCACGCTGTGGCAGAGCCCCACCACCTTGACCTTGCTGGCGCGCTGCATCGCCCGGCAGAGCATGGTCATGGGGTTAGTGTAGTTGAGCATGTAGGCCTGCGGGGCCACCTGCTCCATATCGCGGCAGATGTCCAGCATCATGGGAATGGTGCGCTGGGAGCGGAAGATGGCGGCCGTGCCGTAGCTGTCCCCTACGTTGAAGTCCACCCCGTACTTCATCGGGATCTCGATCTCCGGCCGGAAGCCGTCCACACCGTGGGCGAGGATGGTGACGATCACGATGTCCGCTCCCTCCAGGCCCTTCCTGCGGTCTGTGGTCGCCTCCACCTTGGCGGGGAACTTGCCCACCTCCATGATCCGCTGGACCGCTCGCTGGGCATACCCCAGCCGCCTCTCGTGGATGTCAATCAAGGAGATGGTCGAGTCCTGGAACTGCTCCCACGACATCATGTCAATCACCAGCCCGCGGGTGAACCCCAGGCTCCCGGCGCCAACAAACGCGATCTTGGGCATTGGGCTCCTCACTCCTATCTACACCGTCTCTGGCATCACCGTAGCGCGGTGATGCAAGAGATGCTGTATTCCATCGCGCTCCCAGGCTCACCTTCAGGGCGAGAGGCCGGGCAGCGCGCTCATCTCCCGGCGCGTCGGCTCTGGTAGACCGCGGCGATCTCGGCGCAGAAGAAGAGCACCATGGCGCTGTAGTAGATCCACAGCATGAACACCACGACCCCGGCGAGCGGCCCGTAGATGTGCCCGTAGCGCGCGCTCCTCGTTACCAGCAGCCCGAACAGGCTGCGCGTGATGTGCCACAGCACTGCGCCGGATACCGCGCCCAGCAGGGCCGCGCGCGGCCACACCCGGGCGGCCGGCAGGAAGCGGTAGAGCAGGAAGAACATCACCAGGCTGACCAGCAGCGAGACCACCAGGTTGGCTGGCAAGTCCAGCCGGAGCAAGGAATGCGCCAGCGCCCCGAGGGCGTCCCGGTATCGGCTCAGGGAGGAGAACAGGCTCGCGGAGGCCACTGACAGGAAGAAGAGCACCCCGGCCGCCGCGGTCGCCATCAGCGCCACTAGCTTCTGGCCCACGAAGGTGCGCTTGACCGCCTCCTCTGCCCAGGGGCGCGTCAGGAAGGCGGACAGACTCCCCAGCAGGCCCATCCCTGACCAGAGCAGGCCGCACAACCCCACCAGGTTGACGAACCAGCGGCTCTCCTTGCTGGCGATCACGCGGATCGCCGCCACCAGCGCTCCACTCGAGCCAGGGCTCGCCTGCTGGACCAGGGCCACCATCCGCTCCTGGACCTCCCGCGCGCCGAGGATGTGCCCGAAGACTGAGATCGCCAGCAGGGCCATGGGAACCAGCGACACCAGGGTGTAGAAGGAGGTGGCCGCGGCCATGGTCGCGCACCCGTGCGCGTGGAAGCGCCCATAGGCCTCGCGCAGCAGCCACCAGCTCTCGGCAGCCAGCCGCCTCATCGCTTCCCCCCGGCCTCCCCGCGTCATGCTTCCCCATCACAGCCCCCATCTCATCCCGTGCCCCCATGAGAATGGTGGGCCTCACCTCTCTCCTTGTGGGAGTCGCCGTCCCCGGGGCGATGCCCTGCGCTGGCGGAGGCTCCAGGCGGTCAGTCTGATCTACAGAGTCTCTTGAATCATGCTGAGAGACCATGATTCAAGAGACTCCGGAGGAGAGCGTCTGGCGCCCTTCTGAGAGGTTCCCTTGCATCAGGGGTCTTACCCTGATGCAAGAGAATCTGTAGAGGCTGTTTCATAACCTCCGAAAGAGGTCATGAAACAGCCCAGCAAGCGCGGCAGGCTTGCGTGGGCGCATTTCACGCCAGCGCAGGTGCGGGCCAGCCAGGCGATTGAGGGTTATGAAATGCGCTCTAGGAAGTGCGACAACGCTGAGCCGGGGCCCGCCGGGCGCAGCCTGGGCGACCCTCAGCGGCCGCCGGGCCACAACTCAGGGCCAAGCCTGGCCTTGACCTCCTCCCGCAGGCGCTTCACCAGTTCCGGGTACTGAGCCAGCTCGGCTCGCGCACCCGGCCTCAGCGCGTACACTCCCCGCGCGATCCGCTCGAACCACCCGTACACGTCGCTCGAGAGGATCGGGAGCGTCCTCGGCCCGGTGCCCAGGGCCCGCAGTTGCCGGGGCGAACTGGGCCCGCAGGCATCCAGGCAGCACGCGATTCGGATGGCGTTCTCCCGATAGGCGGTGACGATCTTGCGCCGCCTGCTGCCGCCCACGTTCAGGTCTGCCGACCTTCCCTCCGCCTCCCGTATCACCGCCCGCTTCAGATGCCTCCGCTTCTTTCTCTCGAACGGCAGCGGATGGAAGACCACCTCCACGCTGGGCCCGCCGCCGGCCCGCTTCAGCGATACCAGCATCAGCCCCAGCTCCAGCCGCCTCAGCAGATGCCGGGTGCCCTGCCATCCCACCCCTCGGTGCATCGCCTCCCGCGGCAGGGCGACATATACCGAATCTGTGATCCGCTGGCGCTGGGTCGCCTGCATCAGCAGGGGGATGCCGAAGGCCCGCTTCATCTCGACGACGATCACGTCGTCGCCCTTCACCGCGGTGATGTCGCAGTTGCGCACCTCGCCGCGCACGGTATAGCCCTGCGCGACCAGGTAATCATGGATGGGCTGGTAGAGGTCCGTTTCGGCGAGCGCGCGACGGGATGCCCTAGCCATGTGACACCTACCCGACTCCTCCGCCCCTGACTCGGCTGACACACGAAGAACGCGAGGCCCACCCCTAGCGGCTCAGCAGCTCTCTGACCTTCTCCCCGACCTTGCGCACGATCGCCTCGACTCCCCGCTGGCCGAACTTCTTCGAGGCATACTTCCTGGGGTCGCGGCCGCCCACGCCGATGAGCGCCTGCCGCCCTCCCTTGGCCGGCAGGCGCTTCAGGTCCACCAGCTCCGGCCGCAGGGCCATCATCAGCGAAGTCTCCCAGGCGGCCGCGTGATCGCCCGCCTCCGGAATCTCCTCCCGGACTAGCTCATAGCCAGTGCAGGCCCAGGCGCGGGCCTTGCCCTTGAGGGCGTGCCGCTCGACCGCGGCCCGGGCGTGGTGGAGCAGCGGATAGTGTCCGGCCATCAACACGATGGCGCGGAAGCCCAGGCTCTCCATCTGGAAGAGCATGTGCAGCAGCAGGCGCACATACCGCTGATCCTCTTCCAAGGGCGTGGTGTGCATGTAGCCAGCAGCAAAGTTCTCCCGCGGCAGGCCCATCTTCGCCGCGATCCGGCCCCCCGGGTCGTAGTTGGCCTCCATCAAATGGCTCTCTCGCGGCTCCCCGAAGAACAGGGGCGGCATCACCAGCCCGCCGATCCGATCCGCGCATCTCATCGCCAGGGCGTGAATCTTCACCGTGTCCAGCCCTACGCAGTTGTGCTCGCCATGCCACTCGATGCCGCCCAGGGGCACGTATACCACCGGGCAAGCTCTCCGCGCCGCCACGATCTCGTGCGGCAGCAGCTCTTCATAGCGCACCTTGCCGGCCATCTCGCTCCTCTCTCAGTCCCTGAGACTGGTACTGACCCCCTGTCCCTCATCTGCGTGCCCACAGCCCATCCCCAGGCGGTCTAGCCGAAGCTTACAGTCACCGACGCGTTTCCATCGACTTCCACGAAGGCCAGCGCGCCTCGCCGCTCCACCGGCACTGCCCGGTCGCTCTGCCGACACTCTGCCACCTGGCGATCCCCAACGTAGACGGCGACGCGGGAGCGCACCTTGTCCGCCGTCTTCACTGTGAATGAGAGCTTCCCATCGCGGTAGCGTTCGCCTGCGAAGCCATCCGAGAGCGTCGCCCACAGTGGCTGCGGCCGGCCCTTCGCCGGGGTGAGGAAGACCAGCGCGGGCTGGTAGGCCCCCAGGTTCAGGTCGAACCGCCGAAGCTGCCCGCCCTTCACCGGCCCTTGCGCGATCAACTCTTCCCGGTCAGGCCGATAGGCGAGGTAGCGCTTGCCAGGGCGCAGCCCGGCGCGCGAGCCATCGGTGAGACGGACTTGGCCCTCCCTCGGCCGAGGGGAGAGGTTCGCGACCACGAGCAGCGTCCCAGTGTCGTTCCGACACCAGTAGGGGTGCCACTCCTTCACAGTCCACTGGAAATCGTCGCCCGCCTCCCAAGCGCCAGGGAAGCTAGCTCTCGCCAGCCCATAGAAGCGCAGCAGGTCCGCGTACTGCATCAGCACCCCCTCGGGCCGGGGGCCATAGGGGATCGGGCCGAGCTTCAGCGGAGGTCTGCCGTGGGCCATCACCATCGGGCTCTGGCAGCGCAGCGAGAAGCTCACTGATCGCAGGCTGACCTGGCGGACGCGCCCTCTCAGCAAGAGGGAGTTGCACCCCAGCCGCCGGGAGTTCAGATGCCCCCGGGTGAGGGCCTCCGGCGTCTCCTCGATGTTCGCCCACTCGCCTGGCAGCCGGATGTCTACCAGGTTGTTGATCAGCGCGCCCGCGAAGAGGTTGGTGTTGGAGAGGATGAACTGGTCCCCGCCTTTCGCCTTCACTCCCAGGTAGGCCTGCCAGGCCATCTCCCGCAGCCCCGGGAGCGTGAAGCGCGGGTACTTGATCCCGCAGCCGTGCCGGGTGTTGCGGCAGGCCATCTTCCCCACCCAGAAGTCTATGTAGAGCCCGTCGAAGTCGAACCGCCCGAGCACCGTCTCCATCTCGCGCTTCCAGTGCTCTCTCCACCCCTCCGCGCCATAGCACATCAGGTTGGTGAGATGGCGGAACTCCGCCACCGGCTCGATCTGCCACTCCTGGCCGTGGGCCTGGAAGGCGGGCAGGGGGTGGTCCATGTCGGTGAACGTCAGGTACGGGATGACGCGAATCCCGTGGCGGTGACAGGCCCCGATGACGCGGCGAATCTCCTTCGGCTTGTCCGGGTGAGAGTAATCCCCCGAGCGCCAGTGGGCGCAGCCGATGATGAGGTTGATGCCCTTCCGGGCCAGGGCTGCGATCTCCTCATCCGAGGGGTAGACGAATCGCGGGTCAATCTGGTGCGGGCCCATCCAGTGCACCCGCAGGTCTGCCAGGGCCGGGTGGTAACGCTTCGCCGGGACCGGGGCCAGGTAGAAGCGGTTCGCCCGCCGCCATCCTCTCCGCACCGGGGTGTAGAGATTGCGCACCGAATAGTAGGTCCAGGCGACCGTGTCCTTCCTGGCTGCGAGGACGAAGTGCTGTCCCGGTCTACCCATTGGATCGGCGACCGGCTCCGAGTCGGTCCAGCCGTGCGACAGCTCACCACCCTCGTCCACCGTCAGATCGAGGCCGGAGCGGTCGTTTCCGAGTTGCACCCACGGCACGAACCGCCCCTGGTAGAGCACCTCTTCCCCTCTCCCGGCCGGAAGCTCCTCCGTGACCCACCCGCCGGTGCTCTCCGCGAAGGCCAGGTCCTCCACGTGCGAGTAGAAGTCAACCAGCTCTCTCCTCGCCCTGCCAGCGGAGAAGGCCAGCCAGCGCAGCTCGGCCCGCCCCAGGCCGCGGTTTTGCACCTCGACGCGGATCACGCCGTCGCAATCAATCACGTACCTGAGCTGGTAGCTCAACGGGAAAGCGCCTTCTCCCCTGGAAAGGTAGCGTCCGCTCGCCTCGACCACCACCTGTTCGGGCCGCGCCTTCACCACCCGGACTTCTGCCTGGGTCTCCAGAGCCGCCTCCCAGCGGCCCGCCCGCGGGTCCACCTCAGGCGAGACCCACAGGTCCGGCAGCGGCCCGCCCCCGGCCAGCCACTCCTGCCCCAGGATGCGCACCGAGGTTATCAGCCCGTTGCGCTTCGAGAACCCGAACCGGAAGGTCGTGCCGGACACCGCGATCGTGTCCCCGGCCTCGCTCAGCGCGAGGGGCTCGAAAGTTGCTGCGATCAGCTCCGCCATGACGCTTTCCTCTCTCGCCAGCAAGCCCGCGGCCAGCCCGGGCTTCACTGCCCCGCGCTGACCACCTCGAACGGCCTGCTCCGCACCACGAACTCTCGATCCTTCACGCCGGAGAACGAGACCGCTCCCCTCACCGCCACCCGGTAGCGCCCAGGTGGCAGGTCCGACAGCGAGAGTCCGGATGCGGGCTCACCTCCACTCACCGGGCGCCGCCCCTGCCGCACCGTGCGGCCCTCAGTCGTCTGCACCTCGACCTCTCCCCGAACCCGGCGGATCGGCCTGTCGTAGTTGCCTTCCTTGGCCAGCGTCACCTCGACTCCGATCGGAGATCCCTGCCGGTAGGTCAGGCCGGCCTGGCCCGCGAGGCCTTCGCTGAACTTGAACTGGACCCGCGGCGCGGGGTGAGGTGGGTGTGTTGGGTGCGCGGTGTGCGCACCATGGAGCGCGGCCATCCGGCCCTCGGTTGGGCCCAGGTGCTCGTAGCTGAAGCAGACGAAGCCATCCGCGCCGAGCCGACGCGCCCGCTCGAGCTGGTCAACCAGTTGGTGGGTCTCGGGGATGATGAACTCGCCAGTCCCGATGTAGAGCGGCACTCGCCCATTCACCAGCTCCACCTCCCGGGTCACCATTGCCGCCAGCTCGTCGGGGTTCGCGGTGTAGTTCATCGGGCATACGAAGTCCAGCAGCCCCTCCTCGAGCCACTGCCGCCAGTCCTGGTTGACCCACTCCAGCGCGCCCGGCCAACTGAATACCGCGGCCGAGACCATCAGGCCCGGCCGAATCCGCCGGGCCTCGGCGGCCACCGCGCGCACCAGGTTCGTGATCTGGTCTCGCCGCCATTGCGTGTACTTCTCCCGGAGCGGCTCGGCCAGCACGTCATCCGGCCACTTCTCCAGCTTCACGCCCGCGGCTTCCTCGAAGCGCTGCCGGCAGCCGTCGCAATAGCAGGCCTCATCGTGCAGATAGCGGATGTAGTCAAAGTGGATGCCGGCGACATCGTACTTGCGCGCCACTTCCAGCATGGAGTCGCGCTCCAGCGCGAAGTTGCGCGGATCAGAGGGACAGAGCCACAGGATCTCCGAGCCATCGCGGTGTCGCTGCAAGCGCCCCTCCGCGCGCAGCTTGGCCACGAACTCCTCCGGCGCCGTCGCCAGATTGTAGTTCACCTTCCAGATGTGGAGCTCGACGCCGTACTGCTTGCACCAGCGCAGCGCCTCGGCGATCTGATCGCCCTGCTCGGCGACCCGCGGCGACACCGGCAGCACCTCGCTCTGGTAATGGGCCAGGCCGGCCCAGAGCATGTTCACCACGATTCCATTGAACCCGTGGTCGCGCAGCTCTCGGATGCAGCGCTCCCATCCCCAGCCGGGGACGCCATAGGCGTCGTGCAGCCAGGTCGCCCTGAACTCGCCCAGCCGCTCTGGCGAAGAGAGCACGTACGCCCCCTCCGCCTTGCGCCTCGCCTCCACTGCCGCCAGCACCGCCTCCGCTCCCTGGCCCTGCTGGGCCAAACCTTGGGCCTCGGCCAGCTTGGCCCGCGCCTCCCTGAGCAGCGGGTCGGAGCGGCCTCGCTCATCTGGATGCACCCGGCCGGCTTCCACCTTCCGGCCCATCTCCTCCACCCGGCGCGCCGCCGATGATACCACCCAGTCGCCGGCCTTCCGCCCAGCCTCCGGGTCCAGCTTGCTGAGCAGGGCCAGCAGCATCCGCCCTTTGTTGAGGGTGTCGCCCTCGGTCAGCACGTGACCCATGTAGGCGCCCCGCGGAGAGATCACCAGCGCGCCCTCCCCCAGCGGCCTCCCGTCTGGGTCGAGCCACTCGCCCACCACCTCTGCGTCGGCCGCCGCCGGCTGCGCCGGGCGCATGTTCCACGACCCCTGGATGATGGCTTCGGGCGACCCCGGCAGCCGCTCGACCTTCAGGCGTACCGTCTGGAAGCGGCCCTCCTTGCGATCCGCCACCTGGAAACCCAAGAGCCCGGCGATGCGCTCCGTGATCGCGTACAAGAAGACCGCCTTCCCGCCGCCCTCCAAGTAGCGAGCAACCGCCTCCTCCTCAACCGGGGTGATGACGAAGTTATACGGGAAGATGGCTACCCGGTAGGGGAGGAGGCCTCCGGTCTCCGCGGACTCATCGGTCAGCACCGTGTAGGGCACGCCCACCGCATCCAGCGCGGCGCGCACTGTCTTGGCGAAGGCGCGGACGTTCCTTCCTTCGCCTCGCGGCGACTCCAGGTAGGAGTACTGGCCGAATACGACTGCTACCGGCGGCCACTCCTCCGCCCTCGCCGGCTCGCTCGCGCCGACGAGCAACAGCCAGCAGACCACGAGGAAGGCCGCCTGCAGTATCCCCCAAGAGCTCATCGCCATGTCCGGGCCTCCTGTCAGGTAGTGGCATCCCAGGTACACCGGGACAATCCGCCGGTTCGCCGCCGCCGGCGCCGGAACCTGCGCCCACCGGGCCCGCAGGAGGCGGGAGCCTGCGGGCCGGAGAACTCTCGCGGGGAGGGCTTGCTCGCCTCTGGCGGGCCGGCGGCGAGCCCTCCCTGCTCTGTCTACTGAGTTTCGCCGAAAGGAGTAACGGCGAAACTCAGAGACACCGGGTCTCGGACCCGCAGGACGGCTTCGGCATGTCATTTCTATCTGCGAAGCTCATTAGAGGTGGACTCGGTGCCCCGCGGCGAGGATGGTTCAGAGGTGGCAGGGCGAGCTCCGCACCTGCCCCACCATAGTCAGCCGTTGGACCGCGGCGTGACCCCGCGCGCGCTGCTTGCCTCCTTCGTGTTTCTCGCGCTGCTTACGGTCGCTGGCTTCTATGTCGAGATCTTCTACTACTCAGGGGAGATCAACGCGGGAGTCCCTGCGGCAGGGCCATTTGCAGTGCTCTTCCTGCTCACCACTCTTGCCACGGCCGCGGCAGGCCAGCCCCTCCTCGGTAGGGCTCTCGGCTTCAGCCGGCGGGAGCTGCTCTCGGTGTTCGCCATCGTGCTCGCCGGCGCGCCCCTGGTCTCCTACGGCATCCTCGCCTACATGCTCCCGCACGCGATCTACGTGCACTACGCCGCGGCGGTGCACAAGGAGTGGGCGGAGACCTTCCTTGGCCTGATCCCCTCCTGGTTCAGCCCCACCCAGCCTGAGGCTGTCGAGGCCTTCTTCCAGGGGGGCAGCCAGGTGCCCTGGCATCTCTGGTATCTGCCCCTGGCTGCCTGGTGCTCCTTCCTCCTCGCCCTGGCGGTGGCCTCCTGCTGCCTGACCATCCTGCTTCAGCGCCAGTGGATCACCCATGAGCGGCTCAGCTTCCCCCTGGCGCAGATCCCCCTCGAGCTGGTGGCCGAGACGCCCTCCCGGCGGGCGCGGCTGCCCATCAGCCGCATGTTCTGGACCGGGCTTCTCGTCTCTCTCGCGCTGCACGGCTGGAACAACCTCTCCAGCATCTTCCCGACCCTCCCCAGCATCCCACTCGGCCCGGTGCCTCTGATCACCCAGCAGACCACTGGCCCCATGGCCGCCTTCGGGGAGATGGACCTGGTGCTCTGGCCCTGGCTGATCGCCATCGCCTACCTGATCCCCAAGGAGCTGTCCTTCTCTTGCTGGTTCTTCTGGTTCCTGCGCATCGCCCTGGCCTTCATCGCCATCGCAGCAGGCGCTCCCCCCCGCAGCCCCGAGGGCTGGCTGGGCGATACCACCTTCCCCGCATTCGCCTACCAGGGCTTCGGGGCGATCCTCGCGCTCTGCCTGTGGGCGCTCTGGCGGGCGCGGCGCCACCTGCGCTACGCGCTCCGCATTGCCTTCAGCGACCGCTCCGGCCGGGCCGACGCCGCCGAGCCCCTGCCTTACCGCTGGGTGGTGGTCATCCTGCTCCTCTCTTACGGTTGGCTGGTGTACTTCTGCCTGATGGTGGGCGCGCGCCTGATCGTGGGGTCGCTCCTGATCGCGCTCATCCTCGCCTACTACCTGATGTGGAGCTGGCTGCGGGCCGAGACGGGATTGGGCCTGCTGCTGTTCCCCCTGTTCATCGAGGACATGACCTTCACCGTCGGCACGGCCATCTTCCGGCCCCAGGATATCGTCGCCATCATGTCCGTGCGCTGGACCTACTTCCCTGGAAGCGGCTCCACCCTCCAGGTCGTCTCAGGCAATGTCCTGGAGGGGCTCAAGATTGCCGATTCGGCGCGGGTTCACACCAGGCCGCTGCTCTACGCCATGGCCGGCGGACTCGTGCTGTCACTGGTCCTGGGGGCCTATGTCACCCTCACCGGCTTCTACCAGCACGGCTTCCACGGGATGCGGGCCGCGCACAGCAGTTGGCTCTCCTCCCAGATCAACTGGGGCGCGGGCGCGATCTTCGCGGGCCTGACCAATCCCACCAAGCTCGACCCCCGGGCCCTCTTCGGCGTCGCCGCCGGGGCCACCATCGCCCTCACCCTGGGCGCCATGCGGTTGCACTTCTGGTGGTGGCCCTTCCATCCGGTCGGCTTCCTCGCCGCCCACTCCTGGGGCATGCACTGGTTCTACATGCCCTTCTTCGCAGGATGGCTCGCCAAGACCCTGGCCACCCGCTACGGCGGCCTCCGCCTCTACCGCCAGACCGTCCCCCTCGCGGTGGGACTGGTGGCCGGAGATCTCATCAACGGCGTGGTCTGGCCCCTCTACCGGGCGGCCGTGCGGGGCGGCGCCTAGGGCCTGCCGGAAGGTCGCACCTCCGCGGTGAGCGAAGTCGCGCGCCTGGCATCCTCGGGGGTCGGCAGCAGGCTTGGGCCGGGAGAAGGTGAGAGGGGAGCGCAGGAACGCATGTGGCGGTCACAGTCAGCCGACGATGGCAGGTCCGCGGGCAGCGGCGGCGGGAGCGCGGGTCGCTTGCCCATCCCGGTGCTGAAGCAGCCGAACAACCCCTTCCGCCGCCTCGCCGGCCTCTACGATCACCACCTCTCCCTGCCCATCATCTCCACCATCCGGCGCCAGGAGGCGCGGGTGGTTTCAGACCTGCTCGCCCGGCACGCCCGCAGCAGCGACCAGGTCCTGGAGGTCGGGCCGGGGACCGGCTTCTACACCCTTGTGCTCGCCCCGCGGGTCCGTCATGTCCTGGCCGTGGAGGACTCGGCCCCGATGGCGGCGATCCTCACCCGGAAGCTTGCCGCCGCCGGCGTGCTCAACGTCACGGTGCTCAACCAGGACTTCCTCGCTCTCGCAACTGCGCGCAGGTGTGACCTCGGGGTGGCCGTCGGGGTGCTCGATTACCTCCCCGACCCGGCCGGCTTCGTCTCCAGGCTCTGCGGGGCGGCGCGGCGGGCGGTGATCTTCACTCTCCCTCAGCGCGGCCTCTGGGGGAGCTGCTTCGCGCTTGGCGGCCGCTTGCGCGGCACTGCCATCTACCGCTATCAGCGGTCAGCACCTGGGGAGTGGGCCCCCGGGTGGCACTGCACGGTGGCCGAGGTGGGGCTGAAGAGCCGCCTCACCAAGGGCCTCACCTTGGTGGTTGCGCTCGAGCGGGCCCAGGACGCGGCCGGTGTTTAGGAGCCTCGACCGCGCCTATCTTGCCCTCTTCCGCGAGTATCCCTCGCTGCTGCGGCTCGCGATCATCACCGGCGCGGCCCAGATGGCCTTCGCGCTCCTCAACGTCTACGCGCTTCCAGTCTACCTCAACCGCGATCTGCACGTCAGAGGCCTGGCCATCGGCGCGGTGATGGCCACCTTCCTGTTCTGCGAGACTGCCCTCAAGTTTCCCCTGGGCCGGCTCTCGGACCGGTGGGGACGCAAGCCCTTCGTCGTCCTCGGGCCCCTGCTGCTCTGCCTCAACCCGATCATCGTCGTCCGCCTGCCGGCGCGGCTGTGGTCCCTGGTGTTCCCGGTGCGGGTGGTTGACGGCATCGGCGCGGCCGCGCTCTGGCCGCCGCTCTTCGCCCTGGTCGGCGATCTGGTGAAAGACCGCTCCCGCGCCGCCGCCATGAGCGTCCTCAATACCGTCTATGTGGGCGCCATCGGCGCGGCCGCGGCCCTGGGCTCTTTCACCGCCTACCTTACTGGAGGCAACCGCTCTCTCTTCTACCTGGCTAGCGCTTTCCTGTTCGTGAGCGGGCTGACCGCCTACTTCGGCCTGCCCAGAGGAAGAGGCCATGGCTTCGCTGCTGCGGTGCCGAAGCCATCCGGCCCCTCCCCTGGGCTTGGCCAGCGCGCTGCTGAAGTAACGCTTCATCGCGCTGAAGGGGCCATCAACGGCGCCCCTACAGAAGGGACCTGGTCCCAGGTGACTACGCCCCCCTACCCCCTCTCACTCATCCTGCTCATCAGCCTGCTGATGACCCTGGGTGTGCTCTCCCTCGCCAACTTCCTCATCCTCTACGTGCAAGTCGAGCTGCGGTTGTCGGCCCTTCACACCGGCCTGCTGCTGCTAGCCCTGTCCGTGCCCGTGCTGCTGTTCGGTCTCCCCCTGGGCCACCTGGCTGATCGCTGGGGCACCGCGCGCGCGGTCCGGGTCTCGTTTGCGATCTGCGCGCTGGCGATGTGGGCGATCCCCTCCTGCCGGACCTCCCTGACCTTCGCGGGGGTGGGCCTGCTCCTGGTGGCCGGCCACATCCTCGGCATCCCCGCCTGGCTGGCCCTGGTCTCCAGCCTCGCGCCCCCCAGCCGCCGGGGCGGCCTCATGGGCATCGTCGCCACCGCAGAAGGCATCGGTGCCGGCCTGGGCCCGCTCATTGGCGGATGGCTCTGGGACTGGCGCCACAGCTACATCTTCTACGGGAGCGCGGTGCTGCTCACCCTGGGAGCCCTGGTCGCACTCTGCACCCTCCGCGGTGAGCGCCGGGCCGGGGCGTGACTTCGAAGAGTAGGCGAACCCACGGATTCTCTTGCATCAGGGGTCTTACCCTGATGCAAGAGAATCTCTCAGAAGGGCGCCAGACGCTCTCCTGGGGAGTCTCTTGAATCATGGTCTCTCACCATGATTCACGAGACTCTACAGATTGTCATTCTGAGCGAGCGCACAGCGCGACGCGAAGAATCCCGTCGTCAGCCTTCGCACTGCAACGGCGTGATCCTTCGCTTCGCTCAGGAGGACAACAGGGGAGCGATCTCCACCCATGTTCGGCAGCCGACGCCAACAAGTCACACCCGCGGGCCTCCGCCTGAGCGCCCCCAGGCCTACACCACCTCCATCCAGGTCAGCCGGTGCCAGCCGTCCTGGCATCGCTCCTTGATGGCGAGCGCCACCTTGGGCGTGTTGGTCTCCGGGTCAACGATGCCGACGCCGAATCTGACCTCCCCTCGCGCCAGCGATCTCGGAATCGTGATCCGATCCCGGAACCAGTTGTGGCCTGGCAGCCACTTCCTGATGTCAGCCTTCGACCACACCACCTCTTCCTGTTCCCCCTGCTGGAAGTAGTAGGCGAATCGGTATGGCCGGTAGATCGGCGCCGCCCCCACGTTGTCCACCCACACCTCCACTTCCACCCGCTGGCCGGGCCGCGCCTCCAGGGGGAGCAGCATCTGCCGGAGCACGAACCGGTAGCCCATGCGCTTGTTGAACCACTCGATCCTCTCCGCCCACTCCTCGGGGATGTAGCTCGACTTGGGCATGAACACCGACAGGTGGTACCTCAGCCCCTGTTCCAGGATCCAGTCAATGCCCCACCCCTGCTGATGCCAGTGCCCCACGGTCCAGCACGTCTCCAGGGTCACCGGCGCCGTCTTCCAGGCCTCGCTCACTCCGCACTCCGCCACCTCCTTGGGATAGGCGTCGTGCATGTGGTTCCAGCTCAGGTGGTCGGGCACGGCCCCCCGGCCCTCCGCCCGCAGGTCGCCGAAGCAGTCCGCCCGCCAGCCCAGCCGCAGGCCGCGCTTCTTCGCGGCATAGGTGCACCCGTGCGTGCCGAGCATGGAGAGGAGTTGTGTCCTCGGGAAGCTCTCCAGGTACACCTCCACGAGCCGGGCCGCGGTCTCCCCAGTGGCATTGCCTCCCATCTCTCCGCAGGGCCCGCCGTAGGCGATGTCGAAGCTCTCCAGGTTCGGATGGCCGTCGAAGCGCGCGCCGAAGGCCCGGATGAACTCGCCCCAGTGCTGGAGGTAGCTGGGATGATTGTGATCTGGCTCCCGGCGCGGGTCGCTCTCATCCTTCATCAGCACCCCGCCCATCTCCCAGAACCAGCCAGGCAGATCGTCCCCGATGTAGGGTTGCATCCTCACCTGGAGCGTCTGGCCCCGCACTCGCGCCGCCTCCAGGGCGCCCTCGATGATCTCCCACCGGTACTGCCCCTTCGTCGGCTCGATCACCGACCACAGCCACCGGCAGTAGGAGATCGTGGTATCGGGATAGCGCGGGTTCCGGCGATTGCCGTCGAAGGGCGGGAACTCGGTTGGCCCCGCGCGGTCGTCCCAGGTCGTCCCAGGGTAAAGGGGATCGCCATTGAAGCGCTGGAACGTGGTCGTCCCCTTGTGCGGGTTGAGCAGGTATGCGTCGCTCTCTTGCGGTCTCACCCGCTGAATGGTCTGGTTGGGCGCGAACGCGGCCCGCCATCCGCTGCGCTTCCGGCCGCACTTGTCATCTCCGGCTGTCATGTCTGTGCCTCCCAAGATCCCCGCCGCCAGCGCCGCCCCTCTTCGGCGGGCTACTGAGTCTCGCCTAATGCAGTCAGGGCGAGACTCAGACAGAACACGTCAGGAAGCTCCACGAAACCCCTGCCGCCGTGACTGCAATATGCGAAGCTCCCTAGCTCCCCACCCACCCCAGCCGGAAGCTCACCTCCCCTCCCGCGAGGGGGCAGCGGACTACCAGACGATTCGCCGAGGGCGGCGAGGTGTTGTCTGCGCTGTAGGAGTTGAACGGGCTCACCGGGTACTCGATCCTCGCCTGCTCTGGCAGGTGCATGCGCACTCCCCGAAAGACAATCGCGCCGCCGTGCTCGGCCGGGCCCAGGGCGAACCCGTCTTCTCCCAGCGCGATCTCGCGGCCTCCCGCCACAGCGAAGGACTCCCCAAACGAGATGTGCGGAACCAGGGTGAGCGTGATCGGCTCGCCCCCCTCCCCTCTCGCCCGGAAGCGAAGCTCGACCGCCCCGGGACCGAGGATGCGGGCCCTTGCTTGGGCATTGAAGCTGGCATAGCGATACCTTACCTGGTCCTCATCGCCGGCCGAGCCGAGCCGCGCCTCCAGTGGCAGGTGATCCGCCCGCCCTCCCGAGCGGCAGAAGGTGGCCAGCTCCGGTTGGAGCTTCGAGTTGCTGCCATCTACGACCAGGCCGGCCCCGGCTCGCCACACGCTCACCAGCGCCTGCCGGTCCAGGCAGAACTGGTTCTCCGGCCAGGGAGATGAGCACTGGCCCGACAGGGCCACCACCCACGGCCCCTCCTTGCGGATCACCGAGGCCTCGTCGAGGGTGGCGCGGTAGGCCGCCCGCTCTGGAGGCGGGGCGGCCTCCTCGCCCTCCTTGAGGAGCAGGTAAGCCTCAGCCAGCCGGGCAACCGTCTCGCCCGAGAGGTCGCGGCGCCGCGCTCTCAGGCGTTCGATCAGGAACCGGGCGTAGCCCCGGCCATCGGGCCAGCGCGTGAACCCCGCCAGGCCCCACATCATGGGCGTCCGGAGATGGCGCATCCGCCCGTCAATGCACTCCACCGGGACCCCGTCCGGATAGGTCCAGTGCTGGTGCAGGTCGAGCCCGGCCCGGAGCGCGCCGAGGCCGGCCTCATCCCCCGACCAGGCGGTGTACTCCTCGACCCCGTGGTAGGTGAGGTAGTTGTATCCAAGCGCCGGGCCCTGGTGTTCTTCCCAGTAACCACCTGGCCGCTGGTCCGCGATCAGGCGGCGCATCAGCCCGGAGGCCAGCCCCACCCAGTCCGGCCGGCCCAGCTCACTGCCGGCCAGCCAGATGAGCGAGAGGTAGAGGGAGAAGTGGTTCGTGCCCGTGCCCACGTCATGTGAGGTGAACCGGACCACCTCCCGGCGCGGCCACAGGTGCCGATTCCACAGCCACTGGCAGGCCCGGGTGATGGTGTCGCGCCAGGCCGCCGCGTCGGCCTCCGGCAGGAGATCCCGCAGCCTCCGCCAGGCGAGGAGCCAGGCGCAGGTGAGCCGCTGGCACACGAAGGGCTGGCTCAACACCACTCCCCCCAGCCGCCAGGTCATCGAGCCATCAGCGGCCACCCGGCTCACCAGGTGGCGGCCGTTGCGCAGGATCGCCTCCCACAGGCGGTCGCTGCCCCGCCACGGGTTCGCCGGATGCTCCGCCGTATACAGCAGCCCGGCCGGCAGGATGAACTGCTGATCGTAGAAGTTCCACTCATCGCTCTCCTGCTCGGGCTCGCCCGAGAACCGGCCATCGCTCCATTGCAGCTCAAGAAAGCGCTCGGCCGTCCCCGCCACCGTATCCATGCAGAGGTCCGTCAGTGCGCGCTCTGCCATCGTCTCTCCCGATAGATGTCTCGTATCGCTCACTGCTGGGCTGGCCTGCCGTGCGCCTTCAGCACCACCCAGGCCGTGCGGTCGAGGAGTTTGCCCTCCAGCCGCGTCTCGGCCCCAATCATCAGCCCATCCACCCGCCCGGCGTCCGGCCAGGGCAGCGCCATCTCGATCTCCTTCCCGAGCACGCGGAAGCTGAACCCGACCGTCGGCTGGTTGAGCTGAAGCACGTAGCTCCGCGGCGGCCCGGCCTTGCGTTCGAGGAGCGCAGCTACATGTACCTCGTACTGGATCTCCGGCGCGGCCGGCCCCGCCAGCTTCACCCGCACCAGCAGCCTCTCCGGGTCTCGCCCCGCGTAGAGGGCCAGCAGATCCCCTGCTGATGGCTTACCCTCGGCGGTATCGTTCGCCACATCCACTACGGCCGGCGGACACGCCCCCCAGGCCTCCTCTCCAGCTCGCCGCATTTGCAGGTGGGGCAGGGCAGACGCGGCCACCTGGCCATACAGCTCCCGTTCTCTGCCGAAGCTCAGCAAGAATCTCCCCATGATCTGGACCTGGGTGCGGTGCTCCTGGATCGCCCGTCGCTTCCTCTCCGCCGACCCCGGATCGAGCGCCAGCCAGCCCCACTCCGTCTTGGGCCCGTCCAGGTTCGGTGGCGGCAGAGTCGGGTCCAGCAGCTTGCCTGGAGAATGCGCGAGGTACAGGAACAGCCCGACCCGCCCTAGCATGTGCAGCTCATAGAGCGCGGCCGCCGTGTAGCAGTAGCTCGCCCCATGGTCGCCGTGAGTGTCGCCGGGGTGCGGACAGACCACCACGGTCGGCTGGAACCGAGCGATCACGGCCTCCAGGTCCTCCAGCAGCGAACGCGCGCAGTAGCGCGCTCCTGGCCGCAGCGCCCGCCGGTAGACCACATGATCACAGCGCGTGTAGGGGCTTAGGTAGGGCTTCCCAGGCTCCCACTTGCTCAGCCACATGGGGGCCAGGCCCCGGTCGGGGTAGCCCAGGAAAGCCACCCCCCTCTCCGGCACTCCCAGGCGCGCCAGCGAAGCCACCGACTCGCCTTGCCTGATCTCAGCCAGCTCCAGGAAGTCATGTGGCGAAACCTTGGCCTCGTCGAAGACCCGCTCCGCGGCCACCCGGAACGCGTCGCCATTGGTGAGGAACACCACCTCTACCTGAGCCCCGGCCCGCGTCGCCAGCGCGATTAGCCCACCGCAGCAGACCGCCTCGTCATCGGGGTGGGGCGCGACCACCAGGAGGCGCGTCTGCCTGCTGGGCGCCGCCATCGCTAGCAGGGTCGGCCTCAAAGGGCGCGGGGCGGCCCTCGCCGGCCTGGCCGCCAGGCCCGGAGTCACCCTGGGCCATGCCGTCAGCGCGCTCAGCAGACCGACGACGGCGAGATGCCGGCCCCCCAGCCGCGAGATTCGACCAGTGAACGGCACCCAGGACAGGTTCACTTCCCTCAGCCCCGCTGCGGCAGGCAGCCCTGCGTCCAGATTTCCTGCTCCTGTCCTTCGCCTGCCACCGGCCTCCACCTGCGCGTCGGGGGGGTCTCAGGGCCTGGGAGGAGAAGCCGGAACAATCCCGACTCCGATCGTGTCCAATAGGGGAGAGACATACTCCCATCACGAGGGGCCTCCTATGCGAATGCGATGGGGTGTCGTCGTCATCCTGTTGTGCCTCCTGGGCGGGGCGCTGGCCTATGCCGCCAAGCGCTCGGTCCCTGAGCCGCCCGGCCTGGCTGAGGCCGACAAGCTCTTCGCCGACCGCAGCTACGCCAAGGCCCTGGAGGGCTACCAGCATGTGCTCAAGACCGGCGCGGCCCCCCACCGCCAGGTCGAGGTGGAGTACCGCGTCGCCGTCTGCCTGGGCCGCGCCCAGCGCTGGGACGAGGCCCTCCAGGCCAGCCGGGCCTTCCTCAAGGCCCACCCGGAGGGCCTGTGGGGCGCGCGGGGACACTACTGGCTGGGCCAGCTCCTCTCGGTTCTGCCTCACGAGGGCTACCGCGTGGGAGAGCGCATCTACCGCGGCTCCGACTATCCCAAGCTCGCCACCGCAGAGAAGCCGGAGCGGGTGTGGCTCTATCAGGAGGACCGCGAGGGCGCAGTCGCCGCCTTCGAGCAGGCGAAGCGGCTCTACGAGAAGCTCAGGCCTGAGGCCGAGGGAGAGGAGGCCGACCTCAACTTCGACCTGGCCCAGCTCCTCGACGGCGAGGACCTGGTTCGGATCGCCCGCGCCCTGGCTCGACTGGAGAAAGAGAAGCGCCCCTCGCTCAGGCTCCAATATGGCGAGCCGGAGCCGGGCGATGTCGAGAAGCTGCGGGGCCACGACTGGACCCCCACGCCCCTAGAGCCGTACCACGCCGCGCAGCCCTTCCCGCAGCGCATCCTCGCGCTCTACCAGCAGATCGAAAAGCTCGACCGGGGCCGGCGCGCGCCACAGGCGCGCCTCGCGCGCGCTCTCTATCTCGCCTCCTATCAGCGGAACATGTCGGACTTCATGCAGGCCTATGATGCCGCGGAGAAGACCTGGGTCAACCTGCCCTTCCCCTATGAGAAGGTTGACGCCATCGCCCTCCTCCGCTCCATTCCCCAGGACTTCCCCGATCACCCCATCGCGCCCCAGGCCCAGTTCACCGTCGGCCAGTGGCTCGAGAACCGGACAGACTTCGTGCGCGCCCTCCAGGCCTATCGGGACCTGCTCGCTCGCTGGCCGAAGAGCAAGTGGGTCAGCGATGCCAAGCAGCACATCCAGAATATCGAGTGGCCCTCCTTGGGCCTCCGTGCTGATCCCGCTCGCCCTGGCCACAAGGCGACCATCGCTCTCTCCGGCCGCAATGTGAAGACGGTCTCCCTCACCGCCTATCGCGTGCAGCTCGAAGAGCTGCTGCTGCAACCCAGTGTGCTCGACAACCCGCAGGTCAACTGGGCGACCTGGAACGGGGTCTTGAGCAGGGCGGCTGCACAGGGCAGCAAGGTCGCGACCTGGACGCATATCACTCGCGACACTGGCCAGCACAAGTGGCTTTCCGAAGACCTGACCACCCCTCTCCTGAAGCTGGGCGCCTATCTGGTCGAGGCGCGCTCCGGCGCCGCCTACTCCGCTGCCCTCCTGCTGATCAGCGACCTGGCGATCGTGCAGAAGACCGACCGGGACCGGGCCCTGGCCTTCATCTGTGACGCCAAGACCGGCCAGCCGGTGCCGGGCGCGGATGTCGTCTTGCGGGAGCGGTATTCGAGGGGCAACCAGCCGCAGGTCAGCGTCGAGCGAGGGCAGTCGGACCAGGATGGGCTAAAGGGTAAGGCCCTCGTCTCCGGGCCTGGCGTCCAGAACAACCACGTCGAGGTGCTGGCCTGGGTCGGAGACCGATATGCCGTCACCCCCGCGTCTGGCACGCCCGGCTATTACCGCGACGGCCGCGACCACTACCGCGCCTACGTGTATACCGACCGACCCGTCTATCGCCCTTCGCAGAAGGTCTATTTCCGCGCCGTCCTGACAGTGCGCTCTGCGGAGGCGGAGCAGGAGCAAGGCGCAGGTCCAGGCAGCTACCGCCCGGCCGCCAACCTGGGGGTCCAGGTGCGCGTCCGTGACCCGCGCAGGGAGAAGATCTACGAAGGCACACTGACGGCCAACGAGTTCGGATCCCTCAATGGCAGCCTCGCGCTCGGCCAAGAGCCCGCGCTTGGCGAGTACCGCATTGAGATCAGCCCGCTGCCCGGAGTCGCCGGGGTGGACATCTCGGGTGGCAGCCGCTTCCGCGTGGAGGAGTACAAGAAGCCCGAGTTCGAGGTCACCGTCGCGCCGGCGGCAGAGCAACTGCGCGCAGGCCAGACCCTGAAGGCCGCCATCAAGGCCCGCTACTACTTCGGCTCGCCCGTGGTTGGCGCGGAGGTCAAGTACCGCGTCTTCCGGCTCCCTCACTATCCCCGATTCCACTTCCCCCGACCCTACGATTGGCTCATCCAGTACTGGATAGGAGATGGTTACCCTTCCTACTACCGCGGCGGCGAGGTCGTCAAGCAGGGAGAGGGCCGCACCGACGCGCAGGGCGAGCTGGCCGTTGACCTCGCCACCACAGACGAGAGCCCCTGGCCCGAGGCGCGTGCTTACACCTACACCATCGAGGCCGAAGTCACCGATGAGAGCCGCCGCACCATCACCGGCCTTGGCGAGGTGAGGGCGAGCAAGCAGCAGTACTTCGCCTTCCTCGACCTCAGGCGCGGCTTCTACCAGGTGAGCGACCGCATCGAGCTGGAGCTGGCCACCCGGGACGTGATGGACCGGCCGGTCGCCGCTCGCGGTGAGATCCGGGTTGAGCGGGTGATCCGCGGCGTGCCCGGCTATGTCGAGGCCCTGGTCCACAGGGAGGCGATCGCTACCGACAAGGAGGGCCGCGCCTTCTTCCACTGGGTGCCCAAAGAGGCCGGGCAGTACCGGTTCACCTACCAGGCCGTAGATGAGTGGAGGGAAAAGGTCACGGCCAGCAGCTACACCTGGGTCCACGGCCCCGACTTCGACCAGGCCGCTTTCCGCCTCACGGGCATTCAGCTCATCCCCGAGAAGCAGACCTATGAGGAGGGCGAGACCTGCAAGCTGCTCATCGTCAGCAGCATGCCTGATGTCACCCTCCTGCTCACCCAGGAAGCGGGCAGCCAGGTCATCGGGCGCTCGGTCCTTCCTTTGAAAGGCAAGTCTCGCGTGGTCGAGGTGCCGATGCGCCGCGGGCATATCCCCAACTTCCTCTTCCGCGCCGCGGCGGTCCGCGAATGGGAAGCCTACGCGGCCGAGGTGGAGCTATTCGTGCCCCCGGGCAAGCAGTTCCTGGATGTCTCCGTCACCAGTGATCGCAAGCAATACCGGCCCGGCGAGAAAGCCACCTTCACCCTCAAGGCCACCGACTGGCGGGGCCAGCCGGTGCGCGCCGAACTCAGCCTTGGTGTGATTGACTCCTCTCTGCTCTACATCCAGAAGGAGTACGCGCCCGACCCCCGCCTGTTCTTCTACGGGGGGCGCCGCTATGCCAATGTCGGGCAGAACTGGTCCCCCCAGTGGCAACCAGACGGGCATTCCCGCACCTACAGAGCGCGCACTCCATACCAGCAGCACGAGTGGACCCTCCCTGAGGACATGGGTCAGCTCCAGGACTGGCCGCCTGACTTCCGGCCATACCCTCACGCGCTTTTCGAAGGGTTCGGATATGGTGGACCTGCGGGCCCGCCCGGGCCCTTCGTCACCATGCCAGCCTTCGCGGCCCCGCCGATGGGCGCCGGGCGCGGCGGCATGGGTGGGGCCTTTGGGGGCAGCGCTGGCGCCCGGGGCGCGGCCGGGGCAATGCTTGGCGGGGGCCCTATGCCCAGCGGCGAGCGGCTGGATGCCTATGGCATCTTCGAGAAGAGAGCAACCCTGCCTCCTGCCGAGCTCGCGGCCGCGCAGGTGCGCACCCAGTTCGCGGACACCGCGCACTGGAGCCCAGCAATCATCACCGATGAGGGTGGCCTGGCCACCGTCACCATCACCATGCCGGAGAACCTAACCACCTGGCGCGCCAGCGTGCGCGGCTTCACCACCCAGGTGCAGGTGGGCGAGGCCAGCGCCGAAGCCGTCACCCGCAAGGACCTGATCGTCCGCCTCCAGGCGCCGCGGTTCTTCATGGAGCGGGACCTGGTGGCCCTGTCCGCGAACGTCCACAACTACCTGAAGGCCGACAAGCAGGTCAAGGTCACGCTGTCCCTGGAGGGCGGGACCCTGGAACTGGTGAAGGATGCCGCGGCTGAGCTTGGTCAGGTTGCCAGCCTGCCCCTCCTGGTCAAGCAGGCGGCCGGCGAACCCAGCCTGTGGGTCGCGGTCCCGAAGGATGATCAGCGCCGCGTGGACTGGCTGGTGCGGGTCCTGCGCTCTGGCACCGCCTCGGTGCGCATCACCGCGCAGACGGAGGAGGAGTCGGACGCGGTGGAGATGCAGTTCCCCGCGCTGGTGCACGGAGCCGGGAAGTTCGAGGCTCACAGCGGCGTGCTCCGCGACATCGAGGGCTCGCAGACTGTCACCCTCACGCTGAATCTCCCGAAGGGGCGGCGCCGCGGGGCCACTGAGCTGAACCTGCAACTCATGCCTTCACTCGCCGCGGTCGCGCTCGACGCGCTGCCCTATCTCGCTGACTACCCCTATGGCTGCATCGAGCAGACCATGAGCCGCTTCCTTCCCACCGCGCTGGTGGCCCGCACCCTCGCCGACCTGGGGGTGGACCTCGATGAGCTCCGCCGCCGCGCCGAAGCCTACGCCAAGGAGCTGGAGACCCCGGGGAGCAGGGCCCAGCAAGACAGCGCCTACACCTACCCCAAGGGAATGCCTGGCAGCTTCGACCCGGCCGAGATGGCGAAGCGGATGTACCCGCAGCGCGGTGGCGAGCCGGTCTTCGACCGCGCCAGGCTGGAGAACATGGTCCGCACCGGCCTCCATCGCATCTACTCCAAGCAGGGCGCGGACGGCGGCTGGGGCTGGTGGCCCAGTGATGTCAGCGACCCCTACATGACCGCCTATGTCTGCTTCGGCCTCTTCACCGCCCGGGAGGCCGGCTGGCAGATCAACAACGATGTGCTGGAGCGCGGCTTCCAGTACCTGCTCAAGGACATGAAGGAGGATGACAACCTCCACCGGCTCGCCTACCTCGCCTCCGTGGTCACGCTCCGCGGCTCGGTTGACGATGAGGTCAAGTCGGTGATCTCCGATCGCCTCTACCGCAATCGCATCAGGCTCACCCCGTACTCCCAGGCCCTGCTGGCCCTGGCGCTGAAGCAGATCGGCGAGAATGACAAGGCGCGCGTACTGCTGGACAACCTCGAGAATACCGCCAGCATTGACCGCGAGAACGGCACCGCCAACTGGCGGCCGCGGCAGCGCGGCTGGTGGTGGTGGCACTGGTGGGACAACCCGGTGGAGACCAACGCGGCCGTGCTCCGCGCCTATCTGGCGATCCGGCCGGACGACGAGCTGGCCCCCATGATCGTCAAGTGGATGGTCAACAATCGCCGCGGCAATCACTGGTCCTCGACCAAGGAGACCGCGCTGGCGGTGTACGCGCTGGCCGACTTCATCCGGGTGAAAAAGGAGCTGGCCCCCGACTACACGATCACCGTGGACCTCGAGGGCAAAGTGCAGCGTACCTATCGCGTCAACCGCGAGAACGCGCTCTTCTTCGACAACCGCTTCATCGTCGGCGATGAGGTGATAGGAGATGGCGCGCAGACCCTCACTCTCGCGGTGAGAGGCCGCGGCACGCTCTACTACACCGCCTACCTCAGCTACTTCTCGCTGGAGGAGGACCTGAAGGGCGGCGGCAACGAGATCTTCGTGCAGCGGCGCTACTACAAGCTGACGCCGAAGCTGGTGGAGCGGAAGACGAAGACGGCCACCTGGCAGCAGCTCGACTATGAGCGGGTTGAGCTGACCTCAGGTGCACAGCTCCGCAGCGGCGACCTGGTCGAGGTGGAGCTGATCGTAGACGCCAAGAACGACTACGAGTACCTGGTGTTCGAGGACATGAAGCCGGCCGGCTGTGAGCCCGTGGAGGTGCGAAGCGGCTACAGTGCAGGCGAAGGCGCGGGCGTGTGGCCCTACGTGGAGCTGCGCGACGAGAAAGTCGCGATCTTCCTGAGCACGATGCCGCAGGGCACCCGCGCGATCCGCTACCGCCTCCGCGCCGAGATCCCGGGGCGCTTCCACGCCCTTCCCACCAATGGCTACTCTATGTACGCGCCGGACGTCCGCTGCCTCAGCGACGAGTGGCGGGTCCAGATCAGCGACTGAGGCCCGTAGGGCCGGCATGCCGAAGGTCCAAGGGCCTCACTTCCGCGCCCGCAACTGCCCTCGCGCCCAGGCGCGCAGCGCCGGGCCATGCTCCGGATCGCGCAGGCTCACCTCCAGAAAAGCCTGGAAATAGCTGAGGAAATTGCCGATGTCCAGGCGGTGCTCGGCCCGCCGCAGCGGCACGCAGAGGATGGCATGGCCCTCTCGCAGGAGGATGCGCAGCGCATCGGTCAGCCACAGCTCTCCCCCCACACCCGGCTTGGTGCGACGGATGGCCTCGAAGATCGCCGGCTCGAGCACGTACCGACCGGCAGCCGAGAGGTTGCTCGGCGCGCGATCGAGCGCCGGCTTCTCGACGATGTCGCTGATGGCGAAGACGCTGCCCACCTTCCCTCTCGGCGCCACGATCCCATAGCGGTTCACCGCCTCCCGCGGCACCCTCTCAACGGCAATGGTTGCCGCCGGCCGGTGGCGCGCGTGCACCGCGATCATGCGCCTGAGCAGCGGCGGCCTCTCACGAGAGATGATGATCGAGTCGCCCAAGGCCACCACGAATGGTTGGTCTGCGGCAAAGGGTTCCGCGATGCTGATGGCATCAGCCAGGCCTCGGGGCGTGCTCTGCCGCGCGTGGAAGAACCGCAGCCGCATCCACGGCTGCTGTCCCTCCTCGTTCTGCCCGGCATCCCGATCCAGGTGGTCCTCGATCGCCCGCTTCCCCTGCCCGGAGATCAGCAGCACCTCCCGCAGCCCCGACTCCGCCAGCTCCTCCACTACGTGCTGGATGGTCGGCTTGCGGCCCACGGGCAGCATCTCCTTGGGCTGAGAGCGGGTCGCGGGCAGCAGCCGCGTCCCCCGCCCGGCCGCCGGCACCACCGCCTTGACGATCAGCGCGCCTCCCTGCGGCTCGCCCCGCTCCCGTCTGCCCATTCCCTACCTCCCGCGGATCGGCGTGAAGCGATATCCCTTGGCCCCGTACGCGTCGGCTAGCGCTTGCTCGGCCTCCTTGCTGTCAAGGAGGACCAGCGCCGCGCCGCTCGACCCCGGCAGCTTCGCAGGGCACCCGGCCGCCCGCGCAGTCTCCACCAGCGCGATGGTGTGCTCACCCAGCGCCTGGTCGCCATAGAGCCCGCGGCGCAGGTCGAAGTTGCGGTTCATCAGCCGGCCCAACTGCTTGATGTCCCCGGCGAGCAGGGCCTCCCGCCCGGCCTCCGCGCAGCGCGCCAGCTCCCGCATCCCCCGCCTCACCTCCGGGTCGCCCTGCTCCCAGCGATACCTGATCTCGCCATGCACCAGCCCCGACTCCCGCTGCCCGACCTGCTCGTCAGTCAGGTAACCAAGCCCAAACCTGGGGAGCAAGCGGGACTCGAGTCGCTCATAGCGGGGCCGATCTCCCGAGAAGTCCATGTACGTGAGGCCCCCGTAGGACTGCACCACCCGGTCCTGGAGGCCCGCGGCGATGCTCAGCTCGCCCGTCTCCACACTCAAGGCCAGCTCCGCCAACTCCTCCGGCGGGACCGCCTCCTGGGGCACCCGGTGGAACCGGAGCAGCGCCCGCAAGGCCGCGATGATCATCGCGCTCGACCCGCCCAGCCCGGACTGGCGAGGGATGTCGGTCTCGTATTCGAGAGTGAAGTTCGCCCTCCGCAGGGTGATGCCGCGCTCCTGGCAGTAGCGCGCGAAGCGCGTGCAGGTGGCGAAGAGCAGCCGCTGCATCCCGTAGTAGCCATGCCGTCGCACCGCGCTCACCAGATCCCAGAGGTCGCTGAACTCGCTGCGGTCATGGTCGGGATGGAGCCGGAAGGTGAGCTTCGGGCTCTCCCAGAGCTGCACCCGAGCGGCGAAGTTCTCAATCAGGAACGAGATCACCTTCCCCCGGCACATGTCCGAGGGATTGCCCACCAGGCCCGCGCGCGCAGGCACCGCAGCCCGGATGATCACGGCCCGCAGCTCCTCTGGCTCATCCCCGTTCCGCCTCCCCGGTGAGCGCGCCCTCCTGCTCTTCGGTACGCCCTCGCTCGCCTGTCACGAACCGCGGCCCTCCAGTCGTGCTCACAGCGCCTCCACGGGTAGGCGACGCGCCCGCTTGCTGCTCTCGATGGCCGAGAAGCACATCGCCAGCGACTTGATGTTGTCGTGGCATTCGGTCTGGGGCTGCGCGCCCGTGCGCAAAAAGTCCAGCATCTCTGCCACCGCGCCATGCCAGTAGGTGTCCTTCATCGGCGAGGGCGGGACCTCGACCTCGGCCAGCGGGCGATGGAAGCCGGTGTCACCGGCCACGACCTGGGCGCGCGGCTCCTCCTCATCTCGATAGATAAGCGTCCCCTTCTCCCCGATGGTTCGCCAGTCCCCATTCCAGCTCGTGTTGAACCCTTCCGAGCACCAACTCCCGCGGTAAGTGAAGATCACCCCATCGCTCATCTCGAAGATACAGCTCGCCGCCACATCTCCCCGATACCACGAGCCCTTCGGGTTGAACTCCTTGGCATAGACGGCCACCGGGTCCAGGCCTGTCATGAAGCGCGCCAGGTCGAAATGATGGATGGCCATGTCGAGCAGGAGCGGGCTGGGCATCTGGTCCCGGAAGCCGCCGAAGTGCGCCCCCAGGTAGAAGTCGCAGTTGGCTGTGGTGACTGCGCCGATGATCCCGGAGCAGACTGCTCGCCGCATCATGTCATGCTTGGGGTCCCAGCGCCGGGTTTGGCTGACCATGTAGAGCTTGCCGGTCTCCTCCGCCGTGCGCACCATCTCCCGCGCCTCCTCCATACTGGAGGCCATCGGCTTCTCGCCGATCACATGGCAGCCCGCGCGGAGCGCGGTGCAGGTCACCTCCCGGTGGGCCTCGGGCACAGTCAGGTCAACCACGAAGTCGGGCCGCGCCTTCTTCAGCATCGCCGCCAGGTCGGTCGAAGCCTCCGCCCCCAGCTCGTACTTCTTGATCTGCGCCTGCGCCGCCTGGAGGCGCAAGTCAACCACCGCCGCGATCTCGACCTGATGGTCCTTCAGCGCCGGAAACCAGGCGTTCGAGACGCCGCCGGCGCCCACCACGACGGCTCGCTCTCCCAAGGTCATGCCCTCTCAGAGTGATGGTGCGCCCTACCTTCGCCGCGCCAGGGGCGCCGCCCTATTGGGCGACTCCCCACGAGAGCGTCCGGGGCCCTTCTGAGAGATTCTCTTGCATCAGGGGTCTTACCCTGATGCAAGAGAATCTCTAGGTATCGGCCGGCCCTACCCGCTCCGCGTCCTCACCCACATCCCCACCATGGGCACCTGGAACCGGTACCTCTCTGTCTCGGCCTGCTGCTCCACGATGCTGCGGGTGGCCAGCAGCCTGAGGTCGGCCGCCACCTGGGACCGCTCCCTGCCGGTCGCTTGCCTGAGCTGCTCGCCGTTCAGCCCCTCCGGTGCCTCCGAGATGGCCCTCGACAGCCCCTGCTGCCAGTCATTGAGCTGGCGCCACATCTCGGCGAAGTAGAGCCGGGTGCTGTCCAGGGCCTGCTGAACCGCCTCCTCCACGTCCTCGGGAAGCGCCTCCCGCCGCCCCGCCACATTGAGCAAGTTGACCAGCTCGAAGCAGACCGCCTGCACCAGGTACGGCTGGCAGCGAGTCACCTCGACGATCCGCGCCACGCTCTCCGGCCGATAGCCGATGTCGAAGTTCGGCACCGGCCGGGTGATCAACTGCCTGGCCTCATCCGGCTCCAGGTAGCTCACCTGGATCAACTTGGTGCTGATCAGGGTATCGGACCAGTTGAGCTCCATCTCGTCCGGCCGATGGGATCCGGACACGAGCACCACTACCCGCGGATGATGCTGGATGATGTGGCGGAGCTGGTCCATCAGCTCGCGGGGCAGACTTCCCCCTTGGATGGAGGTCTCCAGGCGCTCGAACTCGTCCAGGCAGAGCAGCAGGTAGCGCTTGTCGCCCAGCATCTGCTCGATCCCCTCCATCCAGTTGGCGAACACGGTGAAGGGACTGTCGGCCAGGTCCGACATCTGGAGTGGCGCGGCCCCAATGCCCCGCCGGCGGAGCGCCGCCGCGGAGGCCTCGGTGAGGGCCCGGAAGAAGGCGGCGATGCTCTCCCGCACCTGCATCGCCTGCATGTCCACGAAGGCGGGCACGAACTCGCTCCCCAGCAAGCGGGGAAGCTGGAGCAGCACCGAGGTCTTGCCCATCCGCCTGGGCCCCCACAGCACCAGGGCCGGCTTGGCGGTTCCTCCCAGCAGGCTCACCTCGATCTGCCGCACCACATCCCGGCGCCCCACGAAGAGGTTCGTCTCGGTCTCCTCGATGGGCTGGCCGAAGACGAAGGGGTTGTGGACGAACCCGGCCAGCTCCTCGGCCTCATCCATGTGGGCGAGCCGGCGCTCGGCCACTTCCCGCCACCTGCGGGCCACGCCCAGCAGCATCCGCGCCAGGGCCCCGTGCTCCAGCGCCAGCCGCCGGCCCAGGCCCTCCGCGCCATCTCGCAGCCGCTCCAGCGCCCGCCGGCGGTTGTGCGGCAGGGTCGCGCTCAGATGCTGCTCGGCATAGCGCGCCAACTCCTCCAGCGTAGGAAGCGCCTCAGCCAGCACCTGGGGCAGACGCGCCGCTTGCGCCCGCGCCCGCTCCACCTCCCTCGCCGCCCCCGCAATCTCTTGGATCGTGTTCAACCGCGCCAGGTACTGGGCGATGATCTCGAGCAGCGCCTTGCGGGCGACCGCGGCCTGGGTGGGGCGTTCCGAGATGACGAACAGGCACTCCTCCACCCCGCCCCGATAGTCATGCTCCCCCACCAGCCGCAGGAACGACCGCAGCCCCACCAGTGGCGGCCACACCGGCTCTCGCCAGTAGACCGGCGAGCGCCGCAGCAGCAGCCGCGCCTGCTCCGGTCTCACCCGGGCCCGCCAGAACTGCCACAGGGTGGCTTCCGCGTCCAGGGCATACCACTCCAGCCGGAAGTAGGTGAGCAGGAAGCTCCCCAGGCAGAGGATCGCCCCCGTCCATCGCCCCGCGGGGGCCACCGCCAGCCCCAGGCCGACCCCCAGCACCAGCCCCCACACTGCTCCCTGCGCCGTTCCCACGCCCAGCCCCAGCGACATGCCAAGAGCCACGCAGATGGGCACCGCCCGGGTGAGCGCATCGGTGATCCCCGGCGACACCGTCGGCACCAGCGGCACTATCACCCCCACGATCAGCCACTGCGCCGGGCCCCAGATAGCTCCCCAGGCGACCGCAGGTACGACCCTCCACACCGTCCCCCAGATCACCCCCGAGGCCACCCCCATCAGCGCCGGCACCCACCATGGGTAGGCCGGAGCCCAGTGGAACAACAGTCCCACCACGTGCAGGATCAGGGACAAGCTGCCCACCGTGGCCGCCGCCATGGCCAGCATCCAGGGGGCCATGCGGAGCATGAACACCAGCCGCTGCGCGGGCCGCAGCTTCCCCACTTCGGCTACCAGCGCAGTGGGCTGACAGAAGACGCGATAGAGGATCACCAGCGAATCAAGCATAGCACACGAGAGGCCGGAAGCCGACCAGGCCGGCGGCCCCGAGCAAGCCCCTGACCGACCGCCGCGTCGGCCATCGCCCAGTCCGTGCTGGGGGCGTCACGACTCCTGGCGGCCCATCATGCCCGCGATCTCAGCCTTGGCCCGCTCCTCCACTGCCCCGAAGTCCACCTGGCCGCTCTGCCTCGCCTCGAAGAGATGATAGGCCGCCACCTGGAGCCGCAGGGGATGCCGCTGCCCCATCCGCAGCACGAACACGTCATCACCCACCTCCAGATGCCCCGCCCGCATCGCCCAGCGCGCGAAGGCGCTGGCCTCCTGATCTGTGAACTCCTCCAGGCTCAACTGCGCGAAGATGTTGTAGAAGCTCGAGGCCAGCCCAGAATCCTGGGTGATCTTGTCCATGGGCCGCGCCGAGGTGCATACGAAGGCCATCTGCCCATCATTGCCCAGGCTCCGCCATGACTCCAGCAAGCTGTCGCCGAACTGCTCCACCCGGGAGCCCAGGGCCTCGAACTCATCCAGGAAGGCAACCGGCAGGCAGCCCTGCTTGCGCAGCTCCCGCACCTCGGCCTCGAAGGCGGCCAGCCCCGCGGCCCCGCCCTGCACCACCGCCTCTCGGCCAAGGCCTCTCAGGATCGCTCCCAGCAGGCCCCCCAGGGTGTGATGCTTTGCCGAGAGCATGTCTATGTACACCGCCCGGCAGTCCGGGCCCAACTGCTTGACCGCGCGGACACAGGCCTGATAGGCCAGGGAGGACTTGCCGATGCGGCGCTCTCCCACCACCGAGACGCAGCCAAGCTGCTGGAGCCGGCTGAGGATGGTGGAGATCTGGCGCTCTCGGCCGACAAACGCCGCCGGGTCGGTGACCGTCCCCCTCCAGTGGAAAGGACTCCGCGCTGCCGTCATCTCGCTCCCTCCTGCCGGCCGTTCAGCCGTTCTCCCCGGCCCTTCCCCGCGCCACACTCGTCCTCTTCCCCATTCCCTCCTGTGTCTCCTTTTGGCCGTGCGGTTTTCCCTGTGACAGTGCGAGGAGGCACTGGATTGCCTGCTGTCGTGCTATGGACCGAGTAGACGGCTATCCCGCGGCCTGCAAGAGGAACGCAGGCTGAGGGGTGCCGCGCGCCGAACCTCTCGCGCAGCATCGCGCCTGCGCGCAGCCGCTCACCCGGCCGCGCCGCGGGCCGGGAAATGGGAGGCTCCCCATGCGCGTCTGGCTGAGTATTGCGCTGTTCACGTTCCTGGTCGCCGCTGCTCTCTCGGTGCGTCGGGCCGAAGCCGGGGGACCCGATCCCAACCAGTACCAGGTAATCATGTGGGTGCTCGGCGGGATCCCGGAGAACCAGGACCTGTTCTTCCAGCGACTGCGAGACTTGCACGTCACCGCCATCCAGGTCTCGCGGGGCGACTCGCCTGAGCCGGCCCTTCAGCACGGCCTGGGCTTCTATGTCGAGAACATCCACCGCATCGGCTTCTTGCACGAGGCCCACAAGGTCTACCAGGCGGACTGGGACGGCTATACCAAGACCCGAGACAAGCGCTTCCTCATCCGCAAGCCCTGCCTCCATGACCCGGCCTATCTCGAGCAGGCCAAGGAGATCTTCCAGCGCACCGCCCGTCAGTACGCTGACTCTCGGCCGGTCCTCTACGACATCGGGGACGAGTGCTCCATCACCAGCTTCGCCAGCCCGATGGATTACTGCTTCTCTGACCTCACCCTGGCCCGATTCCGCGACTGGCTGCGCCAGCAATACGGCGCTCTGGCGCGCCTCAACGCCGAGTGGGAGACGGACTTCCCGAGCTGGGAGGAGGTGGCCCCGATGACCACCTACGAGATCAAGGATCGCGAGAAGACGGGCAGCGAGAACTACGCGCCCTGGGCTGACCACCGCACCTTCATGGACATCACCTATGCCTCGACCGTGCAGCAGTTCCGCCGCTGGCTGCACGAAGCGGACCCGAAGACGCCCGTGGGTCTGGAAGGGACCCAGATGCCGGCCGCCTTCGGAGGCTACGACCTCTGGCGGCTCAGCCAGGCGCTCGACTGGGTGGAGCCGTATGACATCGGCGGCTCGCAGGCGATGTTCCGCTCCTTCCTGCCGGCCGGCACGCCCATCTACGCCACCATCTTCGAGCATGACGCCAGGCCGGCGAGCCGCCGGCTGTGGCACCTCCTGCTCAATGGCGATCGGGGCGCGATCATCTGGTGCAGCAGCGACTGGTTCGACTACAAGTCGGCGGACCTGACACCCAAGCCCTGGGTGGCGGGGATGGCCGAGCTGTTCGCGGAGCTGCGCGGGCCCACCGCGAAGGCGATCATGGAGGCGCGGCGCGATCGCGCCCAGATCGCCATCCTCTACTCGCATCCCTCTGTCCAGGCCGGGTGGATGATTGACTCGCGGGTGGATGGAGATACCTGGCCCCGGCGGTTCTCCTCCTATGAGAGCGAGCACTCCATGGTCACCGCGGTCCGCCAAGCCTGGATGAAGCTGATCCAGGACCTGGGGCTCCAGTACGACTTCGTCTCCTCCCAGCAGGTGATTGACGGCAAGCTCCCCTCGCTCGGCTACCGAGTGCTAGTTCTACCCGAGTCGCTGGCCCTGGGAGATGCGGAGGCGGAGCAGATCAAGGCCTTCGTGCGCGCTGGCGGCAGCGTCATCGCAGACTTCCTCCCCGGGGTGTTCGACCAGCACTGCAAGCGGCGGAAGATGGGCGCGCTCGACGGGTTCTTTGGTGTCACAAGGCCGGGCGGGGGCATGATCGAGCAGCCCGAGAAAAGCCAGGGCCCCGGATTCCGTCTGGCAGGTCAGACCATCCCGCTCGGCCCTGCGGAGCCGGGGCTGGGCCTGCTCATGGGCAGACCCGGCGCGATGGTAGAGCGGGTGCCACTCCTGGTCGAGCGGAGCATCGAGAAAGGAAAGGCTTACTACCTGAACATCTCGCCGGTTGATTACCCCAAGGAGAGGCTGGGGGAGGTGGGCGGGCATCTCCGCGCCTTGGTCGGCGACATCCTGGGCCGCGCCGGGGTGAGGCCGCCGGCGAAGGTGACCTTGGCCGACGGCGGCCTGCCGGTGGGCTGCGAGGTGATCGGCTACCGTGACGAGGGGCGCCGCTATCTCGCGATCATGCGTGATCCAGACTACACGGTCACAGAGCTTGGGGCCATCACCTACCCGCCCGGCGGCCGGCCCGACGAGCCGACTCCGCTGGTGATTGAGCTGGCGGCCCCCGCGCAGGTGCGAGAGCTGCTCAGCGACCGCGGCCTCGGCGAGACCAACCGAGTCGAGCTAACCCTCGATCCCTGGAAGCCGGTGGTGCTGGAGGTGAGGTGAGACGCCTGCGGCGTCTCGGACAGGTCGCGGACCTATCCTACCCGGGCCTGAGACAGGTCGCGGACCTGTCCTACCGGAGGGGAGGGTGATGCTCTCGCGGCGAGAGCGCGACATCGTGAAGAGGGAGGTCCTCCACTGGCACGGCCGGAAGTGGACGGTGCACGCGCTCACCGTGATGCCTGACCACGTACACGTTCTCGCGACTCCGCTTGAGGCATCACCAGGCCGCTGGTTCCCACTTTCTGAGATCGTTCGAAGCATCAAGGTCGGCTCGGCCCTTACTATCAACCGAGGCCGAGGCAGCAAGGGTGCCCTGTGGCAGTCAGAGAGTTTCGATCGTATCGTCCGCGACGACCGTGAGTTCCACGAGAAAGAAGGCTATGTGATTGAGAATGCCCTCCGCGCGGGGCTGGTCGAGGATCCGTGGCAGTGGGACGGCCTCTCGCATCCCAGCGTTGAGGCCGGTAGGACAGGTCCGCGACCTGTCCAGGCGTGCGTAAGCACGCCACCCACCACACCACATCAGCCTCGCATCCCAGGAGACACAGTACTCAGGCGCCGCCGCAAGCTGCCTCACTGGGAGTTGGGGGGAGCGACGTACTTCCTCACCTTCCGGCTGAGGAGATAAGCCGCCCGCCGCGCCTCGGACAGACCGGTAGGGCAGGCCCGCGACCTGTCCCACACCCCGGTAGGACAGGTCCGCGACCTGTCCAGGCGTGCGTAAGCACGCCACCCACCACACCACATCAGCCCCGCATCCCAGGAGACGCAGTACTCAGGCGCCGCCGCAAGCTGCCTCACTGGGAGTTTGGGGGAGCGACGTACTTCCTCACCTTCCGGCTGAGGAGATAAGGTGCCCGCCGCGCCTCGGACAGACCGGTAGGACAGGTCCGCGACCTGTCCAGGCGTGCGTAAGCACGCCACCCACCACACCACATCAGCCTCGCATCCCAGGAGACACACTACTCAGGCGCCGCCGCAAGCTGCCTCACTGGGAGTTTGGGGGAGCGACGTACTTCCTCACCTTCCGGCTGAGGAAATAAGGTGCCCGCCGCGCCTCGGACAGGCTAGAGGATGAGGCGGCTTCGCCACCTGGGACAGGCCGCGGGCCTGTCCTACCGGGGTCTGGCCGTTGGGCAGGAGCGGCAGCTCCTGCCACAGCTCGCCCTACCCGAGTCTCGGATACCAATCCTCGTCGAAGGCGATGTAAGAGTTATCCTTCTCCAGGCTCATGCGCACCGCTTCGTTGACGGCCACGCCGATGAGGGCCTGACGGGGCAACGGCCGCAGGCCTGATTCCCATTCGGCCAGCCGATGGGCGCGGTGGTTGAGCGCCTCCTGCTTCGACTTGCCCTCGGTCTCAGTGTGGAGGAGGTGGATGTCGCGGAGCCACCGCGAGATGCTTTCGAACCCGTAGCCCACGTACTCGATCTCGCTGCCCTCCTCCCAGCCGTCGTAGGTCTTGAAGAAGTTGGGGTTGATCTGCTGGAAGCCCTCATCATCGGTGAGGAGGTGCAGGTTGCGGAACTTGTGGTCGGCCCAGTACTCCCCCTTGGTGCCGCTGATCTGGAGGCCCTGGTTGGTCATCGCCGAGTTCTTCTCAGAGCAGACCCAGGAAGTCTGAATCCAGAGCACGGAGCCGTCGTTCCACTCGATCACCGCCTGCACCGCGTCGTAGGCGTTGCTGCCCATCTTGGGCAGGAACTTCTTCTGGCCCCAGGCGGCCACCCGCTTGGGCGTGAGGCCGGTGATGAAGTACCAGGCGTCAACGTAGTGCACGCCGATGTACTCGAAGGGGCTGGACTTCTCCGCCCACAGGCCGAAGTACTTGAGAGGCATGTACTTGGGCTCCTCGATCCAGGCGTGGCCGTGGAGCATCTCCCCCAGGTCGCCGCGGCGCACCCGATAGCGGGCGAGGCGAATCGCCCGGTCGAGGCGCTTGTGGTAATCGGTGGCCACGTAGGCCTTCCGCTTCTCTGCTGCCTGGATGACCTGCTGGGCCTCGTTGACCTTCAGGCAGAGGGGCTTCATCACAATCACGTCACAGCCCGCGTCGATCGCCTCGATGGTCATGGCGGTGTGCAGGTGATCCGGGGTGGCGACGATCACCACGCCGTGCTCTCCCAGCTTGCCCATCGCCTCCTGGTAGAGGGTCGGCTGGTTCTCCTTCAGCGGGAACTTCGCAGGATCGGGGTAGCCGGTGAACTCCTCGTGCGGGAAGAGCTCCTGGCAGTGCTTGATAATCGCCGCGTTGAGGGCCGAGACGGCGATCTCGCCGATGATCCCCCGCCGCCGCTCCTGGAAGAGCGTCGGGAGAATCACCTCCTGGCTGATCATCCCACCGCCGATCAGCAGGACATCCAAGCGCTTGTTCCACGCACTCATCGCGCCGCCTCCTCGATCGCCTCCTCCAGCACCTCCAGGCCCTCGCCGATGGCCTCCTCCGGGGTGACCAGGGGCGGCGCGATCTTCACGGTCCCGCCCCCCAGGCCCACCGGATGGAACATCAGCAGGCCCTTCTCCACGCACCGATCCACGACCGCGGCGGCCAGCTCCCCATCGGGCTCGATGCCGCCTGGCTTGACCATGTGCAGCCCGCCCACCAAGCCCTTGCCCATGGCCGCGCCGCAGACATCGCGATGGCGCTGCTGGATGGCTTGCAGGCCCTGGTGAAGGACCGCGCCCGCCTGGGCCGCCTTCCCGGGCAGGTCCTCGTTCACGATGATCTCGAGGTTGGCGAGCGCGGCGGCCGCGCAGATGGGATTGCCGGTGTGGGTGGAGGTCATGCTTCCCGGCGGGTACTGGTCCATGAGGTCGGCCCGCCCGATCACGGCCGATAGGGGCAGGCCGCTGGTGATGCCTTTGCCGCAGCAGGCGATATCGGGCACGATGCCATAGTGCTCGAATCCCCACATCGTCCCGGTGCGGCCGAAGGCGGCCTGCACCTCATCCAGGATGAGGATGATGTCGTGCTGCTCGCACCAGGCCGCCATCTGCTGGGCGTACTCCCGGGGCCAGAAGGCGGCGCTGCCGCCCTGGTAGGTCTCGCTGATGACCCCCGCGATGCGATCCGGCCCGAAGCCCTTCTGCTCCAGCGTCCTCAGGAAGAAGCCGAAGCTGGTGTCCTGGGTGCGGAACCCGTCGGGGAAGGGCGCCTGCACCATGTCGGGGTCGAGGTTGACGATCCACTCCTTGAGCGCGGGGATGCCGCCGATCATCTGCGCGCCCAGGGTGCGGCCGTGGAACGCGCCCTCGAAGCTGACGATGCCGAGCTTGCGCTTGCCGCCGGCCGCCTGGCCGTGAGTGCGGGCGAGCTTGATGGCGCACTCGGTGGTCTCCGCGCCGGTGGTGAGCAGGAACACCTTCTCCAGGGGCCAGGGGGCGAGCTCGGCCAACCGCTTCACCAGCCGGGCGCGAATCTCGCTGGGGAAGCAGTAGTTGTGCAGCAGCGACTTCTGGGCCTGCTCGCAGATGGCCCGCACGATCTCTCTCCGGCCGTGGCCGGCGTTGGCCACCAGCACCCCGGAACTCCAGTCAATCCAGGTGTTCCCCCAGGCGTCGTGCACCTGAAACCCCTCCGCCCGATCCCATACCACCGGCGGCTGGCCCCGCATGGACTGCGGCTCATCGCGGGCTAGCGCTGCGAGAACAGGTAGGGACTCGGGCACGGGAATCGGAGTCTGGATTCGCCGGTACCTGGTCTTCACCGGCGGGACCTCTCGCGGCACCAGGCTCACCTCTGTCACGACGACACCTCCTGCCTCCATCGGCAACAAGCGCCCCCCGCGCATCGTTCGCCAATGGGCGGACGGGCCGGGTGGGCGGGACCCAAAGTGGTTCTCCGCGGTGAGGCCTCTTCCTGCCTCGCGCGGCAGGGAAGGCCCCAAAGGGAGGGAAGTCTGGAGGGAGGTCTGGCAGCGGCCCGTTTGGCCGGCCCTGCGCACGACGAGATTCCAGGGCCCGGCGGGGAGCGGTCATGTTTCGCGATCTGCTGACACTGGTCGGTTCGCGGTGCGATGGGCAAAGGGCCTATGATGACGCCGGCGCGATCCACAGCATTGATCGTCACTTCACCTTCTCTGCTTTCCAGGAGAGCGCCAGGCTCAGCGCAGACCGCCTCCGCGCCGCCGGCTTGAGCGGTGTCGAGATCCTCCAGGCCCCGGCCGATGGCGAGAGCATCTTCGGCGACTGGAGGATGCCGCTGGCCTGGGAGGTGGAGGGGGCTAGCTTCGATGTCATCGCGCCCGATGGCAGCGTTCAGCGGATCGCCGACCGGGCCGAGGCGCCCCAGTGCCTGGCGATGTGGAGCGCGCCCACCCCCTCCGAAGGGGTGGAGGGAGAGATCATCTGGATCGCCGATGGGGCCGATGCCGCGAGCTATCCGCCGGCTGGTATCCCCGGGAAGATCGTGTTCACCTCGGCCCATCCCCAGCAGGCGAAATCAGTCGCCGCTGAGCGCGGCGGCATTGGCATCCTCTCTGACCTGCCCCGCCTGCCGGAGGCCATCTCCTGGGTGAACTCGTGGAGCGACGACCCGGGAGGGTGGGCCTTCCACACCACGGACCGGCCCGCATGGGCGTTCCTCATCACCCCGCGGCAGGGAGAGGAGCTGCGCGCCCGGTTGCAGGCCGGGGAGAGGCTGCGAGGCCGCGCGCTGGTGCGCACCGGCCTGGGGCCGGGCACGCTGCCGGCCGTCACTGGTATGATCCCCGGCGCCGGCAAAGAGGAAGTGCTCTTGCTCGGGCACCAGTTCGAGCAGGGCGCGATAGACAATGCCTCCGGCGTGGCGGTGATGATCGAGGCGATGCGCGCCCTTCGGCAGCTCATCTCCGAAGGGAAGCTGCCCCCGCCGGAGCGGACGGTGCGCTGTCTGTTCGTCTCCGAGTGCTACACCACATTCTACTGGGCGCACACCAGCCCGGCGCGGCGGCGCACCATCGCCGGCCTCTGCCTGGACTCACCCGCCGGCCCACCGGAGTGGCTGTCCAAGCCGCTCACCATCTACGGGAATCCCCATGCCAACATGAGCTATGTGGATGCTCTCCTCGGCGAACTGGCGCGGGAAGTGATGCAGGCCCTGCCCGGTTACCCGTGGCGAGGTGTCGGCTTCTTCTCCGCCACCGACAACCTCATCGCCGATCCGACCATCGGCATCCCCTGCCCCTGGCTCGGCGCGCACAGCCGCACCTGGCACACCTCCGCGGACACCCTGGACCTGCTCGACCCGCGCCAGCTTGGGGCGATGGCCCAGATGGCCGCGGCCTACGCCTACCTCGTCGCCACCGCGGGCGCAGCACAGGCCCTTGACTTCGCCCATCTCGCCGCCGCCCGAGGCAAGGCCGCGCTCGCCGCGGCTGGGGTCGAGGAGTTGGACCGGCTGGGGCAGGGCGACTTGGACGACGCAGTCCATCAGCTCGACTACCTGGCCGCGCGGCATGCCGAGGCGGTCGAGTCCATGGTCGCTCTTGCGCGGCCGGCGCAGCGCCGCGAGGTGCGGCGGCACGCCCGCGCCTTGCAGCGCGACCTGCGGCGGGCCGGCCGCGCCGAGAGCGAGGCCCTCTGCCGCCGGGCGGGCCGGCCCGGCCGCACTGCGGCCGAGGTGGAGCTGGAGGCGACGCTGCGCGAGATCAGGCCGCGGCGGCTCGTAATGGGACCGCTGACCCTCGACCGCGTCCCGCTGGCTGAGCGGAAGGGCCGGCCGGACCCGCGCTGGTCCAGCGCCTTGTTCTCGGTGCTCTGCTGGTGTGATGGCAAGCGCTCGCTCGCCGAGGCCTGCCAGCTCGCGGCCCGGGAGCTGCGGGGCGCGCGCACCCTCTCGCCGGATGAGCTGGTCAAGCAGATAGACCCGAACGCGCCAACCATGCTCGACTACTTCGAGTTCCTCCGCCAGCACGGCTACCTCGCCTGGTGAGCCGTCAGTGGCCGCGCTCGTGATCCTCCACACCGGGGACTTCCACAACCGTCTGAGCCGCGCGGCCGCGGAGAAGATCGCGGCCCTGAAGCGCGAATACGCTGGAGCACTGCTCCTCGACGCAGGTGACGCGGTGGCCGCCGGCAATCTCACTTATCGCATTCGGGGCGAACCGATCCTGCGCCTGATGGGGGAGATCGGATATCATGCCATGGCGATGGGCAACCGGGAGTCTCACCCCAGCCGCGCGGTGCTCATCCGCAAGCTGCGCGACGCCGCCTTCCCCGTGCTCGCCGCGAACTTGGTGTCAAGGCGCAAGCCCCTGCCGCCGAAGATACAGCCCTACCTGATCTTCGCGGGGCCCCCACGCGTGGCGGTGATCGGCCTGGCGCCGCAGCTCACCCGGGCGCGCTCTATCTGGGCGAAGGTGACAGACCTCGTATATGAGGACCCGGTGCACGTCGCGGGGCAGCTCGCCGGCAAACTGAAGAGGGAGGCTGACCTGGTAGTCTGCCTCTCGCACTCGGGGCTCCAGGTGGACCGGGAGCTGGCGAAGATCGCCGAGGTGGACCTGGTGCTGGGCGGTCACAATCATCGGCAGCTCATCGAACAGCAGCCGGGGCAAGCGATGGTGGTGCACCCAGGCCGATATGGCAGCCACGTCTCCTGCACCGAGATCGAGAGCCGCAGCCGCGTGCGGAGCGAGCTGGTCGCGCTGGAGGAGGGCAGATGAGGAGGGCTGACCGTCGGGACCCCGCGAGCAGGCGTCCGCGCTGGATTGATCACTGTAGGGCGGGCGTTCCGGAGTTTACCCTGAGCGAAGTCGAAGGGCCCGCCGAGGAGGGGCGAGGGGCCAACCACGGGCCCCGGTGGATTGACCGCTGGTGGGTGCAGGCCCTGGTGGCGGGCTGGATTCTGCTAGTGGTGACACTGTACTTCCGGCTCCAGTTGATCAGGCTGCTCGAGATCGCGCAGGGCAAGTAGCTGAAGGCCGGGCGCTCCCACACCCGCCCTTTCCCGTGCAGGGGCGGACTGTGCCATCAGCGAACATGGCTGCCCGAATCTACGGAGTCTCGTGCATCATGGTTAGACCATGATGCACGAGACTCTAGCGGGAAAACGTATCACCCGTCTGGTAGGATTCTCTTGCATTACGGGCATAACCGTAATGCAAGAGAATCTGTAGAGGGCGTGAGCCCGCTCCCGTGTGGACTCAGGAGGAAGGTCATGAGCGAAGCTGACAACATCCTGGAGCTGTACCAGGGCCTGCGAGTGGCCGATGTCTCGGATGGCCTGGATGCGGTCGGTCGGCCGAATGTCGGGCTGGTGGATGCGGCGATCCGGCCCATCTGGCTGGGCGCGCGGGCGGTGGGAAGGGCGCTGACCGCGCGCTATGTCGGGACCATCGAGATCGTGCCCCAGATGGCCCCCGAGGAATACGCCGAGTACTCCGGCCGCTGGTATCGGGACAAGTGCAGCTATCCCTTCATGGATATCATCAAGCCCGGCCACTTCCTGGTGCTGGATTTGAGCGGCCTGGAGGTGGGTTTCTGGGGGTCGAATGTGGGGCTGGCGGCGGTGGCGAAGGGCGTGGCCGGGGTGGTGATTGACGGCGGCTGCCGGGACACCGAGGAGGTGGCTCTCCAGAAGTGCGCGGTGTGGTGCCGCACCCGGGCGCGCACCACCGTGATCGGGCGGCTCGAGTTCGAGTCCCTCAACCAGGTGGTCAACTGCGGCGGCGTGAAGGTGACGCCGGGCGACATCGTGCTGGCCGATGACGACGGCGTCATCGCCGTGCCCCAGGCCCTCGCTGCCGATGTGGCCCGCTGCGCCCGCGCCGAGCTGGAGGCCGACAAGCGCGGCCGTCGCGCCCTCTACCAGTCCCTGGGCAGGCCGCTCGATGAGACGGTGCGGTAGCCTTATCTGCGGATCACAGACCCCGGACAGGAGTGCAACCATGGACATCTTCGCTGGCGGCAGAATCGTCGAGGTGATCGCGCTGCGTCTGGATCAGGGCGATGATGTGCTGGACTCGATCGGGGCCGCGGCGCGGCAGAAGGACCTCCACACCGGGGTCGTGCTCTCTGGGATAGGGACTCTGGATCGCGCCCGGATGCACCACATCACCCATACCGGCTATCCCCCGCGGGATGCCTTCGTCGAGTACGAAGGCCCCATCGAGCTGCTGAGCATTGACGGCATCATCGCCGACTACACGCCCCACCTGCACACCTGCATCTCCATCAAGGAGACCACCTACATGGGCCACCTGGAGCCGGGCTGCAGGGTCCTCTACCTCGCCGAGATCGCCATCGCCAGGCTGGAGGGCCTCCGGCTCTGCCGCCGGCCCCATCCCGAGACCACTGTCAAGCAGCTCCAACTCGAGGCGGGCTGATGACCGCCCGCTCGGGTGCCGTCGGAGCGCTCGATAGCATGCCAGCGAACCTGCGGCCGTGAACGCGCGGGTCGCTGCTCTCTGGCTCTTGCTCTGGCTGGCGTTCGGCAGGGATGCGAACGCGCAAGCTGGAGCGGCCTTCGACCAGCAGCGGGCCTTCCGCGATCTCCAGCGGCAGTGCGCCTTCGGACCGCGGGTGCCCGGAAGCGAGGCCCACGAACTCTGCTCGCGCTGGCTCGCAGACCAACTCAGCGCTTGCACGCGCCACGTCATTCGCCAGAGCTTCACCGCGACCGCGCGGGGCAAGCAGCTTCGCCTGACCAACCTCGTCGCTGTGTTCAACCCGCAGGGGAGCGAGCACGTGCTGCTCTGCGCCCACTGGGACAGCAGGCCGGTGGCCGATCGGGACCCCGCTCCCGCGAGTCGCGCCAGGCCTGTGCCTGGCGCGAACGACGGCGCCTCAGGGGTGGCGGTCTTGCTGGAGATCGCCCGGGCGCTGAAGAGGCGTCCGCCCAGGCAGCGCGTCACCATCGCGCTCTTCGATGGCGAGGACTACGGGGCCGCGACAGACGAAATGCTCCTCGGCTCGCGGGAGTTCGCCCGGCGCTTCTCTGGCCCGCCGGTGAGCTGGGCGGCCCTGCTCGACATGGTGGGAGACCGGGAGCTGCGGCTACCTGTCGAGCAGCATTCCCAGAGGCTCGCGGCCCAGGTGGTGGATCGCATCTGGAGCGCGGCCGCGCGGGTGGGAAGCACGGCCTTCGTCCGCGAGCGGGGGCCGGGGATAGTGGATGACCACCTGCCCCTGCTCGCCAAGGGCATCCCCTGCGTGGATGTCATTGACTTCGACTACCCCTACTGGCACACCGCCTCTGACACGCCGGACAAGTGCTCCCCTGCTTCTCTGGGACAAGTGGGCAGAGCCGTGCTGGAGGCGATCACCTACAGAGTCTCTTGAATCATGGTGAGAGACCATGATTCAAGAGACTCCCCAGGAGAGCGTCTGGCGCCCTTCTGAGAGATTCTGTTGCATCAGGGAGTCTTACCCTGAGGCAAGGGAATCCGTAGAGGGAACCGAGTGCGCCGCAGGCGGCCCGGCCCAAGCCGCGGTGGTACCTCTCCCGGGTCGGGTGGTCACCGCCCGCGGGCGGAGCGGCGTTCTCTCACCTGTGACATGAAAGAGACGATCTTGGCGTCGCGGCTGGCATCCACGAACCCGTCGTAGTCGAGGTTGAGGAACGGGATGTTGTCGTGGTCTCGCCGGAAGGCCTGGGAGAGCATGGAGACAGTCATGCCTGGCATGCAGTTGAAGGGGATGACATTGACGATGCCGTCCAGCCGCCGCCGGGCGAAGTCCGCCGCTTTGCCCATGCTGCAGATCGGCTCCCCGCCGAAGCTGGGGTGGATGTAGCGGGAGCCTTCCCCGATGATCTCATCCGGGCCGATGTCGTCGTAGTCCTCGAGATAGGGCAGGGACGCGGCGAACAGGTGGTGCTCATCTCGCCCCGCCACCCGGGTGAGCAGGGCGCGGCCCAGGGCGAGCCGGAGATCGCCCGGCGCGTGCGTATCTCTCCACCGCTCCCGGGCGAGCACACCGCCGATGCGCATGGAGTAGGAGAAGAACTCGCTCGGCGGCGCCAGCCAGACCTCCGCGCCCGCTCGCTCCAGCTTGCGGATGATCTGCTGGTTCGCCCCATCGTGGATCCGCACGAACCACTCCCCCACCAGGCCGATGAGCGGCCGGCCCTCTCGGCCATCTCCCCGGGGCACCGAGGCGAACCCGCGCTGGGCGCGACGCACCAGGTCCTCCAGGGCCTCGGTGTGCCGGCCCAGCAGGAGCCGCGCCCGCCCCCGTCCGGTGTTCATCAGCCGCGCCTGCTCGGGGATCGCCTCCTCGCACAGCTCCCGCAGGTAGTGCTCGAAGAGGCGGTCGCTCTGGCCGGGGACGGCCTCGTAGGGCCGGGTGCGCATGCGCATCTTCTCCAGCATGTCGTGGGCGAGCATTCCTCCCCAGGCGACCAGCAGAAATGGCACTCCGAGCCCGCCATCCGCGGTCCGGCTCCCCAGGGTGACGATGCCGACCTCCTCCAGCCCGAGCTTGTCCAGGATGCGCTTCTGCATCATGAAGTACATGCCGAAGCGGCAGGGCCCCTCCGATTGGCCCTGGAAGAAGGCATCGTGGCGCGGGTCGAAGTCCCCCGCCTGGGCCCGCTCCAGGATGTCCTGAGTGGTCACCAGCATGGGCAGACAGACGTCCTCGGAGATGGCCCGCCGCGCCAGGTTGAGCCCGGGGTCCGGAGAGCGGGGCAGCGGCCAGGCTTCGATGTCCCAGGCGCGCAGTGCCGCGGCCATCACCTGAGCCGCGTCACAGGCGTGCGGGATCCACAGCCGCCGGTCCCCCAGGGCCAGCACAGGCAGGTCGTCGGTGCGGATGATGATCTCGGGCCTGGCGCCGTCGCCGCCCACCGCGGTGTCGGCGAAGGCCTCCATGCGGGTGATCACGCCCGCGTCCGCGGTGTGCTCGTCAATCTGCATCACGTAGCACGGCTCGCCGATCTCGTCCTTGAAGAACGGGTTGGCGAATGAATCCGGGCCACAGCCGAAGTAAGTGAGCACCACCCCGCGGAAGCGCCGGTCGCGCGCGATCAGCCGGGCCGCGGCCAGCTTCTTCTGAAT
>Ga0315307_1000049_pt1 | contig 49201 bp, 36 predicted proteins | sample TDP2_MG_FD_203079 | JGI IMG/M metagenome (GOLD analysis project Ga0315307, IMG submission 203079) | Freshwater sediment microbial communities from Lake Towuti, South Sulawesi, Indonesia - TDP2 | ecosystem: Environmental > Aquatic > Freshwater > Lake > Sediment | place: Indonesia: South Sulawesi...
ATCAGGACAACCAGGAAACCATACTTGAGTCTTGCCAGGTCCATGGCATTGCTCCTCCTGAGTGGCGTTGGCCACAGTCCAGCATCCCCGCTCTTGTGTCTTCTCGTTCTCCCCTCAGCGGTCAGTAGCGCCCCAAGTACGCGACCTCAGTGCCGATCTGCGGGAGCCTTCGCCGGGCTGGCAATACTACCTGCCGCCGCTCCCGGTGCGACAGCCGCCCCCAGCACCCGGTGCTGGGACACGCTCTGATCCGCGACCGACCCATTCAGTGACTCCAAGCCGAGGCGGTAGCCGGAGGCGGGGCCCCAGAGCGCCGACCGCCGGCCTCACTCGGGCACAGCACTGCCTGAGAGGCAGTCGCCCCAGACGAGTCCAGAACGCGCTCAGGGCAGTGGTACGGGTGCCTCAGACGAGCACTCCGTCCCACTCGTGGAAAGAACGGTACAGGGCTCGAAGCGCATGTGCAGACGCCTTCCGCGTGTGTTGCTCTTGACGGCGGCCGCCTTGGCCACAGCGTTAGCGGCCCTGGCGCGGGGAGACGACGAGTTCGCCGCCATAGACGCGCACGCCCTGGCGGCGCCGCCCTCCGCAACCAGGACCATCCCTTCCCTGGCCGCCTATCTGGTCAGGCCGGCACGCGACGACCGGGAGAGGGCGCGTGCCATCTTCCGCTGGATTGCCAGCAACATCGCCTACGATCCGGCGCTCCGAAATGAAGTCCCCAACGCAGCGACAGTGCTGAAACGCCGCAGCGCAGTGTGCTCCGGCTACTCAGTTCTATTCAAGGCCCTGGCGGAGGCGGCAGGGCTGGAGGCAGAGGTTATCACCGGGCACTCAAGGGGAGCCGGCTACCAGGCCGGGCGAAGAGTGGACGCGTCGTCTGAACACGCCTGGAACGCCGTGAGGATCAGAGGCAGCTGGGGCCTCCTGGACTGCACTTGGGCCGCAGGTTGGATGGACGATTCGGGTCGTCTTGTCCGCCGCTTCACCGACCACTACTTCCTGACGCCTCCAGAGGTCTTCGTGGACGACCACTTCCCGGAGGATAGCCACTGGCAGTTGCTCGCACCGCCGATATCGCGGGAGGAGTACTTCAGGAGAGTGCAGCGGCGCCCGCCCTTCTTCGAGCACCGACTGCAGCTAGCGAGCACTAACTCCGCTCGCATAGTAACCGACAGCTCGGCCTCGGTGATCATTGCCGCGCCGCAGGAGACGATAGTCACTGCCTGCCTCTTCCGAAACGGCCGGGAGCTGGACAGCCGCTATGCCTTCACCCAGCGCGAGTCGAAGGGCTTTGTGATCCGCGCTCTCCTGCCTGAGAAGGGCGACTACTTGCTGCGCATCTATGCGGCGGAGAAGAGCCTGCCGGACGGCGAGCTCGACTGGGCACTGGCATACGCGATCAAGGCCACGGCCGGGACTAGAGGGAGGCAGTTCCCGAAGACCTACGGCGCCTTCCTGGTGCACAACTGCCACGTCGAGACGCCTCTCGCGGGAGTTCTGCCAGCGCACGCGTCCGTGTCCTTCTCGATGGCTGTTCCGGGCGCGCAGGATGTAGTTGTGATGAGCGATGGAGCGGCCCGGCGCTTGGCCCGGGCAAGCAGCAACCGGTTCGCAGGGGCCGTCCGGGTCGGAGAGGGGGCGGTGACTGTGCTGGCCAGGTTCTCCGGGGGCAGGCGCTATGAAGGGCTGCTGAGATACGTCGCTCGCTGACGGTCTGCAGGCTAAGCCAAGAAGCGACGGTGGCCCAAGCCTGCAAGAAGACCGGGGTGGCGGAGCAGGCCTTCTAGCGGTCGAAGCGGCGGTGGCCGCGCCGGGTCCAGACTCCCCAGACCTCCGGCACGAGATTCAAGATCCGCAGCATTGCGGCTGCCGTGGCCTAGCAGCGGTCCTCTAGCCAGCGGAAAATCGATAGGATGAACGACGTGTTGAACGAGAGCGGGCGCAAGGCCTGGCGCTGGATGCTTCCGTTGCAGTAGCCGCGCCATCGAGCGTAGATTCTCTGGAACTCCTCTTTGGAGATGGTCCTCTGAACGGACAACCCGGAGCCGGTGATCGCTATGGAGCGCTCACCTACGCGCGTCACCCGGAAAGCCCGACCCGAGTACCCCGCGCTGTCCAGAAACTCATCCGGCGTCCGGGATGTTCCAGCAGCCTCTCTCGTGGTATTCCCTCCTATTGCGCATACCCCTGACCTGAGAGGTGCCGAGGATGGAGGAAACCGTCGAACGAGGGTTGGATTGGGCGGGCCTGCCGGTCATCGCCACTGTGGCCCAGTTGCCCTCCCCATCCGCCAGGCAACCCCGAACAGTGAGCGGGTCCATGCCGAGAGGGTAGCCGCAGTCGGGGGTGGCCGGGGCAACAAGGCCGCCGTACTCAGTCCTTGGGCACTGGTGCTGCCGGCAACAAGCAGCGGACTGTCGCCGCAGTTCATCAAACCCCGAACTCGGAGATCCAGCCCTTCACGATGTCCATGCCGATCCCCACTTCGCGCGCCATCGCCTCGCGGGTGATCCAGCGCATGTCGTCGATCGGGCTGTGAAAAGGCGCCGCCAGGCCGCCGGCCGTCACCCTTCCGGCGCTGGCGCCCGCCGGCCGCCGCTTCGCGGCATAGAACCACACCGTCTCCACGCCGATGCGGACGAAGTAGAGCCCGTCGCCGCCGCCGCCCCAGCGCACACGGACCTGCAGATCCTCGCGTCCTCCGGCATAGGCCTGCAACTGCTTCACCAGTTCCTCGCCCCCGCTGACCGAGATGCGCGGGTCCGAATCCTTCGCCCCCACGCCGTCGAAGACGAACAGGCGTTTCACCGCCTTCGCCTCGTCCGGCAGGTTCTCCACGTACCACTTGGATCCGAACACGCCGAACTCGTGTCCGCCCCAACCGACGAACCGCAGCCTGGCACCGGACTCGACCGTGGAGAGCCGCTCCGCCATCTCCAGGATCACGCCGATGCCCGCGGCGTTGTCGTACGCGCCCGGGGACGCCGGTGCCGCCTCATGGTGCGCGCAGATCAGGAACACCGGGCCGTCAGCGGGGCCCTTCTCGCCGATGACGTTCGACGTGGTGCTCTGCGTCTGACGGGCGCGGATGACGAGCCGCGCCTCCTTGCGGATGTCGAGGGCCCTCGGAACCGGTTGAAGGCGCTCTGAGGGACTGATGGCTTCCTGGGCCACACGGGCTACACATGCAGCCTAGGGCCCATACGGATTTCTGGACAGCACGGGCTCACCCAACGGCCGCCGGGCTGGTGACCTCGCTCCACCACCGCGGTACTCATCGGCCACAGGCCGACACTGCTGCGGCGGTGCGAGCAGTCGGAATGCCAGCGACCACTCGTCTCCAGGCGAAAGGGCTGTCTGTGGCGGCGAGGGTCGGATCCTGTCGCCACACGGGAGCTTGAGGCCGTTCTGAGGCTGCGCGTTGGTCTTGGTGCAGTACGGCCCTCAGTGAGCGAATTGCGGCAGCCACTCCGCCTGTGCCGCCAGCATCTCCTCCATCATCGGCTTCGCCTTCGTGATGGAGTCCACCAGCGGGTCGCTCATTAGCGCCGTGAGCAACCTCTCCCTGTCCCCGCTCAGCGCCGCGTCCACCGCCAGCTTCCGCGTTCGCGCCAGGACCTCAGTCATCGGCAGCACCGTCTCGGGAAGACCGCCCACCGCAATCGGCTGCGCACCGAACGCCCCCACCACCGCCGGGCCCTCTACGATTTCTCCCCGCGGGAGGTTGGCGATCTGCCCGATGTTGGGGAGATTCACGGTGAATATCTCCCGCCTGTCGCCGAGGATGGCCGCGATCAGCGAGACCGCTAGGTCACTCACGGAACCGACGTACTGGTGCATCCCCGCAATGGACATGTCGAACTGGGGATCTTCCGCCTTTGCCAGCTCCTCGTAGTGGGCCCACACCTGCGCGCCCGCCCTGCCCGGGTCGGCCAGGCCCCAGTGCTTGACCACCTTCTGCCTGGCCACCCTGTCGCTGCGGAACAGGTAGTCCACCATGTGGCTTCCAGGTATCGGCACGCACCGGTAGGTCCGGATGATCTCCACGAAGCGCTGCCATCCCCAATCCGCGTCGCTCGTGTCCAGCTCCGCCAGCTTCCGCACCAGATCGGGCGCCACGTCCTTGCCCCGGACGTAGGCCTTGAGGAGCCAGGTGAAGTGGTTGACCCCTGCCTGGAAGTGGACCACGTCCTCCGCGCGATGACCCAGGTACTCTGCCACCATCTGGGGCACCCCCATGCCCCCGCTGCACAGCGACAGCTCCTCGATCTGGCTCGTCCGCCGTACCGCGTCGGCCACGAACGCCGTGGGGTTGGCGTAGTTGATCATGTAGGCCTGGGGGCACAGCTTCTCCATTCGCTTCGCGATGTCCACCACCACCGGCGCGGTTCGCAGCGCGAAGAAGATCCCTCCCGGCCCCGCGGTTTCGTCGCCGTATATCTCGTACTTTGCGGGAATGGACACGTCAAGCTGCAGGGCCTGGCGGCCGCCGACGCGAAAGCAGGTGATCACGAAGTCGGCACCGTCCAGAGCTTCCTCCAGGCTGAGCGTCGCCCCGATCTTGAGGTCTGCTCCCCGAGCGCGGATCAGATTCCTTCCCAAGGCCAGGATGGTTTCCTGGCGCTCCGACCGGAGGTCCTCCAGTACCAGGCGCGCGCTGGCAAACTCATCCGCCCGATCCACCAGCGTCCGGATGATCCCTGCGGCGTAGATGCTCCCCCCGCCGATGACCGCGATCTTCTTGCCCATTTCCCGCCGTCCCGCAGTGTGCCAAGGCCGATCTGAGGCCCCAGGAAGCCGAGCCCCCCATTTTCCGGCTACCCTCAGGACCGACTTCTCGTCCCCGGTGCAGCTTCCTCCCGGCCATCCTCTGGTATGTGATGCTGCTGCTCTCCTCTGCCTTGTACCTAGTGTTCCAGGCCTACCTGACATCCACAGGGAGGGCGACCAGGGCTAGTGGATGCGGAACCCGCGGCCGCAGCAGCCGACACATTATGTCAGTGTGGAAGGGGCCGTGGACCGGCAGCGCCAGGAAGACGAGAGACAGCAGCAACACGCGCCCACGGCGAAAGCGGCGAGCTATGCGCCGTCCTTCCAGACGTGCTCGAAGACGCGCATGAAGTTGCCACCGAGGACCTTCAGGATGACCTCATCGGAGTGGCCGCGACGCACCAAGCCCTCGGTCAGAGCGCCCAGGCTAGACATGTCCTCCAGCCCGCGCGGCGCGAATTGCAGCCCGTAGAGATCCGACCCAAGCCCAACGTGATCGGGGCCGACCACGTCGATGACGTGCTCGATGTCGGCGACCACGTCATCGATGTCCTTGCAGCTCAGGAAGAACACTCCGAAGAGGCCGCCATTGCGGGCCAGGGCCTCCAGTCGCTCTCGCCCGCGCGACACGTTGTAGGCCGGGTGGTGCGGACTGTCGTCCGGCCGGAGCGGGAAGTACTTCAGTGGGCTGCGATGGGAGAGCACCACCGGGGCCGTGGAGATCTCCAGCGTTTCCAGGAATCCCTCCTGATCGATGTGGCACACATCAACCACGATGCCCAACTCGTTCATCCGCCTCACGGCCTGCTTCCCCGTATCGCTCAGGCCGCCCGCCTTCACGTGATGCTGGGTGCCGTCGGCGAAGTAGTTCCTCCGGTTATGAGTCAGGGAGGCCATACGCAGGCCGAGCTCGTAGAAGAGATCGAGCAGCTTGAGGTCGTGCCCGACCGGCTCGAGTCCCTCCAGCGCGAGGATGCCACCGCATTTCCCCTCGCGCTTCAGCCGGTACACGTCGGCCGCGGTCCTGACCAGCTCAAAGTTGGCATTCTCCTTCGCTTCCCGATGCAGCCAGTAGACCATCTCCAGGCTCCGCTTCAGCGCGTTCTCGAGCTGGTGGTCCTCCACGAAGACGGCGCACACCTGCGCCGTCAGGCCGCCGGCCATGAACTGGGGAATGCTGTACTGGCCGATGCAGCCGAACATGTTGTTCAGGGGCCATCGGTAATCGTATGACTCGGTGCCCACTATCTCGAACGGCGGCTTCCACTGCGTCGGGTCCGGGATCTCCACCTGCGTGCCCAGCCGGACGAGCCCGTCCGCGATTGGCATCAGGATATCGGAGTGGCAGTCGATGACGACCGCCTTCCTATGTAGCTCCGCCGCATGTCTGGCCGCGTCCTCCGCTGTCATGCCAACCCTCCTGCCGTCTTCCGCGCCCCTTCATGTTGAGGCGGTGGCCGTCAAGCCGTTCCGCTTCGGCTCTTCGTCAGCGCAGTCTCCGCCACTCGTCGAGCATCGCCAGCGTGTTCTCCCACGGCATCATCGGGTGCACCGATGAGCACGCGGAGATGATGAGTCCCGTCTTGCCGAAGACGGCGAAGACCTTCCGTACCGCCTCCCGCACCACCTCCGGATCATCAGCATACATGTGGAACGTGTTGCTCGGCCCCGTCCAGAAGCTCTTCCGATCTCCCAGCTTAGCCTTGACCGCTCCCAGGTCGATGTCATCGAACGCGATGTCGAGCGAGGACAGGCAGTCGAAGTCTAACTTAGCAAGGTAGTCCAACATCGGCGCGAGGCCGCTGTAGAGAACGTAGGAAAAGGGGCGCCCTCCCTGCTGCGTCACCTCGATCTCCTTGCGCAGGGTCTTCCCAATGAAGCGCTCCAGCATGGCCGGGCTGTAGTAGTCACAGGTCTCATAGAACCCACTGCGCTGAATGATGTCCACCTCGCAGTCCAGGAGAATCTCGATCATCCGCAAGGACCACCGGTGTTCCAGTTCCAGGTAGCGCTCCACCAGCCCCGGGTCATCCACGGTCAGCAGCGCGAGTTCTGCCGGGCCGAACATCCACAAGGCGGTTGTCAGCCCGGAGCCGATGGTGGCGAGGGTCGCGACGTGGAGCCTGTCCGCCACGGCCTTCCTTACCCAGAAGGCCATGCGAACCTGCTCGACCTGCTCCGCCGTTCGCGGAGGCAGCAGGATGTGTTCAAGGCAAGCGAGGTCGGCCTCCGTCTGCAGCCAGTTCTCCGTGTGGTGCCCCACGTGGTCGTGGAAGAACGGGATGTCCTGCCCGAAGGGCCACAGTTCGTCGTACCTGACAGCGGCGTGTAGCACCCCGGAAGGCGTGTCGTAAGCCTTATGCAGCAGGCCGTCCTGCTCCCAGACGCGCGTCCTGACCCCGTCCTCCGGAAAGACTCGCCCCAGCCACCAGTCACCAACCACCTTGTCTGTCCCGAGGACGGTCACCCAGTACTCGGTGCCCTCGCCCGGCGGATCCCAGGGGAAGTACCACGGCTTCCCCCGCCGCTGCACCCGCGAGAGCGGGTTGACGAGGGGCGCACAGGGGACGTAGTCCACCGGCTGGCGTCTGATCGCCGCAAGCACTCTCTCTCGGGAAGACATCACTGACGGCTTGCCAGTCACGGCGTTATTCCCGGTGCAGTACCCAGTGTCGAGCGTGCGCCCATCTCCGTGTGTCGAGTCGAGGCCGCATGATACCGCACCAGTAGGCACCTGCTCAAGTCATGATGGGCTCCGCCGCCTCAGCCGGCAAGCTACAGAGTCTCTTCAATCATGGTGACAGACCATGATTCAAGACACTCCCCAGGAGAGCGTGTGGGGTCCCTCTGAGGGATTCTCTTGCATCAGGGGTCTTACCCTGATGCAAGAGAACCTGTAGCAGACGGCAATCCGCTGCTCGGGGAAGTGCGGCAGCCTGATCGGGCCTGCCACCCGCTTCGCGGTTCGGTCAGGGTTCTGCCATTCCCGTGCGCAGTAGCATCTATATAGGCGACGGCCGCCCCGGCCAGTGACCCCAGCCGAGGGGTGGCCGGAGGTGGCCGGGGGTAGTGCTACAGACGTCTGGTGGGTCCCCGCCTTCCTACGTCGCAAAGAGAGAACGGCACCGGGAGGCGCCGCCTATCGGTCCCAAATGATACCGGAGAGAGTCAGCGGGGGCAAGCCCAAGGCCCGGCCAGGACGCTCCTGCGGGCCCCCAACACCCGCATGGGCACCTAGCCTTGCCTACTCCCTGAACAGCGTCCCCCTGCGCGCCTGGTGCAGCACCCACATCGTCTGGCGAACGCTCTCAGGGCTCACGAACAGGGGCTTGCCCTTGCGCATCGAGTCATAGAGGTGGTCGTAGAAGTCCTTCTTGACCGGAACGGCGGCGTCCACGGTCTCCTCCTCCCACGGGATCTGCTCCCCGAACCCGTACCGGCGGCCGGCCACAGCTGTGCTGTCCACCGGCGCCACCCGCGGAAGCGCCTTGCGGTAGTAGCGGAGGCGGAACCTCTTCTCATCCCCCACCAGCGTGCCCTTCGTGCCCATCAGCACCCAGGATGGGAGAGGCTGTGAGCAGACACTCGTGACCTCGACCACCGCAACCTGGCCGCTCTCGCCCCGGATCGTGATCGCGTCGTGATCGTCGGCATCCCCTGGGTTGAGCACGTGCTGAATATGCCCGAAAACGTCCTTGGCCGGAGAGTCCATGACCTGGAGGACCTGATCGACAAGGTGAACGGCCCAGTTGTTCAGCATCCCGCCCCCGTACTTGCGGAAGACCTGCCAGTCGTTCCTGCGGGAGAAACCGTACTCGCCCCGCTTGATCATGAAGATACGCCCAAGGACGCCGCTGCGGACCACCTGCTGGATGTGCACGAAATCGGGGTAGAGCCGCATATTCTGGTGCACTGTGAGCAGCCGGCGATTCTCCCTCGCCGCAGTGATCACCCTGTCCACATCCCGCCAGCGAGTCGCCATCGGCTTCTCGACCAGCACGTGGAGGCCCGCCTTGAGCGCATCGATCGACATCCGGGCGTGGTCATGCGACCGGGTCGCCACGACGACCATCTCGGCACCGTGCTGCCCCAGAAACTGCTTCCAGCTCCGATGGGTGCGGCAGCTGAACTCGCCCCTCGCCTCCGCGAGCCGGTTCTGCTCCAGATCCACCACGTCCGTTATCGCAAAGTCCTTGCGGCCCCGCAGGGCCGCCGCGTGGATGCTCCATCCGGCCCTACCGAGGCCGGCGATGGCCAGCCGCACAGGACCCTCCGTCCGACGTGGAGCATTCGGCACCGCAATCTCTCCTTGCTTCGCGCGCCCGCTCTGTCCGCGGCCTCGCGCTTATGAACGTATGCTGGGCCGACGATGCTAGCTCGGCTGGCGCGGGATGTCAATGGCAGCCGTGAACGCGGCCGGGGACAGTTTGGCAGTGCTCCGGCGGGAGCATAGTATGCTTGGCGCGCCGTGACCGAGGGCTGCGTGCGGGGGCGCGAGAGGGGCGGGGGCGACCATGGACGCGGTGAGCGACAAGCTGGCGCTGCTGGGCCGGCCGCGAGCATCTGCCCCAGAAACGCGCCCGCAGAGGCGCCGAGGACGCCGACTCGCCCCACATCGCACCCCTCGAGGACGGCTGGGCCCTGGTGGACCCAGGTGAGCGCGGCCAAGCAGTCCTCTACCTGGGCCGGATAGGGCGCGTGATCGAGCAATCGGTAGTTCGGCGTGACGGCGGCGAAGCCGTGTTCAGCAAGCTGGCGTGAGACGCCGGCCATGCGCTCCTTGCTGAGGGCGTTCAGGCCGCCGCCGTGGATGACTAGGACCACGGGGCACCCAGCCGGCTGCGGGGGTAGGTACACGTCGAGCAGATGGCGCTCGTGACCGTCGGCGAGGTAGGGCAGAGTCACAGGCGGCATCATGGCCTCGCGGCACTCGTGCTGACTGTCCGCTGCTCCCGCTGCGCCGCGTGAAGATCGAGGGCAAGGAAGACGGAGGCACCGAACTGACCGAAGCACGCAAGACCAGCCTGGGTGGTCCCGATGCCGAGCAGGCCCGCCCCGTCGAGGCCGCGCCAGACGACAACCGCGAAGAACCCCGTACCCAGAGAGGAGATCGCGAGAGCAAGGGCGCGTAACCAGAGGGCCTTGCGGAGGCAGGCCTGGACGTACGGCGGCCAATTGCCGGCCGGCAGGCCGCGTCTTCTCCGACGCATGCCCCTCATGAGAACCGCTCGCCAGGCGTGCAGACCACTGTCATCATCTGTGCTCGCGGCCCTGTCATCCGGTCACTCCTTCACCGTCCCCCCAAAGATCGCCGCCTTCGCCTCCTCCGCACTGAGCGGGCCGCGCACGATCTCCACCCCTTCTCCCTCTGGCTCGCCCAACACAACTGCCGCGACATAGGTCCACTCACTCCGCCGGTAGGCGAACAGCGTTGGGTAGTCGTCGGATACCACGAACCACTGACCCCGCGGGTACACGAGCAAAGACGGAGCCGGAGCGCCCCCATCCCGCGCAGTCATGTCAGCAATCTGCTGCGCCCTGGCTTCGGTAAGCGCGGCGATGGTGGGGTGTACCTCGGGGCTGTAGTTGAGGTCAAAGGGAACGCAGCGCGTGAGCGGGATGACCGCCAAGTAGACCGGGACCTTCCCTTCGCAGGCTTCTTGTATCAGCCGAATGAGGGTCTCATCGGTCTTAGGCGCGGTCGCGGGGTCAATCCTCAGGCTATCTACTCGTACCCGCTCAGGTTCACTGGATCGAGGCATGTCTATCTCCTCCCGGAGCGAAGTCGCAAGCCGCCCTGCGTCGGCTCTGCCTCACCCTCGTCCAGAGTGGTGGGTGGCCATCCCCGGCCAACGCTAGGCAACGCAGCAGGCACTGCAGCGTCCATCACTGTCAGCAGACGCGCCCGCCATGTCAGCCCTCTCCGTAAGGTGCATCCCGACAATCAACAGCCGGGCCCTATGGACGCCACCTCTACGTCGCCGGCCAGTAGAACCTGATCAGCGGCACCAGAGCGCGGGTGTCCGGGCCTAGCTTCTCGTAGTTCTCAACCAGGAGGTCCACTAGGTCGTCGAGGTCGAGGAGCGTGATCGGGATCGGTGAGCGGTCTGCCTCGTACCTGGCCTCTTTGGTGAAGCCGCCGGTGCTCACGTAGAGGCACCTGTCCTGCGGGTGGCGACCGCCGAGGAACGAGCGGATATGCGGCGCGCCGATCTGCTCGCGCTCCCGGTGCTTGACTTCTATCACAACGCGGGGGTGCTCGAGCCCGAGTCCGTCAGGGGAAGCGACGATGTCCTGCCCTCTGTCCGACCCGCGCGGTAGGATGCGCGTCCTGTAGCCCATGGCACGAATGCAGCCGGCAACCAACTCTTGCGCCTCTTCCCAGTCCAGTTTCAGAACACGATCCTTGATGAACTCCCGCGCCTCTGCGATCACGTCCTGCCGGAGCTGTTCGGCTCCCGTCTCCCGCTCCTCCACAGCCGCGGGCTCTGTCAGCGGAATCCCTGCGAGCCGCTCCTCGATCTCTGCCGCAGCGTCAGGCCCGAGCTGGAACAGTGCCATGATCGCGCCGAGCGTGTTGCGCGTCGTGACTGTGAGATCGTCTCTGCTGATCCGCCCCTCCCAGGATGTTCGCCGGATGTGCGGCATCTCCGGAACAATCCCGGGCGCGTGCTCGTACGGGCCTGCGATTCTGCCGACGAGATAGATGCGCTGCGCCGGGTCGTAGGTGAGCACGCGGTCATCAGCCTGGAAGGAGAACAGGAATCTCGCGACCTGCCCGGCCCACGACTGCTGGTGGGCCTTGCGCCACTCGGGGTAGGTCCGCTCCACGAGTGCCCGTACCTCATCCCGCGAACTGAGCTTGGACAGGTCACCAAGCTCCTCCCCGCCGATGGCCACTACCGAATGCCGCTCAAAGTCGCTGAAACGGATCGCACCCCTGCCGGCAGCTACCTTCAATGTCTGCATGGCTTCTCTCTCAACCCAGCGCCTCCGCTCCTCCGAGCGCCGGCGCTCACGTCCACTTCACGAGCCAGTAGCCACGCCCAGCGCGGCGGGGCTGTGCACGTCAGTCCGGCGCCATCCGCCTCTGCAAGCAGTCTGTACGGTCCGGGAGCTCGTCCAACTGGCAGGACACCTGTGGGTCCCAGTCGTGGCATTCTCTGGACTCGCCGACGCCCCTGTTCTGGGAATGGCCAACGATGAGGGATGACGCTGACCCAGGTCCTGACTAGGTGGCATTGCCGCGCATCGCCGCCGTGGCGGGCTCACTGTGGCAGACTGCTTTGCGCGACCGCGCGCTCGATCCGCGGCGGGACCCGGACAGTGACTCCAAGCTGAGGGGGTAGCCGGAGTGGAGCGTGGCCGGGGCCGTCGGCTCGCGTACCCAGCCATCAGGCACTCGCCTCGCCGGTCCCGTCGCTGTCCCATCCCATCTTCATGGCTACATCATCCCCCTGCTCTAACGAACGTCGCCCAACGAAGTGATGGGCGACACTCATCAGAAAGCGAGGAAAGGCCTGAAGAAAGACGTTCGCGCAATGTTACTTCATTGCGCGAACGTCCGTAGTCCATCAGGCCAACAAGACCTCGGCGCGGCTGAGGACTAGTGTCCCGAGCCGACCTGACACCTACTATGGCGTCTCGACACCCTCAATCGAAGAACCAAGCCCGCAGTCCGCCCGGGCCCGCCCGCATTCGGTAGTCACACTCGCATGGGCATCGAAGGTGCGCTGGCTCGGTCATCTCTCGGCAGTGAGCGGCGGCTCGCCCTCGAGAGCGCGGTGCAACTCCAGCGCCCGGTCCAGGGCCGCCTTCTCCCCCTCCACCAGCAACCAGACCGCGCCCTCCGCGCCCGCCACGCCTCCGGCGCCCAGCAGCCTCGCCTCCACCCCGCACAGAAGCTGGAGCGCTTCGATCTCGGTGACGATCGTCCCTATCATGGCAAATAGCGGGACGGCCGGCGCGGCGGGATGATCCGCGGGCCGACGACTCGCCAGGGAGAGCGCGACCAGGTCGCCGCAGACCAGCTTCTCCAGGCCTATGGGGATCACCAGGTTGATCTTGCGGGAGACGATCGTGCCGTAGACGCCGCCGATGGTCCCGCCTGTTGGATGTCCGATCAGGACCCCGATCAACTTGCGCTCATAGTCGAGGGCATTCCCGCCCTTCATGAACACGTCTCCCGGGCCCATCTCTTTGGCGGCTTCCACAGCGGTCAGGCCTTCCACCCGCTGCCCGCGCCTCAGCACGACCTCAGGATACTCCCCCCTGCCCAGGCGCTCGCCGGGTACGCCAGGCGGCAGCGTCCTCCCCGAGATGTACTCGGCCTTGGGGATAGCGGTGCCGAGGATCTCCTCGACGACATAGGCGTTGGTGCTGCCCCGGCCGATCGCGACGACCCCTTCTGCCAAGGCCTGCCGTACCTCGGGCATCCGCGCTACTGCCTTCGCGATCAGGCGTTTGCTCTGGGCGACCGTCAGAACCAGTGAAGTGTGCATACTGTCCTCCCGCGTCGGGTAGCTCACTGCCGCGCCCGTCTCCTCGGATTCCTTCGGACCTGGGCCAGGGAAGCCCTCCCTCCGAGTAACTATCCAGAGATGGCCTGAGAAGGCAGGTTGGCATGACAATGGCAGTGCTGGGCGGTAGCCCAGTCGCCACCCCCTGGTGAGGCGGCTCACTCGGGCCGTCCTTGCTCGCGGTCCCGCCACGAGCAGCCGAAGGCTACCTCGGTGCGGTGGGAGGCCGTGGCGTCTGTGGCCCAGTTGCTGACGGCGGCTCATCCCCTCCATTGCAGATCCTGATGTGGCCCTGGTCGATCAGGCGGCCGAAATCCTCGGCCGTCTCCACTTCCGGCCACTCGCTCAGGTAGAAGCCTGCACCCCTGAGGCGTCGTCGGATGCGTTTCGATTCGCGTCGAGCAGCCCTCTCCTTGGACGCCACCAACCTCCGGATCTCCTCGGCCTCCGCTCGCGTGTAGCAGTCCTTCCTCCCTTGCCCCCTCTTGCCGCGCTCTTCGGCGGACTCCTCAGCAACAATATTGATGCGCCGTTCTCGCACAAGGCGATCGAGATCCGCCGCGGATCGCACCTCCGGCCAGTCACGGAGATCGAAGCCTAGCCCTCTCAACTGATGGTCAATCAGCCTTCTACGGAGAGCGCCAGCATGCTCCCTTGCGGCTAGCAGCCGCTTGATCCTCTCTGCTTCGGACGGTCTGAAGCGATCTCTACCCTTCACCGCTCCACCTCCATGTACGCGACCTTTGCCCCAGCGGCAAACTGGCCGGCGCTGCTTGAACGCGGATAGGTCTGCCGAGTGATAGGTTGCCGACCGACAAGGGGATCCGCGGCTAGTCTACCCGACTCCCAGCGTGCCAATCAAGGCCGCGAAGGCCCCTCCCATGTTCCGACAGAGCCCGTATCTTGCGGCTGACGCTCCTTGACGCTGACGCCATCGAGTGGAACCTTGCGCGGCCCGCCGCCTTCCCAGCCCGGCCGCAGTCGGGTCCAGCGACAATCCCTCGTCATGCTCGTGGAAGTGCCTACGGACCACGGCCGGTATGGCGGAGCATGTGGGCCAGTACGTTGGTGTCCCGGCCCCGCTGCGAGGAGCGCACGTGGAACGCCACTCGCTCGCCCATGTGCAGAATCCCCACAGTGTTGTGTCGAGGCACACGTCGACCTGGGCGCTAAGTAGTTCGTCCCGCTTGGCCTTTCGCGTGACGGTGACGGCCGATGACTGGAGCAAGAGGCGCGGACGCGCTTACCACGTGCACATAGAGTGGGCTGGAGAGACCTTCGTGAGGGGAGAAGGCGTCTTGGCGCAGATGCAAGCGCGCTCTTGACACGGCCTGGTATAATACAGCGGGAAGGGTGGAGCGGGCGTTGGGAGGTCCTCGCCTGCCTCACGGCCGGGGCGCCTCCTGGGCGCTCATGCTTTACGGCCCCTCGCGGCTCTCCGTACAATGGGCACGGCTCTGCTGCGTCTTCGCGCCTCCGGCCGGCGCGCTCCCATCGCGGAGGCGAGAGGGCTGCGGCGGTTGGCGGGACAGACCGAATGGCATTGAGGCGAACCGCGCTGCTTCCGGCCAGGCTTGCCAGGCGGGCCCTCCGTGGCTGGCGGGTTCAGAGACGCCTGCGCGCCGGCGAGGCGCTCAGGCCTGGCCCTTGGTGGGTGCAGATCGGGATTGACGACCGCTGCAACTACCGTTGCGCCATGTGCTGGGCGCATTCTCCCCTCCTGCCGTCACAGCCACATGGGAACACGCTGCCCCGCGCCGAGTTCGAGCGGCTCATCAGAGATCTCCGGGAGCTCGGCGCCCGCCGCATCGAAGTCTGCGGCAGCGGCGAGCCAATGCTGCATCAGGACGCGCTCCCGATGATTCGCCTGGTCAAAGAGCTGGGGATGGAATGCGTGCTGATCACGAACGGGAGCCGCCTGAGCGAGCCCGTCTGCGCAGAATTCGTGGACATGGGACTCGATGCGCTTGCGGTGAGCGTGCACGCCGGCACCGATGAAGCGCATCGGGCCATCACGGGCGCGCCATTGGGGGAGCGCCGCAGGATCATGCAGATCCTGGGGCACATCGTGCGGCTGCGCGACCAGGGCCAGGCCGCCGTCCCCTCTGTTGGCGTGATCGCCGTGCTGCAGAAGGCGAACTACAGAGAGCTGGTGCGGCTGGCGCAGGAAGCCGCGGAGCTGAGGCTCGACAACCTCGAGTTCGTCTCACTCGGGATCAACCCGGCAAGCGCCGGACTGGCCCTCTCGCCCGAGGAAGGGGAAGAAGCCACCAAGCAGGTGGTGGAGGCCGATGCCATCATGCGCGCTGTCGGGAAGGGGAGCAATGCCGCGGCCTTCCTCGACCGGCCTCGGGAGACGGAGTGGACGAGACGGGTGTTCCAGAGCATGCCCTGCTACATAGGCCAGTTCTTCTGCCGCGTCAACGCCAACGGAGAGGTGAACCCGTGCTGTGGATGCTCCCGGGTCGTCGGCAGCATAACTGGGCAGAGCTTTGCCCAGATATGGCGATCAGAAACCTACCGTCTGTTCCGGCGCGAGGCCCTCAGTCTCCCCGAGCGATGTGAGCCAGTCGCCGAATGCCGCTGCTACACCTGCGGGCACTACCCATTCATCGTCCAGTACCACGAGGACCTGACCGCAGGCCGCTTCGCCAACCTCCTCTAGGGCGGGGACTCGTGTCCCCGCCGCCGGCGGTTGTGGGTGGCTAGGTCGGCTGCGCCGACCGTGGCTAGGCCCGCCGGAGGCGGGCCTAGCCAGCCGCCTGCCCTACAGCCTCTCAGCGCGCGCAGAGTGCAGGAGGTCACTGGTTCCACTTGCCTCGTCCTTTACAGGCTGTCGCGGCTTTCCGTATAATGACGCCCGTCGGCCCGACGCGCCGGCGCGGCGCAGGAAAGCGAGAATCCGAATGCCATCCCAGGCAGCACTCAGCCGATCGAACACCCTCCAGGCAGCGGTGAGCGCGCTCCTGCTGGCCCTGGGCTGCCTGCCGGCCTGGGCGCTGCGCCTCCCGGAGCCTGCCGCCAGCTACCCGGTTCACATCTACACCCTCTGGAACTCCGAGTACCTCTGCTTCGCGGCCAAGGTGTCTGACCCGATGGTCACCGGCTCCAGCACTGGGCCGATGTCCACCCCTCAGCAGGACGATGCCATCGAGTTCGACCTCGAGATCCCGAGTCCCACGGACCGCCAGGCCCATCGGCTTATCATCAGCGCGGCCGGCGGCATGACGCTGTTCACCCGCACCCCCCGCGGGCAGTGGCGGACAGATCCCTCCTGGACCAGTGCTCCGCCCACACTCAAGTACGCGGTGATCGTCAACGGCACCCGCGACAACCCCTCGGACCAGGATATCGGCTTCACTGTGGAGTGCGCGATCCCGTGGAAGTTCCTCGGCGGACGCCCTGCCGTGGGCGCGCAGCTCGGCTTCAACGCGGCCTGCTGGACCCAGGGGGAAAGCGAGGGATTCGTAAGCTGGTCGCAGATGGTGGCCACCGAGGCCGACATCGGCGACAGCGCGCGCTGGGGCAGGCTGCTGATCGCTCCCAGCGCCAGCGTGGTGACGCCGCAGGGGAACCTGCTGCCCTGCCCGGTAGCCAATGTGATGCCGTTCATTGACGGCAAGCTGGAGGCCCAGGAATGGCTCGCGGCGAGCACCCTCACCATCGAGAAGCCCAAGCTGGCGCTTGCTCCCGCGCCCAGGCCCGGAAAGCAGGCCGCGGTCGCCAGCACGCTGCTGGCCATCTACCGCTATGACTGGCAGGGCGACCCGAGGCGGCCGGGCGCGCCCTTCTGGCTGCCCGATGGCCGGCCGGCCACCGCCGACCAGCCCAAAGAGGCGCCCGGCCCCTGGTACAGCTACGAGCGCGTGCCCTGGCATGGGGCCCAACTCGAGCAGATCCAGCGCGCGGGCATAGATGTCATCCTGGCGCGCTACCGGGGGGACGACCACTCCCGACGCACCTGGGCGCGCACCGGCCTGGATCGGCTCTCGGAGGCGCTCAAGGGCATGCGGGCGGAGGGCCGGGGCTATCCCCTGGTGGGGATGATGCTCGATACGGCCGCTCTCCAGGGCCTGGACCTCAAGTCCGAGCAGGGCAAGGCCGCGCTCTACGGGATGGTCCAGGAGTTCTTCCTGCATGTGCCGCGGGAGTTCTGGGCCGAGGTCGGCGCGCGGCCCCGAGAGGGCGTGAGGGGCGGAGCGCCGGTGCTGCTGGGAGAGCCGGCTGGCCTCGCGGACTGGGACGGCTCCTTCCTCGGCTACGCGCAGGAGCGCTTCGCGCGTGACTTCAGCGGCGCGAAGCTGATCTGGCTGGGGAGCAGCCAGTGGCGCAGCCGGGGCGCGGAGGGCTTCTACGCGTATGTCCGTCTGCCTAGGGGCGCGACCTTCTCCCAGGAGGGCGTGGGAGGGGTGAGCGCAGTCGCGCTCGCGCCCGGCTACTGCCCGCCGCCCGGAGCCGAGGGCCAGATTCGCCCTCGCCGGGAGGGCCGCTCCTACCGGGCCGACTGGCAGCGGGTGCTCGCGGCCGGGCCCGAGCTAGTGGTCCTCGACAGTTGGAACGACTTCGAGTACGGCACCGAGCTGGCACCGAGTCGCCAGTACGGCTTCACTTATGCTGACCTGACGCGGTACTTCGCAGCCCGCATCGGCAGCGGCCGGCCGCAGCAGCTCAGGCTGAAGAAGCAGTCCGCGCCCGAGGTGCTGCTGCCGGGCGTGGACTATCGGGCAGAACTGCTGGTCGAGAACACGGGCACGGAGGACTTCGCTTCGGGGAGGCGGACGACGGTGGACCACCGCGTCGTGCGGCTGGCTGACGGCAAGGTGATGCGCTCGAAGATCGGCGCGCAGGACCTGAGCATCATGGCCGGGCAGACGCTGCGGCTGCCGGTGGTCATCTCCACCAAGGATGAGAAGGGCCAGCCGCTGCCGCCGGGTCAGTACCTGTTCTCGCTGGTGGCGGTGAAGAGCCGCGTGGCCTATCTGCGATCACGCTGGTTTGCGCAGCCCGCGGCTGAGCTGACAGTGCCAATCACGGTTGGGCAGCCGCCGGCCCACCGCGCCACCATCGTGAGCACCTCCCTGCCCTCCTCGATTGAGGCCGGGGCGGCCGAGAATGTCGTGGTGCGGCTGCGCAATGATGGCACCCAGACCTGGCGCGCCGCGACCACCTCGCTCAGCTACCACTGGCTGCGCCATGAAGACGACCTGTCCGGCGGAACAAGCGAGCGCACGGTGGCAGAGGGAGCGCGCGCCAGCTTGCCCAGAGATGTTGCCCCTGGTCAGATTGCTTCGGTGATGATCCGGGTGAGCGCGGCGAACCCTGACGGCACTCCCCTGGCCCCGGCGCGACCCGAGGACCTCTGGCACTACCGGGTCCAGTGGGACCTGGTGGAGGGCGACGACGGGTGGTTCTCTGGCCGGGGATCGCCTGCGACTTCGGAACCAATCGCGGTAGTCCCGCGCGACCGGGGAGTGCTCTTCGCTTCGGCTGGGACCCCCACCGTGATGGAGGCTGGACAGGGGGCCCAGGTGGAGGTGGTGGTCGGGAACGCGGGGCCGCGCGCTTGGGCCGCCGGCGACCTCCGGGTCGTGCCCCGGTGGTATCGCTGGGACGGCCGCGCGCTGAGCGGCAGCAGTGATGGCAGCGCGCTGCCAGAAGACGTAGCCCCCGATACGAAGGTCAAGCTCACCGTTCCGCTGACCGCTCCCGAAACCCCGGGGCCGTACTGGCTGGCCTGGGAGATGGCCGCCAGGGGGGAGGAGCTCGCCCCGGCCGACGGCGGCCAGCGGGCCGACTTGCTGGTCGCTCCGGTGATGGTGAAAGGCGGCAGGTTCCAGGCCCTCGACCTCTCGAAGCTCACCAACGTCGTCGCCATCACCGATGACGCCCACCGCGGACGAGGCGACTTCGACGGCCAGGGACGAGCCCTGCCGGCGGAGTGGCTGCCGCCAGATGCCACGGGCGCGGCCGACCGGGTCTACCCAAGTGGCTACTACTGCCCCTCTCCTGCATCCGGTGTCCCCTTCGCCTTCCCGGACATCTCCTCCGGCTTGGGAGCGGCGGTGGGCTGTGATGGGCAGTCGCTTGAGCTTGGTGAGAGAGGAGCAAAGCGATTGCATCTCCTGCTGGCAAGCGTCGGGCAGCAAGAGGAAGTGGCGTTCACCCTTCAGCTCGACTCGGGCGCGACAGAGCAGGTCCAGGTCAGCGTTCCGGGCTGGACCGAGGGACCCCAGGGGCGCCCGGGCGAGGTCGGCGCCTACGCCCCATACCTGCGCACCCTCACCCAGGACGAGGGCAGCGCGTCTGCCTGCCTCTATCACCGGGTGCTGGCTCCCTCCTCGGGGCTCGTGGTGTCAGTGCAGTTGCCTAAGGAGCCGACGGTGAGGATCCTGGCGGTCACGGCAGAGGGAGAGTAGCCGCCCGGGTTGGGAAAGCTGGGGCGCGGGAGGTCACGTGGAGAGATCGCATTGTCGAACTGGCTGATCACGGACGCGGCCGTGGTGACGATGGATGATCACGGCGCGGTGCTGCCCCGCGCCGATGTGCTGATAGAAGACACGGACATCCGCGGCCTCTGGCCCAGCGGGACGCGGCCGGCGGGCGTGAGGGCGGGGCAGAGAATCGCGGCCGAGGGGATGGTGGTGATCCCGGGGCTGATCAACGCGCACACGCACTGCGCGATGACACTGCTCCGCGGCTACGCGGACGACATGCCCCTGATGCCCTGGCTGAAGGAGCGAATCTGGCCTTTCGAGATGAAGCTGAAGCCGGAGGATGTCTACTGGGGCAGCCTCCTGGGGATCGCGGAGATGATCCGCGGGGGCGTTACCTGCTTCAACGACATGTATCACTACTTCGAGCAGGCGGCGCGGGCGGCGCTGGACAGCGGCATCCGCGCGAACGTCTCGGGGGTGCTGCTGGCTTTCCTGCCAGACGCCAGGGAGCGGCTCGAAGGGGCCATTGACTTCGCCAAGGCCTGGCAGGGCAAAGGGGATAGCCGACTGGTTACCATGCTGGGGCCGCACGCGCCCTACACCTGCCCCAACCACCTGCTCGATCGGGTGATCGGAGGCGCCCAGGAGGCCGGCGTCGGCATTCACATCCACGTGTCGGAGACGAAGGACGAGGTCAAAGAGAGCCTGAAGGAGTTCGGCCAGACACCGGTGGCGAGGCTGCGGGACATCGGGCTGCTGGACGTGCGGCCGGTGCTGGCCGCCCACTGCATCCACCTCACCGACTCTGATATCGCCACTCTCGCCGAGAAGGGAGTTGGCGCCTGCCACTGCCCGGGGAGCAACATGAAGCTGGCCTCAGGTATCGCGCCGGTGCCCAGGCTCCTCGAGGCGGGCGTGGTGATCGGCCTGGGCACCGACGGGACCGCGAGCAACAACAACTTGGATATGCTGGAGGAGGCGCGGCTGGCTGCGCTGCTGCACAAGGTGGCGGGGGAGGATCCGACAGTGGTGACCGCCAGGCAGGCCTTGGAGATGGCCACCCGGGGGAGCGCGCGGGCCCTGGGCATCGGCGACCGGGTGGGCCAGATCAAGGTGGGCATGAAGGCCGACCTGGCGTTGGTGGACTTCGAGCAGGCCCATCTCCATCCGCGGCACGACATCATCTCTCATCTCGTCTATTCCGCCCGCGCCGGGGATGTGCGCACCGTGTTCGTCAATGGCCAGGCGCTGATGGTCAACCGCAGGCTGACCACGCTCAACGAGGAGGAGATCTTCACCGAGGTCAAGGAGCGGCTGAAGCGGTTGGTGTAGGCGACAGTGGCAGGGGAAAGCCCCTGCCCAAACGGTAGGGAGACATGGCTGAGCCGGTCATCCGCGAGGTGAAGCCAGAGGACGTCGAGGCGGCCTGCGATATCGCGGCCGCGGCCTGGGAGCCGGTCTTTGCCAGCTTCCGGCAGATGATGGGCGACGAGCTGTTCGGCATCGCCTGCCGCGACTGGCGGGGCCAGAAAGCGCAGCAGGTGAGAGAGGCCTGCCAGGCCGCGGGCGGCGCGATGGTCGGTGTGGCCGAGCTCGCCGGGCGGGTGGTCGGGTTCGTGACCTTCTACGCCAATGAGGAGAGCCGGATCGGCGAGATCAGCAACAACGCCGTGCACCCGCAGTTCCAGGGCCGAGGGATCGCGCCAAAGATGTATGGGCACGTGTTCGCGCGCTTGCGGGAGCTGGGGATGCTCTACGTCAAGGTGTGCACCGGCGGCGACCCTGCCCATGCCCCGGCGAGGCGGGCCTACGAGAAGGCCGGCTTCTCGACCCGGCTCCCGGGCCTCGAGTATTACCGGAAGCTCTGACTCAGACGGTGGAAGAAGGCCCTCCGTGCAGCCTGGCCGGGCGGCAATCCTCTCCTCGGAGCACCTGGACCTCCGCCGCCTTCGGCGGAAGGCCAAGCGCGCCAAGCTGTTCGCATCTCTGACGCGAATCTACGCGCTCTTCCCGGAGACCACGTGCGACAACTGCGCCCGCTGCTGCTTCGAGAGCCCGGGGGTCTTCCTCACCGAGCACCTCCATCTTCTGGACCACATCTCCTCGCTGCCGCAGGCGCGCAGAGAGACCCTGCTCCGCCGGGCCCTGCACGAACTCCTGTTCTCCTGGATAGACCCCGAGAGGCAGTGCATCTTCCTGGACTCAGCGCGCTGCACCCTCTACCATCGGCGGCCCCTGGCCTGCCGGCTGTTCGGCCTGGTGGCCCCGGCGGACCGCGACCAGGCTGAGCTGGAGGCCCGCATCTCCGCCCGTGAGGAGGCGAGGCGGCTGGCCCGGCTGGGCATCCGGGTGCCCGAGGAGGTCGTCAGCCGGTCACTGGTGAGTTGCGATCGGGTGCGGGACAGCCGCGGCCGGCCGGCGCGGGTAAACGGGGACGCGATCGCCGCGCAGATCGCGCGGCTGGACGAGGCCCTCCTGCCGCGGGAAGTGGTGGTGCAGGAGTTCTGTTTCTACTCCCTACCCGAGCGGCTGGGCGCAGCGTTGCTCGGCAGGGAGACAGTAGAGGCCTTGCGGATCCAGTTGCTGCGGCGCGCTCAGCATGGGGAGCGGCCGGAAGAGCTTCTACAGATTCTCTTGCATCAGGGTAAGACCCCTGATGCAAGAGAATCTCTCGGAAGGGCGGCAGACGCTCTCCTGGGGAGTCTCTTGAATCATGGTCTCTCACCATGATTCAAGAGACTCTGTAAGACAGGTGTGGGAGATGGTGAGAGGGACACAGGAGGCGAGATGGCGCTGGGTTTCGGGCTGATCGGGTGCGGGGCGATGGGCCGGGAGCTGGGGCTGGCGATCAAGAACAGGGTGGCTGAGGCCCGGCTGGCGGCCGCCTTCGACCCCTACCGGCCGAACGCGGAGGGGTTCTGCGGGGAGTCGGGCGCGGCCCTCGCCGAGTCCTTGGAGGCGCTGCTCGGGCGAAAGGACATCCAGGCCGTCATCGTCGCCTCGCCCAATGACCTGCACTGCGAGCAAACGGTGGCCGCGGCGAGGGCCGGCAAGCACGTATTCTGCGAGAAGCCAATGGCTCTCTCGGTGGCCGACTGCGACCGGATGATCGCGGCCTGTGAGCAGGCCGGGGTGAAGCTGATGGTGGGGCACAGCATGAGGCTCTATCCGCTCACGCGCCGGCTGCTGGAGGTGGCCCGCGGAGGAGAGCTGGGCAAGCCGCTCTACGCATTCGCCTCCTACTTCTTCACCGGCTTCAGGCAGCGAGACAGCGGAGTCTGGCACCTGAACCGCGCTCGCTCCGGCGGCCTCTTCTTCCACATGGCGATCCACCACATTGACCTCTTCAACGCCATCTTCGGCCAGGTCACGCGCGTGCACTACGCGGGAGGCCGATACGGAGGGCAGGCGCGGGATTTCGACGATGTCGGCACCACTCTGGTCGAGTACGCCTCCGGCGCCACGGCCGCGCTCTGTTCCTCCAGCATCTCGCCGGTGAGCTGGCGGGAGCTGACCTTCCTCTTCTCCCGCGGCTTCGCTCGGCTGCACAGCCCCTGGAGCTATCTCGAGTTCGGGCCGGATGAGCAGCATCTGATCCGGGTCGAGCCGCAAGACGTGCCGGGGCCGGATGCCACCGAGAGCGAACTCGCCAGCTTCACCCGATGGGTGCTTCACGATGACCCGCCCGTGTTCGCCGGCCGGGAGGGGCGGGCGGCCGTGATGGTGGCTGAGGCCGCGCAGCAGGCGAAAGAGCGCGGCGGGCCGGTGGACATCGCGGAGCAGTGAGTCGAGTGGAGAGCCAGCCGGTGGCCGCTGCTCCCTCACCGCGACGGGTGCATCAAAGGAGCCCTGGGAAAAGCTTCGCCCCGGCGGAGGATCTCCGGCCGGGGCGTGGTTAGCGGACAGATAGCGACGGAAACCGTCAGCCTAGGGTCACGCCGGAGTCACATTCTCGGCGTGAGGTCCCTTCTCGCCATCGAGGAGGTCGAACTGGACGAGCTGGCCTTCCTCAAGGGTCTTGAATCCGGGCATCTTGATCGCCGAGTAGTGCACGAACACATCTCGCCCGCCTTCCACTTCGATGAAGCCGTAGCCCTTCTGAGCATTGAACCACTTCACCTTACCCCTCGCCATCAAGCCACCTCCTTGGCCTTGCGCGACCGGTATCCCACCTCGAGGAACCGTGTGAAACCTAGCAAACAGGGGTGAGAATGTCAAGGGCTTACCGGCTCGGGCCAGGAAGGTCCCCTCAGGGGATCAGCTCGGCGAGGTAGCGGCGGTAGACGGGGCAGTTACGATAGCTCTTGTCCGGGACCAGGCACCAATCCCTGCGCGGCGCCTCCTCGGCCGGCGAGGCGGATCGCTCCTCCTCGTCTCGCGGGGGCTCCTCCAGAAGCACGCAGTCGTTGTGGTCACGCGAGTAGTGAGGGCAGGCCATCTCCTCCCTCCGCGCCTGCCGTCAGGCCGACTTGGGGGGGGAGGGCTTGCTCTCCGCCTCGTCCACGTCCTCGGTGATCTCTCGCATGGACTTCCGGAACTCCTTCATCCCCTGGCCAATGGACCGGCCCAGCTCGGGCAGCCGCTTGGCCCCAAACAGCAACAGCGCCAGCACCAGGATGATGAAGATCTCCGTCGGTCCCACGGTCCAGGCTAGCATCTGTAGCTCTCCTCTGCCGACTTGCTCAGCCAGCGGTCACTGGCATTATACGCCCCGAACCGGAGGGTGGCAAGGGCGTTACAGGCGCTCTTCCTTGCCCCTCCGCTCGATCTCGGCGAGCGCCTCGCGAACCAGTTGGTCCTGCTCCGGGTCGAGAATGAGCAGCGCGTCGGGAGTGTCCACCACCACATAGCCCTTCATCCCGACCGTGACCACCAGCCGGCCAGAACCGGCCATCACAAAGCAGCCGTCGCTCTCCACGCCGACGTGTTGCTCAGGGTTAGGGTCGAGCCCGCCCCGCCGGGCAGCGATCTCCTTCACCGCCCGCCAGCTCCCTACATCGCTCCACTCCAGCGCGGTCGGCACCACCGCGAGGCACTCTTCTTTCTCCGCAATGCCGTAGTCAATGGAGATCGAGCGCATCTCCTGGTAGACGCGCGCCATCAGCTCCTGGCTCGGCTCGCCCGCCTCCGCGAGTCGCCGCACGCCTTTCGCCACCTCGGGCAAGTGCCGCTCAAGCCTCTCCATGAACACGCCGGCGACGAAGACGAACTGGCCCATGTTCCAGTAGTAGCCGCCATCGGCCACATAGCTGGCCGCGGTCGCCGGGTCAGGCTTCTCAGTGAAGCGCTCGACCCAGTAGGCGCCGGGCGGCCTCTCCAGTCGCTCGCCGCGCTTGATGTAGCCGAGGCCGGTCTCGGGCCGGGAAGGGACTACGCCCAGGGTGACGATGCAGCCAGTGGCGGCCGCCTCGACCGCCGCCGCGACGTAGTCCCGGTAGGCGGCGGCATCGCCGATGTAGCTGTCCGCAGGAGTCAAAAGGACCCGTGCCTCCGGGTCGGCGCGAGCGATGCGGGCCACGGCCAGCGCGGCCGCGGGCGCGCTGCTGCGGGCCATCGGCTCGCCCAGCACGTTCCCGGCTGGCACCGCGGGGAGCTGGCTGCGGACCAGGCTGGTGAAGGCCTCACCCGTGACCACCCACACGCGCTCCGGCGAGGCGAGCGGCAGCACCCGCTGATGAGTCTCCTCCAGCATGGTGCGAGCAGAGAGCAGGGGCTGGAACTGCTTGGGCCGGCTCCGGCGGGAGATGGGCCACAGCCGGGTGCCGATCCCTCCCGCCAGGATCACCACGTGTAGACGCCCGGCTGCGGCCATGAGCTACCCCCCGGTGACGCCACCGACAAGCTGCCGGCCCGCTTCCAACAGGTCCCGGACCTGCTCTTTGCTGCGGCCCTCTGCGTAGATGCGGGAGAGCAGCTCGGTTCCCGAAACGCGGATCAAGGCCCAGGCGTCGTCGGCGCGGATGAACTTGGCGCCATCCAGCCGGTTGACCCGGGCTACTCGCCGGCCCGCGAGCGTATCGGTGTCGAGTGTGGGCATGGCCTCAGTGAGGCGCTCCCACTGGGCTTGGGTGAGGTGCACGTCGAGCCGACCGAAGTAGAGCCTGCCCCCTACCAGGCGGAAGATGTCCTCCAGGATCTCCCGCACCGGCTTGCCCTCGGCCGCGATCCCCTCACAGGCCAGCAGCGCGGCGAGAGAGCCGTCGCGGTCCGGGATGTGGCCCTGGAAGCCGAAACCGCCGCTCTCCTCCACCCCCAGGATGGCCTTCTCCTGCCCGGTCAGCTTCGGCGCGATGTGCTTGAAGCCCACCCCGGTCTCGATCACGCCGACGCCGTAGTGGTCGCACAGCCGATCCAGCATGAAGGTGACGTTCACGGCGCGCGCTACGGGGCCTATCCACCGGCGGTGCTTGAGCAGATGGTAGAGGAGGAAGACGATGGCCCTCATGACGTCCACGTACTCGCCGTGGGCCATCATCCCGAAGCGGTCCGCGTCGCCGTCGGTGGCCACCCCGGCGGCTACCGCAGGGTCGGCCGTCATGGCCGTGGTCGCCAGCAGGTTCGGCCCGATGGGCTCGGGGTGTTTCCACTCGAACGTGGGGTCGGCGTCGCCCCGCACCGCGCGCACCTCCGCGCAGCCGGCCCGCCGGAGGGCCTCATCGAAGTAGCCGCCGCCCGACCCGTGCATGAGATCGGCCACCACGGTGAGTCTGGCCCGGCGGATCAGCTCCTTATCAACCATGGAGATGAGGTGGTCAACGTAGGCGTCGCGCACCTCGAACCGCGCGTGCTCGCGCTGCGGCGCGCCCTGCTCTGGCTCCTCGGCGAGGATGCGGTTCGCCTCCTCCCCAATCCACGTGGCATCCGCCTCCGCCACCGAGGCCGCCCCTGGGCCCTTGACCTTGATGCCATTGTACTCCGCCGTGTTGTGGCTGGAGGTGAGGATGACTGCTCCTGCCAGGCCCTTCTGCACCACATAGAGCCCGACCGCGGGAGTGGGCAGCGGGCCCGAGCAGAGCCTCACCTGGAGGCCGCATGCGGCCAGTTCGTCCGCGGCCGCGGCTGCGAAGCGGTCTCCCATGAACCTGGTATCGTGCCCGACGGCCACGGGCCCGCCGTGGGGTTGCCGCTGGAGCCACTGACCGGCCGCGCGCGCAACCGCCCGCACCCGCTCGAAGGTGAAGTCATCGGCGAGCACGGCTCGCCAGCCCTCGGTGCCGAAGCGGACGGGTCTCATGATTCACTCCAGCCCCAGGTCCAGCATGTCCTTGAGACTGATCATCCCCAGTACCCGCCTCTCCTCGTCCACCACCGGCATATCGCCGATCTTGTACTCTCGCATCAGGTCCAGCGCGGTGATCGCCAGCTCCTCCGGGCGGGCGATCTTCGGATTGCGGGTCATGACCTCGCCTGCCGGCCTGTCGAGCGCCATCTCGTCCTTGAGCAGGGCGCGCCTCACATCTCCGTCAGTGATGATGCCCAGCAGCCGGTTGCCCTCGTCCACCACCGCAGCCGCTCCCGCCCGGGCCGCGGTGATGGCGAAGAGCACGTCGCGCAGACCGGTGTCCTCTGTCACCGTTGCCACCGCCTCGTCCCGGCGCATCAGGGCCTCCACCTTATTGCCCGCCTTGCGGCCCAGCGGGCCCCCGGGATGGAGGGCTGCGAAATCCTCCCGGCTGAAGCGGCGGGCGGTCATCACGCCCACGGCCAGGGCATCGCCCATGGCCATCTGCGCGATGGTGGAAGCGGTGGGCGCCAGCCCCAGGGGGCAGGCCTCGCGCTCCACGGACACGTTGAGCGTCACCGTCGCCTGATCGGCGAGTGGACTGTGGAGCCGGCCCGTGAAGGCGATGATGGGCACATTGATCTGCCGCATGGCCGGGAGTATGGCGGCCACCTCATCGGTCCAGCCGCTCTGGGAGAGCACGATCAGAACATCCCCCGCGGCCACCATCCCCAGGTCTCCGTGAGGGCCTTCGGCGGGGTGAAGGAAGAGCGCGGGCGTGCCGGTGCTGGCCAGAGTCGCCGCCAGCTTGCGGCCCACTGCCCCAGACTTGCCCATGCCGGTCACCACCACCCGGCCCGAGCAGTTGAGGATCAGCTCAACGGCGCGCCCGAAGCTCTCATCTATTCGCTCCTCCAGCGCTCGCACCGCGCCGGCCTCGATGGCGATGGCCTCCCGGGCGCGCTCCCGCGCCTCCCTCAAGTCGCGTTCACTCCTCATTCCTGAGTCCGCCCCTGCTCCCAGGGCGGAACCGCGGTGTCGCCTGCGGCCTCCCAGGAAGCGGCGTCATCTTCGCTGCCTGCGAACGGCTCTCCTGTTGGGCCGCCGCAGCATGGCTGTCGCGGGCGGCGCGCGGCTGTCGAGCCAAGCGCGCAAAAGGATGCCAGGAGTGTGCCGATTGCGCGCCGAGGTCGTCGCCCCTCCTGGTCAGCTCCCGGTTGGCGCGCGGCCCGCTGCTCACCAGCCATCCGGCGCGAGAGGGGCGCTCGAGCCGCCGTCCGGGCTAGCTCACGAGCCGCTTCAGCCACCGCAGCCCGAGGCCCTTGGGTGAGGCCGACAGTACTTTGACCAGCAGCCCGAGCCCGGGGCGCGCGTGCCAGTCGAAATCCACCAGGTCCAGCAGATAGCGAGACAGGCCGCGCATCTCGACGAGGCGGAAGATCTCGTCCAGCATCTCATCTGAGACCCCGGAGGCCAGCTCCCGCAGCAACTGCCCAGCGCGCTGCTCAGGCCCGAGCAGCACCTGCCAGAGTTCCTCGTACCGGGCCAGATGTCTCGCCCCGAGCCGGCCTCGGGCCAGGCCCTCGGCCAGCACCTCGGAGGCCGCCTGGGCGGCCAACAGCCCGTAGTAGACGCCGCCGCCAGTGGTCATCTTGACCTGCCCTGCGGCGTCGCCCACTGAGAGCACCCGGTCGCCATAGGTGGGATAGCGCGGCGCCGAAGGGATGGGGTGGACGCGGATCTCGCCCTCGGCCAGGCTCTCCCCTGCGCCGTTGAGCGCTGCACGGACGACCTGGGACAGCACCTGCCGCGGTCTCGCCTTCGTCAGCACCCCCACGCGGCTCCATCCGGGCTGCGCGGGCACCACCCACCCGAACCCACCAGGCACCAGCCGATGGCCCAGCCACACCTGCATGGTCGCGGGGCTGGCCACGGCCACCTGGGCCTGTGCCCCATAGGCGACCTCGTGCGAGGCGGCGAGGCCCACCTGCCTGGGCAGGGCACTCCGCGCGCCCGTGGCCAGCACCGCCGCCCGCGCCCGGGCGGTCCACGGATGTGCCGACTGCAGGCCGCTCGCGGTCACGCCAGTTCTATCAACTGCGAGCGCGCGGATACAGGTGTGGTGGGAGAAGACCGCGCCCGCCCTGCTCGCCCTGCTGGCAAGCGCCAGGTCAACCTCCCCGCGGTCAACGGTGTAGGCCCGGCTTCCGTTGAGCTCGACCCGCAGGGTGATGCCGCCCGGAGAGGTCAGGTCGGCCGCGGTCAGCTCGCTCTGGATGGCCGAGGCGGGGAGATCGAAGGCGCGATAGGCATGGGCGCTGATCACGCCGGTGCAGTGTACCGGCTCGCCGGGGCGGGCATGCTCTTCCGTCACCAGGACTGCGCAGCCGGCCTCAGCCAGCCGCCGGGCGCACTCCGAGCCGGCCGGGCCCGCGCCGACCACGATGACATCCAGGTCAGGCCGCTGGGAGGTCATCGGCGCCTCAGCTCTCGGTCCCAGCTCGGTCTGGAGGAGACTGCGCCATCGGCCCACCAAGAACACAAAGAGAAAGGAGGCGGTGGTCGCTCCCACGCCCCCTTCCGCTCACCCAGCCTCGTGCGCCCGCCGCAGTGCGCCTTCCCAAGCCATCCCTCTCTGGTGCCGAGGCGGGGAGTCGAACCCCGACGGGCGTAAGCCCACTAAGCCCTGAACCTAGCGCGTCTGCCAGTTCCGCCACCTCGGCACTGGCGAGGCTATTGTATGGCATCTGACGCGGCCAGTCAAGGAGGAGGCGGGCATGGTCAGCACCACGGGCTCTGGCCGGATGGGCACCAGTGTGTCATTCCGAGCCTCGATAGCCCGCCGCGGCGGGCTACCAGCGCGAGGAATCCATAGCCGAGCGGCGTCGGCCGTGGCAAAGGCCGACCTGTTGAATGGATTCTTCGCTCGCCACGCAACGGCAAGCTCGGAATCACAGCAGGCGGCCGCTGCGCCCCTGAGGCAGCAGGAGGGGTAAGCCCGGGATGCGAAGTCTTGCGCCCAATGCGGTCCGCGAGACAGCGCGATGTCCCGTGACGAACAGCAAAGTGGCCTCACGCGGCGAGATTTCCTGCGCCGCGCCATCGCAAGCGCAATGGCCGCGGGAGCTGCGCCGGGCCTGGGGAACGCCTGGGCGCGGGGCGCGCAGCGGAGGCATTCTCCTCAGGAGGTTCGCCCAGTGTTCGCCGAGCGATATGGCTCATCTGATCTTGCCGGCATGCTCATCCCTCTGAGTGCCTATCATCCATTCCCCACCGTTGATGAGCGTGAGCTGTGGGAAGCGCTGCCGCCAGAGCACCGGCAAAGCGTGAGCGCGGCAGGCGAAGGCCTGCTCGGGTATCAGTGGCCGCAGCTTCCCGCCACCCTCTACCTGGACTTCGCCCGTACCGGGAACCGATCGCGCTACGAGGGGCCTTACTTCCAGCGGCGCTCCGCGCTGACCAGGCTGGTGATGGCGGAATGCATGGAGGGGAAGAACCGCTTCCTCGACGATATCGTCAACGGGGTGTGGGCGATCTGCGAGGAGTCGGGTTGGGTGATCCCCGCGCACGATGGGCGGGGCCGGATGCCGGACCCGGCAGACCCGATCATTGACCTGTTCGCGGGAGAGACCGGCGCGCAGATCTCGTGGACGCACTATCTGCTCGGGGGCCGCCTAGACGCGGTAGATGACCGCATCTCCCCCCGTCTCCGGCGAGAGGTGAAGGCGCGCATCTTGGACCCCTTCTTGGAGCGGGATGACTTCTGGTGGATGGGCCTTGGTCGCAGGGGGCGGCTCAACAACTGGAGTCCCTGGTGCTGCTCGACCTGCCTGAGCGCAGTCTTGCTGATGGAGGAGGACGCGGGACGGCGCAGCCAGGCGGTGGAGAAGGCAATGGGCGTCCTGGACCGGTTCCTGGCGGGATACTATCCCGACGGCGGCTGTGACGAGGGGCCCAGCTACTGGACGGTGGCGGGGGGCGCGCTCTTCGACTGCCTTGAGCTGCTCTTCAGCGCAACGCACGGCAAGATCAACCTGTTCGATGAGCCGCTCGTCCAGCAGATCGGGCGCTACATCTACCGGGCGCACATCAGCGGCGACTGGTACCTCGACTTCGCGGACTGCCCGCCGAAGGTCTACCTGCCGGCTGGGCTGGTGTACCGGTACGGTCGGCGCATCGGCGACCAGAAGATGGCCGCGCTGGGGTCGTGGGCCTATCAGCGCCAGGGGGTGCGAGGGCTGGCGAGCGGCAGCTTGCTGCGCGTGCTGCCGAACCTATTCTACACCCAAGGGATCGAGGCGCCGGCTCAGCCGCCCTACCTGCGGGATGTGTGGCTAAACGGCATCCAGGTGATGGCGGCCAGGGAGCGGGAGGGATCGGACGCGGGACTATACCTGGCTGCGAAGGGCGGCCACAACAACGAGAGCCACAACCACAACGATGTCGGCCAGTACCTCGTCTACCTCGACGGCTGGCCGGTGATCGTGGACGCGGGGGTGGGCACATACACCGCGCAGACCTTCAGCGATCGCCGCTATGAGATCTGGACCATGCAGTCGGCCTACCATAACCTGCCGACCGTGAACGGGGTGCAACAGCAGCCTGGAGAGGAGTTCCGGGCGAGCGATGTGTCCTACCAGTGTGCGGACGACACAGTCGAGCTCACCTTGGGCATTGCCGGCGCGTACCCGAGGAACAGCAGCATCAGGCGCTGGCAGCGGAGGTGCCGGCTGCGGCGCAAGGCCGAGCCCAGGGTGGAGATCGTAGAGGACTTCGCGCTGGAGAGGGCCTCGGCCGACATCGCGCTCTCGATCATGACGCCCTGCACTCCGGAGATAGCCGCCCCTGGTCGCATTGCCCTGCCAACCGGCGGGCCGGCTGCCCTGCTCACGTTCGACTCGGGGGCCCTCACTGCCTCGGTCGAGCCGATCCAACTCGATGACCAGCAATTGCGCAGGCCCTGGGGAGAGCGGCTGTACCGCATCCTCCTCAGACCGAAGGTGGAGACGGCGAAGGCGGTGTGGACGCTGCGCCTCATGCGGGGCTGAGGGCCGCCTGGAGATGAAGGGGAGAGAAGGGGCTGCGCCACCGCGCAGGCAAAGCTGCTACAATGGCGGCATGGGCAATCAGCACCAGGGCGCGGCATGTGTCTGCATGCGCGTCATCAACCGGTTCCCCCACGCCCTCCGCGCGGGGGCGCTCGTCGTGCTCGCTCTCGTCGGAGCAGCAGTCTACAACACGCTCAACCGGGAGGGGATCCGGTGGGGCCCGTCGCCTGACGGCCGGATCGGCATCCCGAGGATCTTCGAGTCGCGTCTGCCGGAGATCTCGGCGGCCGAGGGGCTGAAGCTGCTGCACTCAGGCAAGGCGATCTTCGTGGACGCGCGAGATGAGAAGGACTACCGCAAGGATCACCTCCCCGGCGCCGTCAACCTGCCGATGCGGAACTGGAACCAGGCCTGGCCGCAGGTGGGGCCGAGGCTGCCGCGGGAGGCGCGGCTGGTGCTGTACTGCTATGGCGGGGCCTGCGGGCTGAGCACCCGCATGGGCAAGCGGCTGCTCGAGCTGGGCTATGAGCATCCCATCGTGCTGCGCCGGGGGTGGGGCGACTGGACGAAGGCGGGCTACCCGACGGCGCGCAGGCCGAAGGGGAAGGCGGACTGAGATGGGCGCGCTGCTGGAGCGGCTGTGGCGCATAGTGACGAGTCGTCTCTTCCTGCGGCTGGCGGGCCTGGTGATAGGCGGCACCTTCATCTACGCCAGCCTGGACAAGATCAGGCATCCGGATCGGTTCGCGGATGTGGTTCACGACTACGACATGCTGCCGCTGTGGCTGATCAATGCCTTCGCGCTGGCGATGCCCTGGGTAGAGCTGATCGCCGGGGCGGCGCTGCTGGTGGGCGTGTGGCGGCGGGCTTCCGGGCTGCTCGCCGCGGCGCTGACCGTGGCCTTCATGATCGCCATCGCGCAGGCGGAGCTGCGAGGGCTGAAGATTGAGTGCGGCTGCTTCAGCGTGAGCGGGATGAGCGCGACCGAGGCGAGCTGGAACTTGTTCGCGCGGGACTGCCTGCTGCTCGCTGCATCGGCTCTGGTGTGGAGGCGAGGCTAGACTGGAGGCTGAGGGTGGGCTCGGCAGAGGGAGAGCTCGCGGGGCTGGAGGGGAGGCTGGACAGCTTCGATCCCTGGGAGCGCCGAGAGGCGCTGGCCGGGCTGGCTGAGCTGGCGGCACGAGGGAAGGCCCCGCTGCCTGATGCCGGAGATTGGGTCAACCTCCACTGTCACACCTTCTTCTCCTACAACCCCTACGGTTACTCGCCAACCAGCTTCGCCTGGCTCGCCCGAAGGGCCGGGTTAGCAGTCGCCGGGATTGTTGACTTCGATGTGCTGGATGGGCTGGAGGAATTCCTGGAGGCCGGCGGGAGGCTGAACCTGAAGGCCTGCGTGGGGATGGAGACCCGGGTCTATGTGCCCGAGTTCGAGGAGGCGGTGATCAACTCGCCGGGCGAGCCGGGGATCTCGTATCACATGGGAGTGGGGTTCCCGAACGCGCGGCTCGCCCCTGGGCTTGCGGAGTTCCTCGGCGGGCTGCGAAGGACCTCAGAGCAGCGGAACCGCGAGCTGGTGGCGCGAGTCAACCAGTTCCTCGCCCCCGCGGCCCTCGACTACCGCCGCGATGTGCTGCCGCTCACCCCCTCGGGCAATGCCACCGAGCGCCATATCTGCCTCGCCTACGCGCGCAAGGCGCGAGCCCTCTTCTCGGGCGACCAGGAGCTGGCCGCCTTCTGGGCGGCGAAGCTGGGGGCGGGCCCCGGTGAACTGGACCTCCCGGAGGGCTTCAGGCTGCAGGCCCTCATCCGGGCGAAGACAATGAAGCAAGGCGGAGTGGGCTATGTGCAGCCGGACAAGGGCTCTTTCCCCAGGATGGCCGATACCAACCGCTTCCTGCTCGCGGCCGGTGCCATCCCCACCCATACCTGGCTGGATGGGACATCAGAGGGCGAACGGCGGATGGAGGAACTGCTGGAGGTGGCCATGAGCACCGGCGTGGCCGCCATCAACGTGATCCCCGACAGGAACTACACCCCGGGCGCGCCGGATGAGAAACTGAGGAACCTCCACCAGGTGATCGAGCTGGCGGATCGGCTAGGCCTGATCGTGGTCGCGGGGACGGAGATGAACAGCCCCGGGCAGAAGCTGGTGGATGACTTCGGCTCGCCCGAGCTGGCGCCACTGCTGCCCATCTTCCTCAAGGGCGCTCACATCGTGTACGCCCACTCCGCGCTCCAGCGAAGCTGCGGCCTGGGCTGCATCAGCGAGTGGGCGAGAGCGCACTTCGCCGATGTGCATGAGCGCAACCAGTTCTACCAACTCGTCGGGAGGAGCTTGCCGCCGGGCGCAGAGGAACGGCTGCGCGAGCTGACCGAGGAGTCGGAGCCTCAGCAGGTCCTGACGAAGGCGCAGACCTGAGGATCGAGAAGCACTCGAGGCATGAGGTTCGACCAGCCCACAACCCAGCGCGCGGTGCAGGTCACCGGGCCCGACGCGCTCCAGCTCAACGACCAGAAGGCCGTGCCACCGCCAGGGCCTCGCCAGGTCCTGTGTCGGGTGGAGGCAGTGGGGCTGTGCTTCTCTGACCTGAAGCTGGTGAAGCAGTTCGCCGGGCATCCGCGCAAGTCGGAGATCGTGTCGGGACTGGATCGGGAGACGCTCGCGCAGATGCCCAGTTACGTGCCCGGCGAGGCGCCCACCGTGCCGGGCCACGAGGCGGTGGTGCGGGTCCACGCTGTGGGAGAGGCGGTGAGCCGATTCCGGCCGGCTGAGCGATACCTGGTGCAGAGCGATTACCGGTGGCTCCGCACTGCCAACTCGAACGCGGCCTTTGGCTACAACTTCGAGGGCGCGCTTCAGGAGTACGTGCTCATGGATGAGCGGGCGATCACCTCTCCGGAGGGGGAGTCCATGCTCATCCCGGCCGGGGAGGAGCTGCCCGCCTCGGCGATCGCGCTGGTCGAGCCTTGGGCGTGTGTGGAGCAGGCATACGCGGTCCAGGAGCGGCAGAGGATCAAGGCTGGCGGGCGGATGCTGGTGGTCGCCCAGGCCGAGCTGCCGGCGCGGCCGCTGCGCACTCTCTTCCGCAGATACGGGCGGCCCGCGCAGGTCATCTGGGTCGGCGACGCGGCCGCGCCACCTCAGTTGGAAGTCCCTGCCCAGCGCGCGGCCAGCCTGGACGGGCTTCCCGAAGCCTCCTGCGATGATGTCATCTACTTCGGCTCACAGGCCCAGACGGCCGAGCGGCTGTGGGCGACGGCCGCGCCGCAGGGCCTGGTCAACATCGTGCAGTGCGGCGGGCGCTTCGGCCGGCCGGTAGCCACGGCGGTGGGGAAGGTCCACTACGGCGGCATGCGGATCGTCGGCACCAGAGGCTCTGATCCGGCGGAGTCCATGGAGGCAATCCCTCCCTCGGGTGAAATCCAGGGCGATGACGTGATCAACATCATCGGCGCGGGCGGCCCGATGGGCGCGATGCACGCGATCCGGGACATCTGCGCGGGATTCGAGAATGTCACCCTCTTCGCGGGCGACCTGGACTCAGCGCGGCTGTCAGGGTTGGCCGCGGTGGCCGGTCCTCTGGCCGAGCGGCATGGGGTCGGCTTCCAGACCTATGATTCCGCCCGCAGCAAGCCGGACCGGGAGATCAGCTACACCATCGTGATGGCGCCGGTGCCGGGGTTGGTGGGGCAAGCCGTCCGGGATTCCAGCGACTACGCGATTATCAACATCTTCGCGGGCATCCCGGCGGAGGTGGATGCAGAGATAGACCTGGACCGCTACATCGAGAAGCGGCTGTACTTCATCGGCACCAGCGGCTCAACCCTGGAAGACATGCGCACCGTGCTGTCGAAAGTGGAGCACGGCGCGCTGGATACCAACCTCTCCGTGGCTGCCATCAGCGGCCTGGAGGGCGCGATGGAGGGCATCCGCGCCATCGAGACTCGGGGGATCGCGGGCAAGATCATAGTCTACCCCTCCTGCCAGGGGCTGGGCCTGGTGAGACTCGAGGAGCTTCGCCACCGGCTGCCCGCGGTGGCAGCCGGGCTGAAGGAGGGCCTGTGGACGCGGGGGGCCGAAGAGGAGCTGCTGGCGGCGTGGAACGGGCAGAGGTGAGATGGACCAGGCACTGGCGGACCTGATACGCATCTCGCGGGCGGTGGGCAAAGACCCATCGCTGGTGCTGGGCGGGGGCGGGAACACCTCGGTCAAGACCGCCGACCGCCAGCACATGTACATCAAGGCCAGCGGCACGGCCATCAAGGACATTGACGAGCACCGGGGCTGGCGGAGGCTGCGGGTCCCGTCCGTGGCCGCGATCCTCCGCGACCCGGCCATCACCAGGCTGAAGGAGGCGGCGCGCGAGCAGGAGATCTGCAGCCGGCTGCGGCTGTGCTGCGAGGATGAGGTGGGCGCAGATGCCAGGCCCTCCGTGGAGTCGCATCTACATGCCATGCTGGGCCGCTGTGTGGTGCACCTCCATCCTCTGGTGGTGGCCGCCTATGTCTGCGCCAGACGGGGGCAGCCAGAGCTGGCCGCGCTGTTCAGCGAGGAGCGCTACCCGCCGCTCTGGGTGCCCTATGCCGATCCGGGGTACACGCTCGCGGCCAAGGCGGAGCGGCTCATCCGGTCTTACGAGCAACGGCATGGTAGGGAGCCAAGCTTGCTCTTCCTTGAGAAGCATGGGGTATTCGCATCGGCCGAGTCGGCGAGCGCGGTGCTCCGGCTGGTGCGGAAGGCGATCCGCCTGTGCGGCAGCAGGCTGAGGCGAGCCGCCCGGGTCAGGCTCAGGCCGCCCGCCGAATCGCAGCTCACCGCCGCCAAGCTCGCCGCGCGCAAGGCCCTCTTCGAGGCCACTGGGGAGCACGTCAGCGTGGCGCATTTCCTGGACGACGAGATCGCTGGCTTTCTTGCCCGGCCGGAGGCGAAGGAGCTGGCCTCGCTTCCGCCGCTGATCCCCGAGGAAATCGTGTACGCCAGCGGCTCACCACTGTGGGTCGAGAGATGGAACGCCGAGGCCCTCTGCCAGCGGCTGCGCCAGCAGATCGAGAGAGGCGAGAAGCCGGCGCACAGCTTCCTGGCGCCAGGCCTGGGCCTGTTCGCCGCGGGGCCGGCGAAGATGGTGCGGCTGACCCGGGACATCGTAGTCACCTCGCTGCTGGCGCGCGGCTTCGCCACTCAGTCTGGTGGGCCGAACCCGCTGACGAAGCGCCAGCGGCAGTTCATCGCCGAGTGGGAGGCCGAGACCTACCGGCAGCAGATCGCCGGCGCGGTGGGCCGAGGCGAGCTCTCGGGGAAGATCGCGGTGGTCTCGGGCGCCGGGAGTGGCCTGGGCCGGAGCATTGCCATAGGCCTGGCGCGCGAGGGCGCGCTGGTGGGGCTGGCCGACATAGATGCTGCCTCCTCGGAGGAGACCGCGGGCCTGATCGCCGCGGAAGCGCCTGACGCAGGGGCGGTGGCGGTTCGCTGTGATGTGACCCAGGAGGGCGAGGTAGACGAGGCCTATCGGCAGGTGCTTGGCCGATGGGGTGGGCTGGACATCCTGGTCAACGCCGCCGGGATCGCCCCGCCCTACGCCCTGGTGGATCTGCCGGTGGAAAAGTGGCGGGCCGCGCTCGAGATCAACCTGACCGGGTACTTCCTGATGGCGCGGGCCGCGGCGCGCATCATGATCCAGCAGGGGATGGGTGGCAACATCATCAATGTGAGCTCGAAGTCCGGCCTGGAGGCGAGCCGCAACAACACCCCCTACAATGCTACCAAGGCCGCGGAGATCCACATGGCCCGGGGGTGGGCGCTGGAGCTGGGGCAGCACGGCATCCGCGTCAACTCCATCGCGCCGGGCAACGTCTTCCAGGGCTCAAAGATCTGGAGCCCGGAGTACATCGAGATGTGCGCCCGAAAGTACGGGATAGAGCCGCAGGAGGTGATCCCGTACTACATCAACCTGACCGCGCTGAAGCGAGATATCACTGGGCAGGATGTGGCGCACGCGGTGGTGTTCCTCTGCTCGGAGAAGGCGCGGACGATCACCGGGCAGACCCTGGTCGCGGACAGCGGGCAGGTGATGGTGAGGTAGGCGGGGCGGGTGGCGCGGGTTCCCAACCTGCGCAGAAGAGGCACGGCTGTGCGTTCTTTCTTGGCCTTTGACCTGGGCGCGTCGAGCGGGAGGACGATCTTGGGCAGGCTCAAGGGGCAGCGCCTGGAAGTGCAGGAGCTCACTCGCTTCCCCAACGAGATGCTCGACCTGGTGGGCCGGCTGCACTGGAACATCGCCCAGCTCTACCAGGAAGTGAAGCGGGGAATGCGAGTCTGCGCCTCGGAGGTCGCCGTCACCCCGGACAGCATCGCCGTGGACACGTGGGGAGTTGACTTCGGCCTGCTCGGCGCCGATGGCAGCCTGCTCGGCCTTCCCTTCGCCTATCGTGATTCGGCTACCCAGGGCGCGCCGGAGCAGTTCTTCCAGAAGATCCCGCGGCGCCGGGTCTACGAGCTGACCGGCATCCAGGTGATGGCCATCAACTCGCTCTTCCAGCTCTACGCCATGGCGCGCGATGGATCGCCCTTGCTCAGGGTGGCCGATGCGCTGCTGATGATGCCCGACCTGATGAGCTACCTGCTGACCGGCGAGAAGAAGACCGAGTTCACCATCGCCACCACCTCGCAGCTCTATAATCCGACGAGGCAAGACTGGGAGCACGAACTCTTCACCGCGCTGGGCATCTCTCGGGGGATCATGCAGGAGATCGTACCACCCGGCAGTCTGCTGGGGAGGCTGCGGCCGACGGTGAGCCAGGAGACGGGCCTGCCGCCGGTGCCGGTCATCGCCACCGCCAGCCACGACACCGCCTCCGCGGTGGCGGCCGTACCCGCGGAGGGGACCGACTGGGCCTACATCAGCTCGGGGACCTGGTCGCTGGTGGGGGTGGAGAGCGAGCGGCCCATTGTCACCGAGCAAGCCGAGGAGTTCAACCTCACCAATGAGGGCGGGGTCAGCGGCACCTTCCGGGTGCTCAAGAACGTGAGCGGCCTGTGGATGGTGCAGGAGTGCCGGCGGAGCTGGGCAAGGGATCGGTTGTATAGCTATGAAGAGCTTGCCACCATGGCAGCCTCGGCGCCGCAGTTCAAGGCCGTGGTTGACCCCGACTACCAGGGCTTCATGAACCCGCCGGACATGGCGGAGGCGATCCGGCTCTACTGCGAGGGGACTGGCCAGCCGTGCCCGGAGAGGCCGGCCGAGTTGGTGCGCTGCATCCTGGAGAGCCTGGCGCTCAAGTACCGGATGGTGGTGGAGCAGCTCAGGCAGGTCGCGCCGCGGCCGATCAACCGCCTCCACATCATCGGCGGGGGCAGCCAGAACGAGACGCTCTCCCAGTTCGCGGCAGACGCTACCGGGCTTCCCGTAGTCGCCGGGCCGGCGGAAGCGACCGCGGTGGGGAATCTCCTGGTGCAGGCGATGGGGCTGGGGGAGATCGCCTCCCTGGCCGAGCTGCGAGCAGTGGTGCGGGAGTCCTTCCCGCTGAGGCGGTATGAGCCGCGTGACCCCGAGGCCTGGGCCAAGGCGTACGAGCGGTTGGTCGAGGTGCAGGAGAGGGCCAGGCAGTTGTAGTGGTAGGGCGGCCATGCCCGAGGGGCATCGCCGCCGGGCCGTTCGAGAGAGAGGCGGCTTCGCCCCCTCTGCGCAGGTTGCAGGCCTGCGCGACCGATGGTCTGCGCTCAGGCAAGCACGTGAGCGGGCCCGGGAACGCCCCACACTGATCCAATAAATGGGAAGGTGGCGCCATGGGAGTCTCATCGTATCACTACGCGGAGCTGACGTGGCCGGAGATTCGGGAGGCGGCGCGAGAGGGGCGAGTGGTGGTGCTGCCGGTGGGCTCGACGGAGCAGCACGGCCCCCACCTGCCGCTGGAGGTGGACAGCTTCTTGTGCCATCAGGTGTGCCAGGGCGCGGCGGCGCTCGCGGCCGACGACGTGCTGCTGATGCCCCAGCTCAGCTATGGCTTCAACTGGCACCACATTGACTTCCCCGGCACCATCGGCATTGGCTGGGACAACTTCGTGCGCTTCCTGCTCGATATCATTCGCAGCGTCGCCCACCACAAGTTCAGCAAGATGCTCATCGTGAACGGGCACGGCTCGAACCGCACTCTGGTGGAAGTCGCGGCGCGGCAGGCCACCATGGATAACCCGATCATCTGCGCGGCCTGCGACTACTTCGAGGTGGCGCGGGATGCCGTCCACGAGGTGCGCGAATCGCCCCAGGGTTGGGTGGCCCACGCGGACGAGATCGAGACCTCGCTCTATCTCTATCTGCGGCCGGAGGGGGTGCGGCGCGATCTGATGCAGGCGGAGAACAACATGCTCCCCTCGGAGTTCTGGTGGCAGGATCTGGAGGGCGGCGCGCGGGTGGGGATGATGGAGTGGTGGAGCACCTTCTCCCACTCCGGTGTGCTCGGGGATCCAACCAAGGCCTCGGCTGAAAAGGGAGAAAGGCTCTACCGGGCCGTGACCGAGCAGTTGGCCGCGCTGATCCGGGAGCTGAAGACAAGGCCCATCCGGCCGCGGGAGGATCATCACTGACCGGCCAGGCGAGTCCACAGTGAGCCGCCGGGCGCGAGCAAGGAGTCCTCGCGCTGCGGAGGGAAACGAACGGCGGCGAAGCTCGCGAGAAGGGCGTGTGAGCACTGGCACAGCGGGGCTGCGGGTTGACCTGGAGAGAGGCATGGCGGGACTGACCGATCGCGACCGGGAGATGTTCAAGCGGCAGATCCAGATCCCCGGGTTCGGGGAGGAGGCGCAGGCGCGCCTGAGATTGTCTTCCGCCCTGGTGACCCGCGTGGGGGGGCTGGGGGGACCGGCCGCGCTCTACCTGGCGATGGCCGGAATCGGCAAGCTCATCATCGCCCACTCGGGCAACCTCACCTGGTCGAACCTGAACCGGCAGATTCTGATGCGCTACGACGCGGTCGGCAAACCGCGAATCGAGTGCGCGCCCGAGCTCTTCGGCCGGCTCAACCCCAATGTAGAGGTGGTGGCCATCGGCGAGAATGCAGACGAGGAGCGCGCAAGGGAGTGGGTGTCACAGGTGGACATCGTGTGCGACTGCCCGCCGAGCTTCGAGGAGCGCTTCGCGCTCAACAAGGCCTGCGTGGAGCTGCGCAAGCCCATGGTCGAGGCGGCGATGTACGGCATGGAGGGGTCGCTCACCACCATCATCCCGGGGGAGACCCCCTGCCTCGCCTGCCTGGTGCCGGAGAAGCCGGCCTGGTGGCACCCGCTGGGATTTCCGGTGCTGGGCGCGGTGTCCGCGGCCCTGGGATGCCTGGCCGCGGTGGAGGCGATCAAGGTCCTGACCGGGTTCGGCAAGCCGCTCAAGGGCGAGATGCTGACCTATGACGCAGCCGAGATGGAGTTCCTCAAGTTCCCGGTCAAGCGCCGGCCCGACTGCCCGGTATGTGGGCATCTGTAGCCAGGTCTGCTGAGAAGGAGTCGAGGGCCGCGCGTCATAGTGTCGCCTAGCTGGCGACGCGGCTCAGCGGAGGGCAGATCCAGCGGGGATGGCGAGCAGGCGAATGGCCGGCAAGAAGAAGGCTTCGCAGGCGAGGAGACCGGCGCGGGCGGAGGCGACCCGCGCCCGCCCACCCGCGCCTCTCCTGCGCCCCGCCCCGGTCTACGAGTTCAGCGCGGGCGGGCTGGCGGGGCACGTGCGGCTCACCGATCCGGGCCGCGGGCTGGTCTTCTCCCAGGCCGCGGAGGGGAAGTGCTTGCCCGCGGTCTGCCACGAAGTGCTCTCCCTCAGACACTATCTCTGCCGCGGCGGGGGCGGGTTGCTGGCGCCGCGGGAGGAGTCGCCCTGCGAGGGCCGGGTTGAGAAAGACACCGCGGTCTTCAGCTACGAGAAGGTGAAGGAGTGGCCGGTGACGGCGACCGTCCACTACCAGGTGCTGTCCCAGGGCGGGGCCGACGCGGTGTTTGCCTTCACCTTCGGGAAGCCAGTACGAGGGTTCGAGGCCGGGGTAGAGACGCTGATGCCGCGATGGCAGCCGGCGGCCTATGTGCACTCCGGGGGGAGCTGGGTGCGGGCCGTGGCCGGACCGCAAGTGCAGCGCTTCTACCCGCGCAACCTGGGCGCGGCGGAGCTGATCGCGGACGGGCGCTGGGAGCCGCTGCGACTCGCCGGAGTCGCGGTGGCCATCGAGCGGCAGGGCTATGACTACCCGATGGTGGCGGTGCGGGACGAGCGGACCGGCTGGGCGCTGGTCTACATGGCTTTGACGGAGGAATGCACCTCGGTGTGGGTGAATGGCGCCCACCGCACGGTGGGTCTGAGCCTGGTCGGCAGTGATGTGAAGGCCAGGGAGAAGGTGTCCTGCCGTCTGCGCGTGGTGCTCTGCCAGGCCGAGGGGCTGGATGATACCCTCGCCCACTATCGCCAGTTCGTGCAGGAGGCGCGCGCCGCCCGAAAGTGAGCGAGCGCCAGCTCGCACCGGCTCCACTCGCCCGGCCGGACAACGGCCGGGCGAAGCTGCGGCCGGAGACGGTTCAGCCGCGCCGCGCAAACCAGAAAGACCTGGGGGCGCGGCGGAATGGGCTGAGCAGGAGATGACGCACCAGCTCGCGGGTGCGACGCGGCTTCCTCTCCGGCAGATGCGGGATGATCAGGAACACGTGCGCCAGCCGGGCGGCGACGGAGATGAGCATGAGCACGTGCAGGTTTGCCAGCGTACGCCCGGCCAGGTGGAGGTGCATCGGCTTCAAGGCCTGGGCGAGCGCGCCGCTGAGGCTCGGCGCAGTGGCCCAGCCCAGGCTGGAGGCGAGGGCGAGCACCGCGAGGTAGGCGGAGCGGCTCTCCCGCGGCGTGAGCGCGAAGAGCATGTTCATGTCCCCCACCTGGATGGCCGCGCCGAACAGGCCGCCCACCACCGCGGAGACCGCCAGATAGGGATGGTAGCTTCCGGGAGTCGCGGCCAGCCAGCACACCGGCCAGATGATGCTCATGGCGGTGCCGAGGGTCACCAAGGGCTTCGAGCCGAAGCGGTCGCAGATGCTCCCCCATCCGGGCAAGGCCAGGGCGGTGAAGATCATCGGCACCATGGCGATGTAGAGGTTCGACCAGAAGTTGCCGATCTTCAGGAACTCCAGGCTCATCAGCCAGAAGAAGGGGCCGGCGATGCCGAACATGAAGGCCTCGCTGAAGGCATAGAGGAGATAGCCGCGGAAAGGCTGGCTGCGCAGGGGCTCGAAGATGACGTCCCGGAGGCGCCACCGGGCGCCCTCTAGCTTGGGCATGGGCGGCTCGCGCACACTCCAGAAGAGCTCGATGTCCACTAGGCCCAGCGAGGCCGCGATGCAGAAGATGATGGTGAAGGTGGTGAAGCTGCTGCTGCGGTCTATCACCCAAGTGATGAGGGCGGAGACGATCACCGCGGTGGTCGTGGCGAGGGCCGCCCGGCGGCCCAGGTAGCGGGCGCGGATCCGCTCCGGCACCAGGTCCGCAAACCACGAGAACCAGGCCGGCGTGCCAGCGTGGCCGAAGGCCGACCCCAGGAACACGAGCCCGAGCAGGGCGATCACCCGGGCCGAAGGGTGACGGCCCGTGATCACCCACGGCAGCGCGGCCACCGCGAACCAGATGAGCCGGTTGAGGGTGCCGGTGATCAGGAAGAGCGACCTGCGCTTGCGCCTGCGCTCCACCCAGTAGGAGCCGGGAAACTGCGCCAGCACCGCCAGGAACGGGAGCGAGGACAGCAGGCCGAACATGAAGGTGGAGGCGCCGAGCCTGTTCCGGGCGAAGGTGACGAAGGGCGCGCCCGAGATCATGCTCGCCCAGGCGGAGCCGAAGATGCCCCAGGCGATGGCCGCGGTCCAGAGGGCGCGGCGGGTCTCTGCTGGGGTGAGGCGCTGGGCCTTCCCGGAGGTATCTGCGGCTGGACCGGCCGGCATAGCTCGCTATGCTCTTCCCTGCTCTGGGGGTAGTCGCTCGGAATCCCTAACGGAACCGGCTTGCAAGCTGTATCAGAGCCAGCCTGGCAGCTCTCAGCCACGCCGGGAGGAGTTCCGATACCGCCTCTTACAGATTCTCTTGCATCAGGGTAAGACCCCTGATGCAAGAGAATCTCTCAGAAGGGCGCCAGACGCTCTCCTGGGGAGTCTCTTGAATCATGGTCTCTCACCATGGTTCAAGAGCCTCTGTAGGTTCGCTCAGCACCTCTTCGGTCCTGCGCTGCGCGGCCCCGACGCGGGTGAGCAGATGGCAGAAGTCCCGGGTGCGGGGGGCTTCACGGGAAGCGCACCTCTAGCCAGACTGAGAGCGTATCCCCTCGCCTTGCCCTGAACGGCGCCACGGAGTGGCGCAGCGCGATCAGATGCCCGCTCGCGCTGGCGGCGGCGTCAGGGACGATGCTGGCAGGATCGGAGAGCCGAAGCCGGGCCGCCGCCCCCGCATAGGCAGTCTGGTGTCCCCCGTTGGGGAGGGCTCGGAGGTTGCGGAAGAGGAAGTTGGCGGGGACGAAGCGCGCCAGTGAACAGGTCTGCCCGAACCTGATCTCATCGCGGCAGATGAAGCCGTCGGGTCCGAAGTCGAAGGTGCGAATGTGGCGGGCGAGCGCGGAGGTCCCTTTCAGGCCGCGGTCGGTGAGCCGATAGCGCAAGTGATCTCGAAACCCATAGGCGCGGCCGTCCGCGAGCACACCGAACGGCAGCGGGACCGCCTCAGGCGGGACCATCTCCTCTGCCCCGTAGCAGGGGAACAGCGAGGCTCCATCCGCGCAGAGGTAGGGGAAGGCGAGATCGTTCGTGGAGGCGCCGCCCGGACAGGAGAGGACCGCGGTGTAGCGGGCCGTGCGATGCACCTGGAAGTCGAGAGGCCGTGGCTGGGGCAAGCTCCTGCCCAACGGAGCTGCGGCCGGCAGTGGGGGCACGTTGGCCTGGGCGGCCTTCAGCAACATGCACCCGAGGAAGGGCAGGTAATCCCCATACCGGTTGTAGCTGTACCAGCCAGGCAGAGGCCGAGGCACCCAGGGCTCGGCTGGCTCATCGTCACGCAGCACCAGGGGGAACGAGCCATCAGGCCGCTGGAAACCAGTGAGGTGGCCGGACACGCGGTCGGCCAGGCCGCGGAACTCGTCCCGGCCGGTGAGCCCGGCCGCGGCCTCCAGGAGATGGAGCAGCGCGCCATATCCGAAGATTTGCTGCTGGCCGCGGCCGACATAGAGGCAGTCGCCGTTGGGCAACACGAAGGAGGCGATGAACTGTGCCGCGCGGGCTGCGGCCAGGCCGGCCCACCGGTAGCCCCTGGTGCGCCAGAGGTCGGCCAGCAGCGCGCCGCAGAAAGCATGGTAGGCGAAGGAGCGGACCCGTGCCCTATCGGCGATGAACCCGCCCCGCGCATATCGGGCGAGCGCGACCCGCGCCTCCAGCGCGCCCCTTCTCTGCGAGAGCCGCGACGCGCTCTGGGCGCGGCAGACAGCGCGCAGCAGCATCCAGTTGGCCGAGTGCCGCCGGCCAAAGCGGAGGCGACAGAGCAAGCGATAGGCTGATCCACGCGGGAGCAGATCCCGGCAGTGGAGCAGCGCGTAGGCGTTGAACTCGCCGTGGCTCCTCGGGGTCTCAGCCTCCAGGCGCTGGAGCGCGGAGCGCGCCGCCGCCTCGAACCTGCCCCCGAGGCTGGACCACAGCCACAGTGCCCAGGCGACCCCGTAATGGTCTGGACCGGGAAAAGAGCCGTCCGGCCTCTGCCGCTCGGCGAGGTAGTCGGCGATCACCCGCGCGGTGGCGAGGTAGTGTTCGCTCTCGACCATCCCGTGGGCCCACTACGCCGCGCCCGACGCGGCCCCTGCGCCGGCCTCGTCAGACAGAGGCCGCCGGATATGGAAGGTGGAATAGAGGGCCAGCCAGGCAGGACCTCTGCGGGCCGATGCGGGCGCGGTCGGTGGCGCGGATGGGGAGCCGGATTCAGGAGGCGGGCATGTGGGCTGAGCACTACTTCGAGCAACTGGCGGCCAGGCTCAGGGAGGTGCAGTCAACCCAACGAGAGGCTATCTCGCGGGCCGCTGAGGCGATGACGGAGGCGCTCGTGCGCGGCGGGATGGTGTACGTCTTCGGGTGCGGGCACAGCGCGGCCTTGAGCATGGACATCTTCTACCGCGCCGGCGGGCTGATGCTGGTGCAGCCGATCTTCGACGAGCGCGTCTTGCTCCACTGGCGGCCGGTGACCGAGACCTCGGACTGGGAGCGGAAGGAGGGCTGGGTGGCGCAGGTGTTCCAGGACTCGGGCGCCCGCGCCGGCGATGTCATCATCATCCTCTCCACTAGCGGCCGCAACGGCGCGCCGGTGGATATGGCGCTGAGCGCCAGAGCGGCCGGCCTGACCGTGATCGCAGTCAGCTCCCTCGGCTACGCCGGGTCGCTCCCCTCCCGGCATTCCAGCGGCAAGCGCCTCCACGAGATCGCCGACATTGTGGTTGACAACCGCGCCACGCCAGGAGACGCGGAGATCGCCCTGCCCGGGCTCGACCAGAAAGTGGGCCCGATGTCAACTGCCGTGGGAGCGGCGATCCTGCAAGGGCTGGTGGTCGAGACTGTGGCGAACCTGCTGGCCCGAGGCGAGCAGCCCCCGGTGTTCGTGAGCGCGAACCTGCCTGGCGGCGACGAGCACAACCAGGCCCTGCTGGCGCGCTACCGGGGCCGCATCCGGTACCTCTAGGCCAAAGCGGCGATGGCAATCGGACGCAGCGCAGTGCATCTGGCTCCCCACTTCCGCTCCCACCCGGTGGGAGCAGAGGACCAGCGGACGCGCGCCCGCCGCGCAGGAGACTTGCTGGCGCAGTACCTGGAGGCCTGCCGCCAGGACCAGAGCTACCACTGCTTGTTCGTCGAGGCCGACTGCCTGCGGCCCTTCCTCGCCACCCAAGGCGAACAGCGCGACTTCATGCGCGCCCTGGCGGCGGCGGGGCGGATTCAGCTCGGCGGGACCTGCAACCAGCCAGATGAGCTCAACCTCCAGGGGGAGGGCCTCATCAGAAACCTGGTGCACGGCCGGTTCTACCACCAGGAGCTGGTGAAGGCGAAGCCGGATGTCTGCATCTCCCTCGATGTGCGGGGCCACTGCCCTCAGCTCCCCCAGATCGCGGCGAAGACCGGCTTCCAGGGGATTCTCTGGTCGCGCCCACGCGGTGGCGCGCCATCGCTCTGCCTCGCGCTCGCGCCTGACGGGACCACGCTTCCGGCGAGATGCGACGACTGGCTGCGAGGCCGGGAGCGGATGCCGGAGAGCATCGAGGAGCTGCTGGAGTGGCTGAGCCAGTGGCTGCCCACCCGAGGCACTCCCCAGCTCAGCCAAGAGCTAGCCCTGTTCGGCTCCGAGATGACGCCACCCGCGAGCTGGGTGTTGCGCCGGTCTGAAGACCTGGCTGAGCACGCCCCGGTGATCACCATCAGCACTCCCCATCATTACCTCATGGATGTGCTTCCCGAGATGGAGGAGAAGCGCGGGGTCATCCCTCTGGTGGCGTGTGAGCCCGCGCCGGCCCCTCCCCAGGAGGCAGTTGGCCGCACCGAGCTGAAGATCGCCAACCGGCTTGCGGAGAACAGGCTGCTGAATGCAGAGAAGTGGGCGACTCTGGCGGCGCTGGCGGGCGCGCGTTACCCCGACTTGGCGCTTGACAAGGCCTGGCGCCAAGTGGTCTTCGGCCAGCACCCCGGGGCTGTCGGCGGGAGGTGCGGGGACATCGCCTACCTGGACCTGCTCGCCGGCTACCGGGAGGCGCTCGAGTTGGCGACTGAGGTAGAGGAGAAGGCGCTTGCTTACACTGCGAGCAGGGCAGATACCACAGGCTGGAAATCGCCGCGCGCGGCCGGCAGCCTGCTCGTGTTCAACTCCCAGAGCTGGCGGCGGACAGATGTCTGCGCGGCGCGAGTCCGGCTCACCGGCCCGCTGGCCGCTGGCTTCCGGGTAGCGGATGGGAGCGGCCGGGAGGTCCCGGTCCAGCTTGTCGCCAGGTCGGATGAGGGCCACGAGTCTTGGGTAGAGATCGCATTCCTCGCGAAGGATGTCCCCTCTGTCGGCTATAGCCGCTACTATCTGGCAACCGCGAGCGACCTGCCCCCGGCCGGAGAGCGGGCCGAGGCCGGGGAGACCGTGATCGAGAACGAGCACTTCACGATCCGCGCCGATCCCGAGATGGGAGGCGGGCTGATCAGCGTCTACGACAAGCAAGCGAAGCGAGAGGTGCTCAACCCCGGTCGGGGGCCGGGCAACGAGGTCGTCGCGCTGGCCGAGGATCCGGAGGGTAGCGGCGCCTGGCGGCCCTCGACTGCGGCCTACGCGGCGCGGTCAAGTGAGCGCCGCGCCCAGGTGTCTGTGGTGCGGGGGCCGGTGTTCAGCCAGCTCCTGAGTCGCGGCGAGTTGCCCGGCCGGGGCATGCTGCGGCAGGAGGTCACGCTCTACCACCGCCTGCGAAGGATCGAGATGCGCACGGTCCTCCAACAGTATCGAGGAGAGCATGAGCTGCTCGCCCTGGCATTCCCACTGACCGTGAGCGCGCCGATGGCCACCTTCGAGGATCGCTTCGCCACGATCGTGCGCATGCCCGACCGCGACGCCCCACGGGGGCAGGGCCAGTCGGACTGCGGCCTGGCCCTCGCCCAGAACTGGGTTGACGTTGGGCCGACCATCTCGATTGCAGTGATGGATCGCAATCGGCCGGCTGGCGCGGTCCCGATCGGTCCCTGCGCGGTGATCTCAGCTCGCGACCGCGGGTCTCGAGGGGCGGCCGCCTCGCTGGTCACTGCGCTGCTCAGGCGCGGGATCATCGCCACTCCCCTGCTGGACACCGATGATGTCGAGGCCAGGGCGGGCGAGTGCGGCTTCCGCATCAGCCTGGGCCGGGGGAACGCTTACTCGGAGCGCGTGCTCTCCGGCAGCCCGCAGGCCGCCTCTGCCCTCGAGAAAGCGCTCGCCGGAAAAGAGTGGGGGGCGGTGCTGGTGAGCTCCCCGGACCTGGAGGGGGCATCGCCCGGCATCCCCGTGTTGGTCGCGGAGACGAGCAACGCGGGCGGGCTTCCGCGGCTCGGCGAGATCCTCGCCCGCGCCATCGAGTCAGGCGACCCCCCGGTGCCTGTCACCTGCGACTTCTCCGGTCTGGCCAGGCCGAGGGAGAGCTACGGGGTGGCGCTGCTCAACCGCGGCACGCCGGCCGCGGCCC
>Ga0315307_1000050_pt1 | contig 48794 bp, 43 predicted proteins | sample TDP2_MG_FD_203079 | JGI IMG/M metagenome (GOLD analysis project Ga0315307, IMG submission 203079) | Freshwater sediment microbial communities from Lake Towuti, South Sulawesi, Indonesia - TDP2 | ecosystem: Environmental > Aquatic > Freshwater > Lake > Sediment | place: Indonesia: South Sulawesi...
TCTCAGACAAGCCGGCAGTCAGTCCCAATAGCCGCATTTAGCTTTTGTCCAGCTCCCTGCGTCCAGTCTGGAAAGGACGTTTCCCCGTGGATGCTAGTCCTCGCCTCTGGACCCCTTATAAGCGGCTGTGGATTCTCCTGCTAAACGGGATGGGCGGCGACGAAATGGCCTCTTGGGCGTCGGGCATCGAGGCGGTGCTCTTCGACCTCGTCGGAACCCTAGTGAGCGTAGTCGACCGACCCGAGCTGGAGTGGAAGCGTCTCTACGAGAGCCTTGTCTCAGATGGATTCAGGCTTTCGTTTCAGTCCTTCCAGGACGTCTACGTCAAGGTCCATCACGCCTACCTTGAGCTGAGGCTTCGAGAACAGAGGGAGATAGGGACCACTATCTGGGTCGCGGATACGCTGAGGGCCTTAGGCTTCAAGGCTGAGCCGAATGATGAGGCGGTGATACGCGCCGTGGAGGCCTTCTACGAGCCGTTCCTTGAGGCGATGCAGCTCTATCCGTGCGTGGACCGCACGCTCTCCAAGCTCGCCGCCCGGTTCAAGCTCGGATTGGTCATCAACTTCTCGTACGCTCCAGTCGCTCGGAAGGCCCTGGCCAGGTTCAGGCTTGAGCCCTACTTCCACACGGTGGTCATCTCCGAGGAGGTGGGCTGACGGAAACCCAACCCCCGGATATTCCTCGAGGCCCTACGAATGCTGAGGGCAACCAGCCTAGCCTCGGTCTTCGTCGGCGATGAACCCGACGACGACGTGCTTGGCGCCGCCAACGTGGGGATGAGGACGATGCTCGTGCTCGCGCCCCGAGAGAGGCAATCAAGCCTCAAAGCCCAGGAGATGCCTAGGAGACCCGACCTGATCGTAGGAAGCGTATGCGAGGTCCCGGCCGTGCTTCTGCCCCCGGAAGCGCGCCGCAGCGCCTCCAGCCAGGGGCGATCCAGCCTACCGGAATCCTCACCCGCGTAGGGAATGGTCCTTCCGCAAGGATGAGAGGCGCGTTGTAAGCAGCTCCTGGCTGCTTGCCTCAGAGGCGTTAGGATGTGTCTTTCTCAGGGCTGCTCGGCGTATGCCTCGTATTACTAGCAGTCATTGCCGGGACCGTAAGGATTATTGCGTGGATATATGAAGTGGTGGCCCATCGCAGGAGGCGGCGTGATGGCAGAGCAACGGGGCGAGGAATCCCTTAGGCGCTACGAGGAGATCAACGAGCGCGTCAAGAAGGGCGACGCCGCGGTTATGACGGCCGAGGAGTTCGTCCAAGCCGTCCGGGCGACCGGGCTGGTGAAGGCGGCGAAGGAGGTGGACGTGGTCACCACGGGGACCTTCGGCGCCATGTGCAGCAGCGGGGCGTTCCTGAACTTCGGCCACGCCGACCCGCCTATCAAGATGTGGCATTGCTGGCTGAACGATGTGCCAGCTTACAGGGGGCTGGCGGCGGTGGACGCGTACATCGGCGCCACCGCGATGAGCGAGACGAGGGGCTTCGAGTACGGCGGCGGCCACGTGATAGAAGACCTAGCCAACGGCCGCGAAATCCAGCTTCGGGCAGACGCCTACGGCACGGACTGTTACCCGCGCAAGTACGTGGAGACCACCGTGCGACTTGATGACCTCAACCAGGCGGTGCTGCTGAACCCGAGGAACGCGTATCAACGGTACAACGCGGCGACGAACAGCACGGACAGGACGATCTACACCTACATGGGCGTGCTGAGGCCGCACTGCGGCAACGTCACCTTCAGCGGCTCAGGACAGCTCAGCCCCGTTCACAAGGACGCCGGGCTGGAAACCATAGGCTTGGGCACGAGGATCTTCCTCGGCGGGGCTCAAGGGCACGTGATCGGCGAGGGCACTCAGCACAGTCCGAAGACGCAGTTCGGCACCCTGATGGTGAAGGGCGACCTCAAGCAGATGGACGGCCGATACCTCAAGGGCGCCACCTTCCACAGGTATGGGACCTCGCTGTACGTTGGCCTGGGCATCCCCATACCGCTCATCAACGAGCGGGTAGCCGCCACCGCCGCGCTGGGAGACGACGAGATCCACACGAGCATCGTGGACTACGGCATCCCGTCCAGGGACAGGCCGAACTTCGGCCGCGTCTCCTACGCTCAGCTTAGAGCCGGGAAGGTGGAGGTGAACGCGAGGAGCGTGCCCTCCTCTCCGCTCTCCAGCTACAAGGTGGCCAGGGAGATCGCGGAGGCCCTGAAGAAGTGGATCCAAGAAGGGCTGTTCCTGCTCTCCAGGCCGATAGAGTTGCTCGCTGATGATAGGGAGTTCAGGCCTATGAGGCTGCGTAGGGCGGAGCCGCGCGTTGGGGACATCATGACGCGGCCCGTGGTCACCGCCAAGCCCACGGATAGGATAGAGGCGGTGGCCTCAACCCTCGTAAGGGGCAACATCGACCATCTGCCGATCCTGGACGACGATGGGAGCCTCATAGGCATCGTCACGTCGTGGGACCTGGCGAAGGCCCTCGCTCTACGGAAGACCTCCCTGGCTGAGATCATGACCACCAAGGTGATAACGGCCCAGCCCCAGGATTCGTTGGACGTCGCGATTCAGAAGATGACGCGGTACAACATCTCAGGGCTGCCTGTGGTGGACGACGCGGAGCACGTGGTCGGGATCATCACGAGCGATGACGTCTCGAAGAAGGTTGTCGGGAGGCGACCCGCATGAAGCTGAGGCTAACGTATCCGCCCGAGCATGTCAATGAGCCGATCCTCTTCTTGGCGGCGCGCGAGGCAGACGTTCTCCTCAACATACTCGAGGCGGCGGTGAACTCGGAGAAGGGCGAGATAACCGTCTCCGTGGAGGCCTCTGAGGAACGCCTCAACAGGCTTATCGAGTTCCTTCAGGGACACGGGGTCCAGGTTGAGAAGCTGACCCAGGCTCTCCAGGTTGACGCGACGAGATGCATAAGCTGCGGTGCGTGCATCTCCCCCTGCCCCGTCGACGCCATACGCTTTCGGCCTGACTGGTCAGTGGAGTTCATCGAGGAGAAATGCGTCGGCTGCGGCATCTGCACCGTCGCTTGCCCTGTGAGGGCCGTGAAGCTCCTCTAGCTGCCAAAACGACTGGCCCGTGAAGGGAACTGGCCACGACTCGACAGCTTTAAATCAGCCAGGGGTTCGTGTTCCGCATGGGTTACGGCTTTGAGCCTAAGGGGTAAACGCGCCGCGGTACTCGCCGGTCCTGAGTACGAGGACCTGGAGCTTCACTATCCTCTTCTGAGGCTGCTTGAGGAGGGAGCTGAGGTCAAGGTCGTAGCCGCGAAGAAGGACACCGTGAAGGGCAAGTATGGGTTGTCGGTCGTCCCAGACCTGTCGGTAAAGGAGGCGGACCCGCACAGCTTCGACATCCTCGTCATCCCAGGCGGGTGGGCTCCCGATAGACTGAGGAGGGACCCTGATGTGCTCACTTTCACGAAGGATTTCTTCGAGCATGGAAGACTCGTCGCGGCGATCTGTCACGGCCCACAGGTCCTCATCTCTGCCGGTGTCTTGAAGGGTAGACGCCTTACCTGCGTCTCCGCGGTGAAGGACGATGTCATGAACGCGGGAGCCGAGTACGTGGACGCCCCTGTGATCCGAGACGGTAACCTGATAACCTCGAGGTTCCCCGCTGACCTACCGGACTTCTGCAGGGAGATCATCCGGTACTTTCAGCCTTAAGAAATAGGGGGTTCGGAGTGCGGGGATCGGCCCGCAGCTCCGCCGAGTTCTCCGTCCTCTATTCCTTGAGCAGCTTGGTGAAGGTGTCGTGGTGTTCTTCTTCGACTTCTAGGATATCCTCGAACATGAGCCGCGTGGTGTCGTCGCCTTCGCTGTCAGCCAGGCGGATGATGGCCTTATAGAGGCTTATCGCTTCCTCCTCTGCTTTGACGTCGAACTGAAGCATCTCCTTGACGCTCGCCCCTACGTTGATGGGGTCGGGCTTCGTGGTGGGCGTCCCGCCGAGGTACCAGAGCCTCTCGCCTATCTGCTCCGCGTGCTTCATCTCCGTTATCGCGATCTGCTTGAAGGTGTCCTCTACGGTAGCGCCGCTAATGCCCATCGCCTGGATGTGCTGATACATGTACTGGATGGAGACCTGAAGCTCCCTCGCTACAGCCTGATTGAGCATATCCAGCAGCTTCCTACTGGCTTTCTGAGTTGCCCTGCTCACCGTACATCCCACCCTTCGGATTGGTATCCGTGGGAACACCGCCCCTTATAAGACATGCGCCCCCTCGTCATCACTCCCGCTTCTTTCCCGTGATCTTCACTGCGACTCTGCTCGGGAATCCTGCTGAAGGCTCCTCCCAGCGCGGTTGAGGCGAGTGTCCTCGACCGAGCTTCGCTCTCTGCTTCACGTCCACTGCGCACTGCGGCCGGTAGTCAGACTGAACGAACAGGCCTTACGCGGATCGGCTCCAGCCTTCTTGCCTCCTTGACCATCCGGACGCCCACCAGCAGGGACCACCCCGCCGCGGGGAAAGAAGCCAAGGCCTCAGGGATCGCCACGCCCCTCCATGGAGGGAGCCAGACAAGGAGCGCGAGAATGCTTGCCCCGATGGCATAGAGGCCCAAAGCCCTACTTCGCCTCGTCAACACGAACGCTGCCCCGAGTGGAAGGAGCGAGAACGGGAGCAGAACGAAGAAGGCTACGGAGACATCGGAGTGCACCCGACCCGCGGTCTCGGGGAAGAGCCCGATCGCAAAGAGCGCGAAGCCGTCTGAGATCAGCAGCGAGGCCCCAAGTCGACCTAGAAGATGGTCTCGCAGCATCTCGCCCAGGCCGAGCGCGAAGAGGAAGACAAGACAGCCCCCAAGCATCAGGGCTGAGTTGAAGATGGGAGCGCCCGGGCCTTGGGCTCCAAGGTCGCTGAGAGCGTTCTCCGTCCAGCTAAACCACGGCGAGAGGGCGATGGAAAGCCCTATCAGCGCCGGGACGAGAATCGCCACGGTCACGCCGGAGGCTCCGGCCAGCTTCCTCAGCCTCTCCAGTCGCTCAGACAGCTGTCTCTGTCTTCGCATGGAGGGATCACGCGAGTTGAAGCAGTTGCCGCTCTTAAACCAGTCCCCTTTGCTCTAGCTCAGACGCGGAGACTAGGGCCTAGGGCAGACGCTTCTCGAAGACGCGTCTCATTCGGCCGGGGTCCAGCCGCTCGCCCCCCACGCCTGGTCTGCCGCGGTCGCCCAGGGCAAACGGAAGCCCTTATACGATGCACCGCCGACTTGCGGCTAGGGTGAAGGTGATGAGGTACGCCCGCGCGTTGCCCATCGAGCTTGGAGATGAGCTTGCCAGGAAGCCCGTAGCCTACGTGCCTTGGGGCGCCCTGGAATGGCATGGCGAGCACTTGGCGTTAGGCCAGGACGCCTTGAAGGTGGAGCGAATCTGCGACCTGACGGCGGAAAGAGCCGGCGGCGTGGTGCTGCCGATGCTCTTCATCGGCTATCGTACGATGCAGGTGCACGGCATGCCCTACACGCTGGAGTTCAGCCGGGAGCTCGTCAAGGCCACGTTCCTGGAGCTTATGAAGCAGCTTGAGCTGGTAGGCTTCAAGGTGGTCGTGGTGCTCTGCGGCCACTACGGGCAGTCTCATCTCGCCGCGGTCGCGGAGGCGGCGGAGGAATACTCCAAGACGGGCAGAGCCAAGGTTCTCGCCCTGCCGGAGTACGCCCTGGTGGAGGACATGGGCTATCGCGGCGACCACGCGGCCAAATGGGAGACCTCGATCTTCTCCAGCCTCTACCCTGAACTCGTCAACATGCAGAGGCTGCCTAGAGACCTTAACACGCCGCTGAGGGGTATCATGGGCGAGGACCCCCGCCTCCACGCCTCCCGCGAGCTGGGAGCCAAAACGGTCTCAGCCATCGTCGAGAGACTGGCCCAGAGAGTTGAAGCCATGCTCGCACAGGAGTAATGCGTATCTAGACGCTGTTGGCGAATACCCCAAGGCCTATGGGCGTGATGACATGACGCAGGAAAGATATGCGCTTCGGAACCACCCCGTGGAATGGGCTTACACATCGACGAAGGCCTACGCCGACCCGTTCAACGAGGTCGAACTCGATGTCATCTTCACCGATCCCGAAGGGCGGCAGTCACGCGTGCCCGCATTCTGGGCTGGCGGACCCGAGTGGCGCGTCCGCTACGCTGCAGGTCTGCCCGGCGTGTGGCGCTATCGCACGGAGTGCTCCGACCGGGGGAACGCCGGTCTGCATGATCAGGAGGGCGTCTTACTCGTCAGGCCGTACGATGGGAGCAACCCGCTGTTGAGCCGAGGGGCGCTTCGCGTAAGCGAGGACCGGCGCTACCTGGAGCATCGGGACGGCACGCCGTTCTTCTGGCTGGGCGACACGTGGTGGATGGGGCTCTGCCGCCGTCTAAGCTGGCCGGAGGAGTTCCAGCTTCTGACCGCAGACCGGGCGGCGAAGGGCTTCACGGTCGTTCAGATCGTCGCGGGCCTCTACCCAGATATGCCGGCCTTCGATGAGCGGGGCGCCAATGAGGCCGGGTTTCCCTGGGAGAGGGGGTACGCGCGGATCAACCCGGCGTACTTCGACATGGCCGACCTTCGCATCCAGTGGCTTGTACGCTCGGGGCTCGTGCCCTGCATCGTCGGATGCTGGGGCTACTTCCTGCGCTGGATGGGCGTCGAGAAGATGAAGCAACATTGGCGCAACCTGATCGCGCGGTACGGCGCCTACCCCGTGGTCTGGTGTCTCGCAGGCGAAGCCACCATGCCCTACTATCTCTCGGAGGAAAAGGAGAAGGACCGCCTCGTTCAACGACAGGGATGGACGCAGCTCGCCGCCTACGTGCGCGCCATCGATCCCTATCATCACCCCGTGACCGTCCATCCCACCGATTCCGCACGCAGCCAGGTGGATGACCCCGGCCTGCTGGACATCGAGATGCTCCAGACAGGCCACGGCGGGTACGCGAGCATCCCAAACACCGTGGATAAGCTGAGGACGGCCGTGGCGCAGGAGCCACGAATGCCCTCCCTCGTCGCGGAGGTGAGCTACGAGGGCATCCAGGAGGGAAGCAGGGAGGAGATCCAGCGCTTCATGTTCTGGGCCTGCACGCTCTCCGGGGCCGCGGGGCACACCTACGGGGCTAATGGACTCTGGCAGCTCAACCGCCCTGAGGAGCCCTTCGGTCCCTCCCCTCACGGCTCCTCCTGGGGCGATGTGCCCTGGCAGGAGGCCTACCGGCTCCCGGGCTCGACCCAGGTGGCGCTCGGCAAGCGGCTTCTAGAGCGTTTCGCCTGGTGGCGGTTTGAGCCGCATCAGGAATGGGTAAGCCCGAGCGCGAAGCCAGGTGACTATGTACAGCCCTACTGCGCAGGCATCCCCGGGGAGGTACGCGTGGTGTTCGTTCCAGGCCCGAGGGCAGGCGTCATGCTGCGTGGAATGGAGGCAGGGGTCACCTATCGGGCGTTCTACTTCAACCCGTGCAACGGCAGGGAACATGCCTTGGGCGCCGTCAAGGCGGATGAGCGCGGTGACTGGCAGGCTCCCAAGCCGCCCATCTTCCAGGACTGGATACTGGTGATGGAGCGATCGCCCACAGCCGCCTGAGTAAAGCCGACTCGGGTCGCGGCTTCGCCCGTTAGAGCCCTGCGGTCTTCCAGACGCGGAGTAGGGCGTCGCTCGTGATCTTCGCGGCTTCCAGGGGAGGCATCCCTCGGAGCTTCTGGCTGAAGGGCTCCGGGGTGACCGGCCCGTCGTATCCGATCGCGTTGAGGCTTTGGACGAAGCCCTTCAGGTCTATGATGCCCGTCTCGCCTGGCAGGCACCTCACGTTGTCGATCTGCTCATCTACGGGTATGCCTGCGGGCGCGTCGTTGATGTGCACGTAGACGACCTGGCTGTTCCTGAGCCTGCGCAGGTCGGCGAGCGTGCCGTGAGAGGTGTACCAATGCCAGGAATCGAGCAGTAACCCTACGTTGCCTGTGCCTATGGCCTCGCAGAGCTCCAGCATGCCACCCAGCGTGTAGATGAACTCATACCTATGCTTCGCCCGGCTGGTCTTAGGGCCTATGAACTCCAACCCCAGGCGGCACCCGTGCTCTGCGAGGACGCGGACGATGGGCTCGAAGCGACTCACATGCCAGTCGAAGTTCTCCTTGAACGGCCTCTCGTCCGAGAACGGGAGAACCCAGGTCGGCACGCGGGTCGCGCCGACCTGCGAAGCGACCTCGGCCAGGGCCGGCAGCTGAGCCAGCCCTGCGCGATAGACGGGCTCCTCGCCGCGCCAGTCTACTGGGAGGATCCAGCCCCCAGGCCGGACACCGGTCCTATAGAAGAGCTCCTTGACCTCCTCCAGCCCCTTCTCCCTTACGCGCGCCGCCAGCTCCCTGATATCGAGTTCGAAGCCCTCAAAGCCGGCGCTCCTCGCCAGCTGGATCCCATCGGCAAGAGAAGCCTTGACTCCGATGGCGCCAGGGCTCAAGTTCCTGAACACCTCTCCCTCACCTCGTCTAGCTACAGCCCGCTGAGTCAAGCTGAGGCTTGATTAGCCTTTCCTCCCCTAGATCGCGCTCACGACGGCTCGGGGCATAGCCGACTCAGCCGAGAACAGGCCTCCTTGCAGCCAGGTCGAGGAAACAGCACAAATCTCCGTATCGCGCAGTATTTCCAATAGCCGGGAGCATGAACGGCCTGGCTGAGGAGCAACGGCTCGACCAGACTGCCGCAGAGAGCAGGGACAGGTTCGGCCGCGATTACCTTTCAGCCTCGTACGGCATGGAGATCCCACCTGACAACATGGAGGAGCTTCTGAAGGCTGGCGCCCTCGGCGTGCAGAGGGAGCAGGGCGCGTCGTGATCGTGGCGTCCGATGTCAGCCTTAGGGCTGAGACGGAGATGGCTGAGTCCCATCGCTCCAGAAGGGCCATCCTATTGACGGGCTAGCGTCTTGACGGCTGGCTTCCAGCCGCGGTCCTGACGCCCGCTAGAGCAGGTAGAGCGCTGTTACGCCCAAGACCATGGAGATCGGCAGCGCAGGCAAGGGCCTCTCGTATCTCCTCAGGATCGTGAAGGTGGCTATCGCGCCTAGGTTCACGGCCGCGGCCACGATAAGGGCGCCGAGCGGTCCCTTCATAACGAGCCCAGCCGTGGTCATGATCGAGTAGAAGACCAGGTCTCCGGCGCCCAGCCCTCGTTCTCCCACGCGGAACATGAGTAGGCCGAAGTCCTTCGGCTCGAGGCTGGAGGCGATCGCCCCGAGGGGTCCCCTGAAGACCGTGTACGCGTCGTAGACCGAGAGCGCCAGGGGTAGAACGAAGAGCGTGGGTGGCGTGAGGACGTATCCGAGGAGCGCGCCGATCTCCGCCGACATCACCACCGTTAGAACGCCGGAGACGAGATGCGACCTGGGAACGAGGACCGCCACAGCCAGGATGAGGGCCGCGATCAAGCCGAGCGCCAGGTAATCCGGGACCGCGAGCAGCGCGAGGATGAGGAGCGTTATTGAGACGAGCGGCAGTGCGGAGACCGTCAGGAGCACATGCCTCAGGAATCGTCTTCCGTACCTGAAGAGCAGGTAGATCAGCACGGTCTCGACGAAGACGAGGCCGATCAGCCAGAGCGAGTTCAAGAGGGCCTCCAGGGCTGAGACGTTTCCCGCGGGCATGAAGACCTGCCCGACGTCCTCCTTGAGCTGAGGCTCGCTGGCGAAGACTGTGAGAAACGGAACCGCGGCCAGCTCGGTGGCGACGATCCCAAGGAACACGTAGCCGAAGACCCTCAGCCCCAGATCCATGCGGGCACCAAGGGCTCTCCGCGGAGAGGCCTCCCTGCTCTCAACGGGCTCTGCGCTCTCAGGCACAACAGCCATCATCTCCGTGTAGCACCCCTTGGAACCTTGTCGTTCCGGGCCATGAGGCTAGTCGGCCGGGGCTAGTATAAGGCTTTCCAGCTGACGGGCCTAGGGGCCCAAGGCAGGTTAGAGAATCTCCTCCCCTATTCTCATCTTCGGTAGCCTTAAATGGGCCTGGCGTCGAGACGAGGCCCACGTTCCGTCAGGAGGCCTTGGGGATGCGTGTCGCTCATGGAGACCTGAGTAAGGCTCGGGACGCAAGGGGCGCCCATGGGGGCGCAGGCGTGCTCCGGTACATGTCGCTCTTCGATAAGGCGGCGTTTGAGACCCCGTGGCTCTTCGTTCACTGGGGAGTGCTCAGGCCGAGCGGAGGCATCGGCTACCATGCACATAACGGCTGCGAGGAGATGTTCGCCATCTTCAGCAACAGGGCGAGGTTCACGCATAACCGGAACACGGCGGAGCTCTGGGGCCGCGTCTGCGTGCCCTGCAGGATGGGTGAGGCCCACGGCATCTACAACCCCACCTCGGAGGACACCTACTGGATGAACTTCGCCGTCGCCGGTCCCAGCGGCGAATACGACTGTAAGGATTTCAACGACGACCTTGTCGATGCCCCGCTCGGGCCTGTCGATAGGCTGCCGACCGGCTGGTTCAGCCGGCCTGCGCTCTCGGCTGCGCCTTCGGCGCATGGTGGGAGAGACACGCTGCTCTTCAGGCGGATCTGGGGCCCAGAGGCCTTCAAGACGAACTGGGGCTTCATCGACCACGTAGTCGTTCCGCCGAGCTGCTCCATAGGCTATCACGCACACAGCGGCATAGAGGAATGCTACGTGATCCTCGGCGGCCGTGGAAGGATGACCGTGGACGGTGAGACCCGCGAGGTAGGGCAGTGGGATGCCGTCCTGAACGCCCTAGGCGGCTCGCACGGCATCTACAACCACACGGACCGCGATCTGGAGATACTTAACATGGCGGTCGCGAAGGAGAAGGGAAGGCTTGACTCCGAGGACCTGGGAGACGACCTGACAGGACGCTAGCGAGCCGACGGGAGCCCCAGGCTGAACGCATGGAGGGTCGCATCCGAGCGGGGGACTCCCTTAGGCCTTTCCGCCTATCGCGCCCTTCTCCATGCTTTACCGTGGGTTTATCCGCCTCAAAGGAACGCGGAGCGGGCCCTATTTCAACGGAAGCCCAATGCGGAGGGCTCCGACCAGAGGCTTCTTCCCCGACAGGGTCTCCGGGCTCCGCGGAGAGGCATTCCTCCACGCTGACGATGCTTGGGCGGCGGATCCGCTTCAGCCCGCGTTGGCCTCGGGCTAGACTAGCCTGCGACTCGTTGAGCGCGCAATTCTGAATAACTCGGCTCGGCCAGTCATCGCAGGGGCTTGCCAGAGATGGAGGCGGAGACGCGCTTCAAGGAACTCGCGGCGCTCTGCGAGAGGCTTACAGCAACTCGGGGCAGGAATGAGAAGATCGACCTGGTAAGCGGCTTCGTGAAGAGGCTTCGAGGTGAGGAGGTCTCCCCAGCTGTGCTGCTGCTGGTGGGATGGGCTCTGCCCGAGAACGAGGCCAAGGCGTTGTCGGTTGGCGCCGTGGCCGTCTCCAGAGCCCAAGAGAGGCGAGGCCAGACGAGGCTTGCGACGAGCCCCTTGACGATCCTGAACGTCGAGGAGTCCTTCAGGCAGATCGCCTCCGCCACAGGCCCCGGCTCCAGGCAGAGGAAGGAAAGCCTTCTCCAGAACCTCCTCAGCCGGGCCGATGAGCTGGAGGCGAAATGGATTCTGAAGAACGTCTTCGGCGAGATGCAGCACGGCGTGAACGAGGGCCTGATGCTTGAGGCCTTAGCGAAGGCCGGAGACGTCAGCTCTGAGCTGGTGCGGAGGGCGAACATGCTCGCAGGCGATCTGGGCAGGGTTGCGTACGTAGCCGTAACTCAGGGCGGGGAGGGGCTGAACGCCCTGGGCCTAAGCCTCTTCACGCCCGTGAAGCCGATGCTGGCTGAGATCTCCTACAGCCTAGAGGAGGTGCTGAAGGAGCACGGCGGGAGGACCGCCTTCGAGTACAAGCTGGACGGCGCGAGGATTCAGGTTCATCGTCGTGGGGACCAGGTGAGGGTCTTCACGCGTCGGCTGACCGAGGTCACCGAAAGCCTTCCCGAGCTGGTGGGGTTCGCGCGGGAGGTGCCCGCTCGGGAGTTCATACTTGACGGTGAAGCCGTGGCTGTGGGCGAGGAGGGGAGGCCCCTGCCGTTCCAGGACCTGATGAGGCGGTTCAAGCGTATCCGAGGCGTGGAGGACGTGGCGAAGGCCATACCCTTGAGGTTCTTCTTCTTCGATCTTCTCGCCCTGAGCGGCCGGGTCTTGATCGATCAGCCCTACGAGGAAAGGTACCGGCTCTTGGGCAGACTGTGCGAGAGCCGCTATCTGCCTAGGAGGCTTGTCACGGGCAGAGCGGAGGAAGTCCAGGGGCTGCTTCAAGACGCGTTGGCGGAGGGGCATGAGGGCCTTATGGCGAAGGCGTTGGACAGCCCCTACACGCCGGGGAGAAGGGGCAAGAGATGGTTCAAGATCAAGCCCGCGGATGAACTCGACCTAGTCATACTTGCCGCAGACTGGGGTTACGGGCGTAGGACAGGCTGGTTGAGCAACTACCATCTCGCCGCCTTCGATCCAGACTCGGGGGAGTTCTTGGTCGTAGGCAAGACCTTCAAGGGCTTGACAGACGAGGAGTTCACGCAGATGACTGAACGGCTCCAGCAGCTGAAGACCCGCGAGACGAGCTACACCGTCTACGTGAAGCCCTCGATAGTCGTCCAGGTGGCCTACAACGAGATCCAGAGGAGCCCCCACTACAGGTCAGGCTTCGCCCTCAGATTTGCCAGGATAACCCGGATCAGGGATGACAAGGAGCCCCAGGAGGCCGACACCATCCAGAGGATCAGGGCGCTCTACGAGAAGCAGTTCGAGCACAAGGCAAGGCTTGCGAGCCTCGACCTGTAGGAGGACTGGTGAAACGCGGCCGGCGGGCCCTCGCAGAACACATCGGCATCTCCCCTGCCATGCCTATGCTGCGGCTCCGGGCACCCACCGGGAAGCCTAATCAGTCGCCTCCACGCAAATCGTATACATGGCCGCGCGACCTACAGCCGTGGCTGCTGCGCAGACGACCCCTATGCCAAGCGTGGATGAAGGAGCTACCATATGAGCCAAGCGGCGTATCGATTCCGCCTCGTCATCATATTGGCTTTCCTCACGGCTCTGATCTCCCTCCTGCCAACTGCAGGCAGCGTGGTGACCGCTTCTCCAGCAACGACGTCGATCCACGGCTACATCAGAGATGAGGCGACTGATCTGCCGCTCGCGGCCGTCTCGGTTGTGGCCAGACGCGGGACGACCGTGGTCGCGTCCACAACTACGGACGCTGACGGTCACTATGTCCTGCAGGTCGAGGCCTCGGGAAGCACCTCCTTGAGCATCTTGGCCTACGTGCGAGCTGCGTCTGGGTCTTCCTTTCTCTACGCGCCTTCCGCCCGAGCCTTGCAGGTGGAGTCGGGAGGGGACTACGAGGTCTCGCTGGGGCTCTACCCCGCGGCTTCGATCATAGCGGAGGCCCGGGACGCTCCCTTCGTCGAGGCCCAGGATATCCGGCGGCTGATAGTCTCGTTGACGGCCCTCGAGGCTGCGAGGCTTAATCCTCTCCAGCTTGGGGACTACGTGGCGGTCTACGATGAAAGCATGGCTCAGCGGCTTGGGCTGACCGTCGGCCAAGTCATCGTTCCCGCAGGCTACCTCGTCCGAGTTGAGGCCAAGATGACGGCGTACTCCCGGTCGGGCGAGTGGTTCCAGCACAGGCTTGTCCTGGATGATCACGGCCAGGGCTTCAACCTCTCCCAGGGCCAGGTTCTCCGCGTCTCCGCTCAACGCGAGATCCTGGGCGCCAACGTGGAGGTGGTCCAGAGGGGCATCGTAGAGGCCACGTACATGGTCGATCAGCTTGAGAGGCTTGGCCTTCACACCACGATGGAGCGCGCTGACCTGGCGAAGGCATGGGACCTCACGGAGACAGCCTCAGAGAAGGCGGACGCCGGGCTTATGAATGAGGCCTACGCGGACCTGCGAGAGGGCTATCTTACCGTCGTTGAAACCAAGAGGTGGGCGAACGTAACCTACGAGGAGGCGGCTGCTTCGGCCCTGAGCCTTCTGCCCTTCCTCGCCTTCTCAGCCTTCGCCCTCGCCGCGCTGCTCTTCGAGGACGACCTGACGAAGGCCGTGATGACGGCCACCATCTTCGTCGCCTTGTTGTGGACGCTGACTAAGACCTACGTGGGCTACCGGCTGGCGGACCCCACGCTGGTGCTCACCGATGCCTTCGCTTCGATGGCGGCCATCTTCTTCCTCGCCTTCGCTCTGCCCCGCCTCGTGAAGGAAAGGCAAAGGGTAACCGATGTCTCGATCAGAGGCGCCTCGTTCAGCACGTTCTCGATCGCGAAGAGAAGCCTGAAACGGCGTAGGCTCCGGACGTTCCTCACGATCACCTCAATGACCGTCCTCGCCTTGGCATTCGTCGCCTTCACCTCCTTCTCCATAGGCCGAGGCCTCACCACCATAGGCCTGATCGCGGAGGGCCCCCGCGACGGGCTTCTCATCCGGAGCATGCCTTCGCCTGAGTCAGGCAGCTCAGATCCCTTCGTTCCTTTGAGCCCCTCCCTTCTCGCGTGGCTTCGATCCCTTCAGAACGTCACCGTCGTGTCCGCGAAGGCGGAGAACCTGCCCAGCCTTCCACCTTTGGGCAACCTCACATCCAGCGCCGGGAGAACGATCCTGATCTACGGCGTCTTAGGCCTAGACCCTGCGCTGGAGGAGCCGGTAACCTCGCCCAGCCGGATCGTGAAGGAGGGCGCCTACCTGAACGCGAGCGCCCCTGGGACGGTCCTCATCAGCGTTGAGGCCGCCCGGAGGCTCGGAGTACAGGTGGGCGAGAGGCTTACGGGCTTCGGCCGCGACTTCACCTTGATCGGCCTCTTCGACGACCAAGTCTTCGACGGCTTCAGGGACCTGGATGGCGCGCCCATTAAGCCCAAGCGCGTGATGATGACGGATGGAGGCCCCATTCCGGTTGACTGCATGAGCGACCAGGTCCTGGTCACAGACCTGGAGACCGCGTTGCGGCTGCCCTCGGTCTCACTGTCGCGCATCGACGTGCTCACGCAGAGCCTCGACGACCTCAAGAGTCTCCCCAGGACGATCGCGCTCGAGAAGAACGTCTGGGTCTGGTCGAGCATCGAGGGAAGCGTCGAGGTGACCCGCGTCGGCTCCTTCTTCGAAGCCGCGGGGATGTCCATCACGGTTCCCTCGATGATACTCATCGCGGACATCGCGGTAACGATGCTCGACGCGGTCTATGAGAGGAGGAGGGAGATCGTCACGCTCTCGACGATCGGCTTGAACCCCTCGCATATCTCGGTGCTCTTCCTCGCGGAGGCCTGCATCATAGGCGTCGTCGGCGGCGGGATAGGCTACATCCTCGGCTTGAGCAGCTACAGCCTGATGGGCTTCTTCCAGATGCAGATCGAGGTTAGGCAGAAGATCTCAGCCTACTGGGGCGTGGCGGCTCTCCTCCTCGCGGTCGGCACGGCGGTGGCCGCGTCCCTAGCGCCGACCCTGAAGGCCTCGGTGCTCGCCACCCCGTCGCTGTCGAGGCGGTGGCAGATGGATGAGAGGCCTGCCTCGGAGGGCGAACCCTGGGTGATAAACGTGCCCGTGGTCGTCCGCGGCGAGATGATGGACTCCTTCCTGAACCTGATCCAGAAGCGGTTCCAGGACCTGACCCGCAGCCAGATCGAGACCGTTCAAGACGTTAGGCTGACGGAGTACAAGGGCCTGAATGGGATCGAGAAACGGCTGGGCTTCACGTACCTGCAGCTTCAGGCCGCGCCGCCGCTGATAACGAACAATGAGCTCGTCGCCAGCAAGCCGAGCCGAGAGGAGACCTACGAGGTCAAGCTGTACTACTACGGCTCAGGCCTCCGCGTGCTGGGAGGCGGCCCTGAGCTGAGGAAGTTCGAGAGAGACGCGAAGCTGACGGCCTCCTTCATCCGCCACCTGGGCCTGGAGTGGAGCAGCCTCAGCTTGGAGGAGAAGATGAGGCTGAGTAAAGGCGACGGCTACGGTGGATCGCAGGCGGCCGCGGAGCCCGAGGCGATGCAGGTCGTGGCCATGCCCGCGATCGTGCACCTGAGGGAGGAACCGTTCTTCACCGCCTTCATGACGGACAGGTTGAGGGCGTACGTGGGTCGTCCCCATGAGAGGGTCGAGGACCTCAAGGTGAAGGAGGAGACCCCCTCCGACGGGTCGCAGCGGAGCAGGTTCAGCTTCACACATACGCTTGAGGACGAGACGGGCACGCGTTCCACGAGCAATCAACTCGTCGCTCATAGGAGGCCGGGGTCAGAGTACTACCTGCTCTCGCTCTCCACAAGGGCCCGGGTCGCCGGCGCAGGAAAGGATGCCACAGGCTTCACGATAGCCCTCGTCAAGAGCATCGTGGAAGACTGGAACAGGGAAAAGAAGAGCCTCATCGGCAAAGCCGCGTAGCGGAAACGCCGTGGAAGCGGCTGGCCCCTCAGCCCTAGAGGCGGACCCTGGACCCGTTCTCCTGCATCGACCGGAAGCCTGCGAGGACGACCCGCAGGGCTTCTCTCTGGCTTCGGCCGCTTGTGACGGGCTCACGACCGCTCTTCACGCAGTCCACGAAATGCTTGACCTCCTCGACGAAGGTGTTCCTCGGCTCGACCGTGATCCGCGAGGGCTCTGAGCCCTGACCATCATAGACCTCGATCACACCCGACTCGTGATGCGCCTGGATGGTGCCCTTAGGCCCGTTCACGACGAGTGGCAGGCGATGGCTTGGGGCGGTCATCGTGGACCAGCTCTCGGTGAGGACGCCGAGCGCGCCGTTTCTGAATGCGAGGATCGCTGCGGCGGTGTCCTCGCTCTCGATCTCGCGGAAATCCTTCCGGGCCTCGAGCGCTATGACTGACTCAATCTCGCCGCCCAGCATCCTGAGCGCCTCGACGTCGTGGATTCCCCCGCTCAGCCAGATGCCTCCGCCGGCCTCGGCGGCGGAGAGAAACCAAGGGCGCTGCCGGAGATAGTCATGCATCTCGTGATCCCTGAAGAGCCTAAGCAAGAAGGGCTCGCCTATTCGCCCGCTGGCTATGAGTTCCTGAACCCGCAGGTAGGTGGCGTCGAACCGAACGTTCTCCGCGATCATCAGCGTCACGCCCGCATCCTGGGCAGCCTCGATCATCCTATCCGCGTCCGCGAGGCTCGTGGCGATCGGCTTCTCGCAGAGCACATGCTTCCCCGCTTCGACCGCTGCCACCGTGGCCGGCGCATGAAGGTAATGCGGCAGACAGATGCTCAGGGCCTCAAGCTCGCTGACAGCGAACAGGTCCTCATACCGCGAATACGCGGTTACCCGACGGCTATCAGTGGAGAGTTCCGCCGCGAGGGCCTCAGCCCGCTTGCTCTCCATGTCGCATACGGACGTTATCTCCGCGTCTCCCAGCTGCGCCCAGGCGGACGCGTGCTGGCGTCCAGCCCAGCCGCACCCGACGATGGCGACCTTCAAAGCAGGTCACCGGTCTTTCTGGCCTAGACGCGATAAAACCGTGATCGTTCAGAACGCGGCGTCGAGACGACGCTTGATGAGTAAGGCCTGGCGTAGGCGCTCAGCCTAAGCCCAGACGCCTGATCTGCCTACCTGACCTCTGCCCGTTGCGCGGCCTTCTCTAAGGCTTCAATGGCGGGCAGCGTTCCCTTGATGAGGAACTCTATGAAGGCCCCGCCTGCCGTCGAGACGTAGGACACCTTCTCCGCGTAACCGAACTCCTCTGCCGCGGCGACGGTGTGGCCTCCGCCTATCAGGACGAAGCCATCGGACTGAACGGAGGCTTCGAAGATCGCCTTGGTTCCGGTCTCGAAGCCCGCCGCCTCATAGACGCCCGCGGGGCCGCTGATGACGATCGTCCTCGCCTGGCGGAGAACCCGGCTGAAGCTCTGAATGGTCTCGCCGCCGATGTCCTGGATCGCGTAGCGCGAGGGAAGCTCCTCTGCGAGCATCTCCTCCCGGGCGCCCGTAGGAAGCCTGACGGCCACATCCACGGGCGTTAGGATCTTCCCATGGAACTGGACGAGGAGCCTCGCAGCCGAGTCCGCGTATCTGTCGTAGCCCTTCTCCTTCAGGAAGGCTTCGTTCGGCACGCCTAGGTCTAAGCCCTTGCCCTTGAGGAAGACCTGGCCTATCACGCCGCACGGCAGGACCATGTCGGCGATGCCCCTCGTCAGCACCGCGCTAGTGACCTCCACGGCATCCTCGGCCTTAGCGCCTCCTAGGACGTATACGCAGGGCTTCTCCGCGGCCTCATGGGCCCTCCTCAGGGCGTTGACCTCCTTCTCCATCACGGGGCCCGCGGCCGAAGGAAGCACCGCGGTGAAGCCGACCGTGGAGGCATGTGCCCTGTGGGCCGCGGCGAAGGCATCGTTCACGAAAAGCTCGACGAGCGGGGCGAGGTTCCTCACGAGGACCGACCGGGCATGCTCCTCAGGGCTCTTCTCCTTCGTCTCCTCAGGCCAGAACCTGACGTTCTCCAGCACCAGGATCTCGCCCGGCTTCAGGCTCTTGATCTCCCTCCGGGCCTTGCCGCCGAAGATGTCATCCACGTACTTGATCGGTCGTCCCAGCAGCCTTGAGAACGTCTCCGCATGCGCCCTGAGCGGTATGAAATCCGGTTCGCCCTTCCTTCCCTGATGGGCAAGGACGACTACCTTCGCTCCGGCCTTCGAAAGCCTGTCTAACGTGGCGGCGTGTTCCCGCGGTCGCGCGTCATCCGTGATCGCGTGGGTCTTCGGGTCGACGGGCGAGTTCACGTCCACGCGTACGAGCACGGTCTTGCCGTTAACGTTAAAGTCGTCTAGGGTCAGCAGCTTCACGCCCACTTCCACGTCCCCAGCTTGGAGGGGCCTCGGGTCCGGTGATAAACCTTTCCCGGCCGAGAGGAGACGCACTAGACGGCCTCTCCCTCGCCTGTCCCAGCTCTTTCCGCGGTCAGAGCCAGGGAGGTGTTCTCGGCGAACGCTCCGCGGCTGTCCTTTCAGGCCGCTTGCTCGCTAGGGGGCCTTGGACTGGAAGAGCTCGATCATCTCGACCATTCGGCAGGAGAAGCCCCACTCGTTATCGTACCATGCCAGCACCTTGACTAAGTCACCGCCGGAGACCATCGTCGAGAGCCCGTCCACGATCGCCGAGTACGGGTTGCCGTTGAAGTCAGACGAGACAAGTGGCAGGTCGGTGTAATCTAGGATTCCCCTAAGCTCGCCTGCGGCCGCCTTCTTGAAGGCCTCGTTAACCTCGTCCACCGTGGTGGGCTTCTTCACGACGGATACGAGGTCGGTGATGGAGACGTTAGGCACGGGCACCCTCAGGGCGAGGCCGTCCAGCCTCCCCTTCAGCTCGGGCAGCGCCAGGGTTGCGGCTGTGGCCGCGCCTGTCGTGGTCGGGATTATCGAGAGCGCCGCCGCCCTTGCACGCCGTAGGTCCCTGTGTTGAAGGTCTAGGATTCTCTGGTCGTTCGTATAGGCGTGAGCGGTCGTCATCAAGGCCTTCTCGATCCCGAAGGAGTCGTTCAGCACCTTCGCCATTGGGGCGACGCAGTTCGTCGTGCAGGAGGCGTTCGAGATCAGCACGTGCTTCTCGGGGTCATACTGTTCATCGTTCACGCCGCGGACGATGGTGATGTCGGCGTCAGCGGCAGGAGCCGAGATGAGAACCTTGCTTGCGCCCGCTTGGAGGTGCTTCGAGGCCTGGTCTCGCCTCGTGAAGAGACCTGTGGACTCGACCGCCAGGTAGACGCCCAGTTGCTTCCAGGGTAGCTGTGCGGGGTCGCGCTCGGAGAGAACGCTGAGCTCCTTTCCATCGACGACTATCGCGTTTCCCTTCGCAGATACCTCGGCGTTCATCATCCCATGGACGGAGTCGTACTTCAGCAGGTGCGCAAGCGTCTTGGCATCCGTGATGTCGTTGACAGCCACGAAATCGATGTCCGCGCCCCTTTCCACGGCAGCCCGGTACACGAGCCTACCGATCCTGCCGAAACCGTTGATCCCCACCTTGATCTTGGCCAATCGAACCTAACCTCGGCCTGGGAAAAGAGGCCAAAGCCTCCTTTAAACTGTTGGCCTGACCCATCAGCCCAGGCGTTCAGCCGACGCGGCGCAACCGCGCCGAGAGCACGAGACCTCGGCTCATCCGTCCTGTTCGGGCGTCCCCATAAGCTCCTTCTCGAGCCTGAGGAACTCCTCGTATCGTCTCTCTATGTGCTCGAACTCGCGCCGGGTCCTCTCGTGCCGTTCCTCCAACTCCTTGGGAATAGGCAGGTTTCTCCGCTTGTAGTACTCGTATACGGCCTCGCTCAGGCCGTCCACTGCGAGGACGGAGCAATGGAGCTTTATGGGCGGCAGCCCCCCCAGGCCCTCGACCACATCCTTTCTCGTAAGCCTCAAGGCCTCCTGGATCGCCTTGCCCTTCGCAAGCTCGGTTATCATGCTGCTCGTCGCGATCGCGGCGCCGCAGCCGAAGGTTTTGAACTTCACGTCCTCTATGACGTCGCCCTTGACCTTGATGTAGACCGTCATCATGTCCCCGCAGAGCGGGTTCCCTACGGTACCGACCCCGTCGGCGTCAGGTATCTCACCCATGTTCCGGGGGTTTCTGAAGTGCTCCATCACCTTCTGCGAGTAGAGGCTCATGCCAGCAACTCCCTTGGGGTCAACGGCGATATCGTCCTCAGCCTCCTCACGATCCCCGGGAGTACCTCTAAAACGTATTCCACGTCGTCCTCCGTGTTCCCCTTGCCCAGGGAGAAGAGGAGCGAGCCGTGGGCCTGCTCATGGAGCAGGCCGATCGCCGTCAGCACGTGGGAGGGCTCCAGCGTCTTGGAGGTACAGGCTGAACCCGAGGAGGCGGCTATGCCCTCCATGTCAAGGCTCAGGAGCAGAGACTCGCCCTCCACGTAGCTGAACCTCAGGTTCGCGTTGTTCGGCAACCGGAGCACGGGGTGCCCGTTCAGAAACGAGCTGGGCACAGTCTCTAGGACGCCCTTGATGAGGCGGTCCCTCAGCCGCGTCAGCCTCTCGGCCTCGTCCGCCATCTCAGCCTGAGCCAGCTCCGCCGCTTTGCCCATGCCTACGATGCCGGGCACGTTCTCAGAGCCCGACCTAAGCCCCCTTTCCTGGCCGCCGCCCTGCAGGAGGGGCATGAGCCTGACTCCTTCCGCGACGTAGAGCGCTCCCACGCCCTTAGGCCCGTACATGTCGTTCGACGAGAGCGAGAGAAGGTCTATGTTCTCCTTCAGGACGTCGATGGGCACTTGGCCTGCCGCCGCGACCGCGTCTACATGAAGCGGCACGCCCTTCTCCTCGCAGACTTCGCCTATCTCTCGGATGGGCTCGAGGGTCCCGATCTCGCCGTTCGCGTACATCACCGAGACGAGGATCGTCTTCTCGTTGATGGCGCCTCGGAGCTTCTCCACATCGACCGTTCCGTGGTGGTCCACGGGGATGCGGCTGACCTGAAAGCCCTGCTTCTCCAAGTACTTGGAGATGTTGATCATCGAGATGTGCTCGATCGCCGTCGTCACGATCTGGTTTCCCTTCTCTAGGCTCCTCGCAGCGACGCCCTTCAAGGCGAGGTTGTTGCTCTCCGTTCCACCGGAGGTGAAGATGATCTCCTGGGGCTTCGCCGCGCCGATCAGCCGAGCAACCTTAAGCCTCGAATCCTCTACCGCCTCTCGGGCTTCCTGTCCGAGCATGTGGAGAGAGGAGGGATTTCCGAAGAAGCCCGTCGCGTACGGCTCCATAGACTTCAGTACACGATCGTCCACAGGCCTCGCAGCCTGGTAATCCATGTAGACTCTTCTCAAAGCCTCCTGGCCCTCCTTCTCGCGTCGCGAAGCTAGAACCACATGACGCCATCTGCCTCGAGGACGCGCGCATTAAGCGTCGCCGCCCCAACGATCTTCGCTTCGGGGACAAAGTTGCCGCGTTCAAGGCCGAGAAGCATACAGCTCTGCTCGCAGACCTCCAGCCTTACGCCGGCTTTTACCGCCTGGTCCATGACCTCCCTGAGCGTGGGGAAGGCGCCTAGCCTGATCTTCTCCGCCTCACCCTTCTTGACCACGGTTATGCCGCTGCCTAGGAAGTAGATGATCGCGTTCAGGCCCATGGCCCTCGCCGTCGCGGCGAGGACGAAGGGCGAGTAGAGCCGCTCAGGGGTGTCCACCCCGCTCGTCTGGACGTAGAGGATGGTCTTCGCCTTCTCCTCAGCCATCGTTGGTCCCTTCACTTAGCGACGGTGAGCCGCTCTTAAATATAACGCCGTTATATCTCACCTGCGCTTCCTCATCAAGCAACGAATCCTGCCGCCCTCGTTCACGATGCTGATGAGCTCCTGGCCCGTGGTCTTCGCCCAGTGCCTCAGGTCCTCCTCCGCAGCAGGGTCGTCGGCGATCACCTCTAGGACCTGGCCTATCCTCAGCCGGTACATCTCCTCGCTCGTCCGAAGGATCGGCATAGGACAGTAGAGCCCTATGCAGTCCAAGACCCTATCCGGCTTGACCTCGGCTGCCATAGACGGATCACGGGACCCGCAACCACCCTGGCCGCTAATAAAGACAGAGGGGCCCCTCTGGCTTTAAGCTTCCGCTCACCAAGTCTCATCCTCCCTAATGCCGCAGAGCGCTCTGGGGAACCCGCAGAACTCCTTGCCTCCCTACGTTGACGTGAGGAAGCCCTCCCCAACACTCGGAATCCGGCTCGGCAATCCGTTACGTTCCCGGCGGGGACGCAGCTTCCGGAGCGTACTAGCGGTAGCGCCAAATGGCGGCGAGGAATCCCTTGATGACATCCCTGACTGACTGGAGGAATGGATGCTTGATCTCCGCGAGTGACGAGAGCTTCTCCAGTCTGTCCACCCTGAAGTAGATCGGTGGGTGTAGGTCAAAGCCCGTCCATTCCTGAAGCTTGTAGGAGGGCACCCTCTCCATCTGCAGCCTCCGAAAGCCTATCTTCCGCAGGGCCTGAGCCAGCACCTGGGGTTGCCTTATCACCATGGCCGAGACGAGGTCGGCGCGGGCTTCGAAGAACTTGCCGATGAAGAAGATGAGGCTCATGACGCCTATGAAGTAGGCGTACCCAAGCACCGATGCGAACAGCCACGGCGCAGCGGGGAAGAGCACGTAGAACCTGAAGAGGAACTCTGCGGCCGTCAACCAGAAGATGACAAGGGGGTCTCTGCCCCTCAGGTGGCCGAACTCGTGGCCCACCACGGACTCGATCTCGGGCTCCTCAAGCTGGAGGAGGAGGCCTGTCGTGATCAGGACGACGCCGCGGCTGGGGCTCGGCCCAGAGGCGGCCGCGTTCGGGAGCATCGTGTTCGCGACGACCACGGTGGGAATGGGCATCCTGAAGCTTTCGGCTACCCTTCTGACGATGCCGTAGACGTCCATGGATTTCGCCGAGACATCCTCAGGCCTGCACTCCAAGCCATATCTGTGGAGAACCTGCCCGGCGCTATCGCAGTCGATCCGCCTGCCTAAGGCGATGGTGCTCGCGTAGATCTCCTTCTTCATCTCGATGATCGTGCCCTCCTGGAACCTCTGTCGGAACCGGGCTGCCTCTTCAGGCGAGAGCTGTATCTGGAGCAGGTCGATCCTCGGGTTCTCCCCGGTCAGATACCAGTCGCCTGTCCGTGCGACGATCTTGCTTGAGTAGAGCACAATGATGAACTGGATGGCGATGAGCACGATCGGCGTCAGCCAGAAGAGCCCAGTGCCTGAAAGGGCCCAGAAGAGCATGAGGCTACCGAGCAGGAGCAGAAGCGAGAGGAAGACCTGCGTCTCAAGGAACAGCCTGTTGCTGCTTCTCTCATGCAGCTTCTCAAGCCTAAGCTCCTTCCCCGAGGCCCATGCAAAGTAGATGCTGGTCCTCCTGAGCTGCTCCTCAAAGACTTGAACGCCGATCACCATGTCTTCCCTGACTCGCTCCAGAAGCGCCTGAGGCGTCCGTTCATCGCTAGCGGTGATAGCTATGTCCAGAGGCTGGGTTCCCCTTATCTCCACCGTCAGGGCAGGATACCCCGCCTCGTCAAGCAACGTGAAGGACAGGAACGGCACGCCGCCCATCTTTGTCTTGAAGACGTTGATGAAGCGGCCGGGGCGAGATGCCACGTACCGGCTGTAGATGAAATCCAGCAGCTCATCAAGCCGGCCTACGGAGGCCTCCGTTGCGATCTCCAGGTGCAACGCCTTATCAGTCATGAAGCCTCTCCCTTGCCGCTAGACAGCCGTCACGTTGCCTCGCATGCCTCCTTCCAGCGGTCCATTCCACGAACCCAGAAGGCAGTGGGTTGAAACTGGCCTCGCCTCTTAAGAATCCTTCTGCCGCGGAGCGACCCGGGAGCTTACGCTGAGCGACTTCAGGGGATATCGAGGATCCGAGAGCTGCGCCAGATGGAGGCTTTTGGGGTCAAGCTTATGTTGGCTGGCGCGCATGAGGCTCGCCTAGGTGCTCTGCTTGTTCGTAGCCGTTAGGGATGGAATCGTCACATGGGCGGGTTTCCAAGAGCTTTTCTCAGCCCTAGCCTCCCTGGGGCTTGGGAGCTTCGAGCTCGCCGTGTCAAGAAAGGAGACAACGGAGCCATCGACGAGAATCAGTCTTGCCACGCCCCTGGGCTTCGACCTGTCAATGGACGCAGATACAGGAAGGCTGAGAGACGCCTTGAGGGGACGAGGCCTCTCGCTCTGTGCCCTGCTTGTAGATAACGACTTCGCCAGACAGGACCTTGAGGCGGAGGTACAATACGTCGTCAAGGCTTGCGAGGCCGCCTATGAGCTGGGCGTGAAGGCTGTCAGGATCAACGCCGTGATGAGGGAGACGCCGGGCTCGTCGCTTCTCGACTACCATCGTCGGGCCTTGAAGGGCATACGCGCATGCCTAGAGCAGACCGAGGGCTTAGGGGTGGCCTTGGCTATCGAGAACCATGGCGTGATCGGCAACAGGCACGGGTTTCTCTTCCGGCTCCTCGAAGAAGCCAGGTCCGATCTGGTCGGGCTGACGCTTGACACAGGTAACTTCTACTGGTACGGCTACCCGCTTGAGGAGATCTACGACATCGTCTATGGCTTCGCGCCCTACGTGAAGCACACGCACATCAAGAACGGTGCCGTGCCCGCGGATCGCAGGGACAGGAAGAGGAAGCCCCGGGATATGGTGATGGCGCCGCTGTATGAAGGCGACATAGAGCTGAGGACCGTGGTCGAAACCCTGAGGGACGCGGGCTACGACCACGACCTTACCGTTGAGGACGAATCCCTAGGACGATTCCCCGCCGAGGAGAGAAAACAGGTCCTGTCGAGAGACATCGAACACATGAAGAGCCTCCTGCGCACGAGTCCCGCTCAGGGAGACTGAGGGTGCAGCGCACGGAACCACGCCTGCCTCGTGCCAGCATCCTGCGCCGAGGTAGATATGACCGTCTCTGGGGCATTCTAGGCGGCATGGGACAGAACGCGGGCTACCCCAGCCAGTGACCACTGCTCTGAGCAGTCCGGTGTTCTACCGGGTTTCCGGCTCATCAGCCTTGGGGAAGCCTCTCAAGCGGCTGGACGTTGCCGAACCGGGGCGCAGGCCTATTCACTGGCGCGGCCCAGCGGACGGCGTTACCGATGACCCTCTGGACATCGGGGTTGTAGTAGATGGGAAGCGTCTCATGCCCTGGGCGGAAGTAGAAGATCTTGCCTGAGCCGCGGTAGAAGCAGCAGCCGCTTCGGAAGACTTCCCCGCCTTGGAACCAGCTGATGAAGACCAGCTCATCCGGGGGCGGTATGTCGAAGGGTTCACCGTACATCTCCGTGTGCTCCAGCTCGATGTACTCGCCGATTCCGTCAGCGATCGCGTGGCCGCGAAGGGCTACCCAGAGCCGTTCCTTCTCGCCTGCCTCGCGCCACTTGAGGTCGCAGGTGGTTCCCATGAGCCGCCTGAAGATCTTGGAGAAATGCGCGGAGTGAAGGACGACGAGGCCCATGCCCTCGAGGACGATGCGGCGATAGACGCGATCGACAACCACGTCGCTCACCCGGTCGTGGGCCATGTGACCCCACCAGATGAGGACATCCGTCGCCTTGAGCGCCTCCTCGCCCAGGCCATGCTCAGGCTCCTCGAGCGTCGCGGTTCGAACCTCAAGGCCGGGCTGAGTCCTCAGGTAACCGGCGATAACGGCATGGATCCCGTTCGGATAGACCGCGGCGACCTTCGGGTCCTTCTTCTCGTGCAGGTACTCGTTCCAGACCGTGACTCTGATGTTGCCCATCAAAACGCCACCTTGCATGCTACGTCTAGGGTTTGCGTGCAGGATGATCGCGGAGGCATTCTGTCCGTTTGAGCTGATTTAACTCTTTCCAGCATGGTGACCGGAAAGCCGGAGGCTTCCTGGCGGAGCAATCTAGGCTAGGAGGCAAGTCACGCCGTCAGCTTCACGCCAGGCACGGGCACTCCCTGCTCGGCCAGGAGCCTCTGCAGCCTTGGTACGTCGAGACGCCTTGGCGCCGTGTTAGTCTGGGCGGCGAGGGCGGCGGCGACGCCTGCGGCTTGGCCTATGGCCATGCAGGGCGGTATGTTCCTTATCGTTCCATGGGCTTCATGTGTTATCGAGATGCATCTGCCCGAGGCTAGGAGCCCCTCGATCCTCTGAGGGACAAGGCATCGCAGCGGGATGTCGAAGATGGAGCTTACCACCGCGTCCTCAAACCTCCTCGCTTCCAAGACGTCGACCTTCGTGAGGGTGTATTCGCCGACGATCCGCCTCGTCTCCCGGACCCCCGGCTGCGTAGCCGTATCTAGGAGGAAGGCGGACTCGAAGCCCGGCATGTTCCGCCGGAGGAACTCTAAGCCCTTCAGGATCAGCCTCCGGCCCTCCACCTCGACCCGCGTCAGGTCCGCGGGACTCAACCCGTCCACATCGTGGAAGTGAGGCGAGCCGCCCCAGACGACATCAGGCCTTGTCGTCACGTCCCAGCCCATCCCGCCGGCCTCCTGTTCCATGCTCCTCATGAGGGCCTCGTATCGGTCTCGGTGCTCCCGCCGCCACTGCAGGGCCCTCGAGACATCGACCCCGCCGAGGCGGAAGTCCAAGTTGATGCCCCAAGGATGCCTGTCGAGGTGGAACGGGGCGCCTGAGAAGGCCGCGATGTCTGCGTCGCCCGTCGCGTCGACGAAAGCCTTGCCCCGGATCGCCTCGCGGCCTGCCTTGCTCTCGGTGATCACGGCCTTCACTGCGCCGTTCTCGACGACGGAGCCTACGAGGAAGGTGTGCAGCAGAAGCCTTGCCCCGGCATCGTGGACGAGCTCACCGGCGACGCACTTGTACAGCTCGGGGTCGAAGTCCGCCACCTCGCAGCCTGAGAAGCTTGCGCCCTCGGTCCACTCGGCCTTCTCGCCGGGAGCCGGGGGCTTGCGAGCCGCGCCTTGAAGGGAGGTCAGTCGCTCAATGAGCTCTCGGCAGACGCCGAAGCCGTACCGGTCAGTCTCGACGAGGCAGAGCACAAGCCCGCCCGTCGCCTGTCCGCCCAGGTAGCCGAAACGCTCCACCAGTAGCGTCTTGGCTCCAGCTCTCGCCGCGCCGACGGCCGCCGCCACACCGGCCGGGCCGCCCCCGGCAACCACCACATCCGCCTCGGCCCTAACCGGGACCTGTCGAGCGCCCTCCAGGATAGTGTCCATGCCTCCATGTAGAGGCGCAGGCGGCCTTAAGCGTTTCACAGCCCTGCTTACCAGAGGCCTTGGCCTCGGCGCCCGGCACGTTAGGTGCACGCATCCCATGGTGGCTCCCGCGGGGAGCCCTTCTCGTCGGCTTCGCAGGCAGCCTCTCGTCTGGCTTGGAGGGCTTCACAGAACATGGTGGGCGGAAGAGGCTAGGGTCCTAGGCCGGTCTTCTCGGGCCTTCGTTGAGCAAAGCCATAAGCCCCGCCGCTACTTATAGGCCGGGTTGAGGAGTCGTTCGAGCTCATGGAGCGGCTGGGCTACGTGAGGAAGCAACGGTACGAGAGGGTCGTGAAGGAGAGTGACGACCTGAGGAGGACGATTGCCGAGCTGGAGGCGAGGATAAGGGCCCTCGAAGAGGATAGAAAAAGAACGGAGGATAGGACAAGCAGGATGAAGGGGAGGGTCGAGCAGATGAGGAAGGCCGTAGAACTCCTTGAGGTGGCAGATATGCCGAAGGAGACCGCTGTTGGAATGATCAAGAAGGGACTAGACTACCTACTTGACATCTTGCGAGAGACCGGGGACTGACGCCCAGGCGCGCCGCACACGCCGCTTCCAGCTCCCACTTGACTGACTGAGCGGTCTCTCCGCCGCGGCCTTCTCTTTCCCGTGGGATGGTATTACCTTTCGCTCATCGCCGGTCGCGGTGGATGCCTCCTTCGAGACAGCCAGGCAGGCCAGGTCGAGTCTAGGCTTCTCAGCGGATCAGCTTCAGCGAACCCCCGCATATGAATCAGAACCCAGGCCGCTTGATTACTGAACCCTACCTTTACAGCCACTTGTTATGTCCGTGGGGGTAGGCTTGCCTAGTTTCCAGAGGGGAGAGTGCGGCGGGCGGGATTCGAACCCGCGATCGGAAGCTTGGAGGGCTTCCATCCTAGACCAGACTAGACCACCGCCGCTTGGATCACTTCCATAGGGTTGATCGATTTGAGCTTTACCTATGGTACTGTACGGTACTGTACCATTGGGGTAGGTCTCTAAGAGCTCGGGTATGGATAAACCTCTCTGAGAAGCTAAGGCACTCAAGGCTTGGAAGAGTGTTTCAGGTTCTCTGTTACTTTAAGCGGGTTGTGTTTGACAGTCAATGGGGTTTTGCCCTCGTTGGGAGAGTTGTGAGAGCCTGGTTCTCCGCTGGGAAGGGTCAGAGGCCGACTCATTGGCTGAAGAACCCGTCTCTGCTCCAGGGATGACCGCTCTCAGGAAAGAGCCCCTTTGACAGTCAAAGACAACCGCCTTAAAGTAACAGAGAATGTTTCAGGGATGGTAAGAGCCTTATACCCATCTTTGGGCATGGTTCCTCTTACTCCCTTTCCATCTTCTGGACAGCTTTTTCCAGGGATTCTCAGAGATCCTAGAGATATTCAGCCCAAGTTTCTTAGCCTTCCAACCAAGGGCTTACGCAGGGTTAGAGAGCTGAGGACTGTCGAGGCAGCTAGGGTTAGAGAGCTTTACATGCACGAACCGAAACTAAAGAACCTTGAAGGAGAGCTAGATATCCCCTAGATGCTTGAATGGGACATCACGACGAGCTTAAGTCAAAAGAAACGTCATGGTGCGAATCATAGCCGCCTTACCTTAGCTTGAACTTTCTCAACTTCGTTAACTATGACCTCAGTATCCCCCGCCCTGATGTTCAAAGAAAGATCGTAGTCAGCATCATTCCTTTTCGCCCTGAAACCCTTGAACTCAAACGCTATATCCCTGAATCCCAGATCGTGCAACGTCAGAAAGTATATCTGATGCAGATTGAAGGTCCTCAAATACTCTCTCTCAAGGCGATTAAGTCTGGGCAAATCTATCCTCCTTCCCGGATAGGACCTTCTGATTTGCTTAATAAGTTCAAAACTATACTTCCGCCTCAGAACACTTCCGGTAACATGAAACAAGGAATAGTAGGCACGACTTATTGCGGTTCTACATTCTTCCTCAGACAAGGCAGACTTATTGCGACCAATGATTTTCTTGGCGTATGTGAGGAATCCGTCTTCTGGTATCAACTCTGTCCCGCTCACATCGAGTCTAGTGTGATCATAAACCTCTTACTTTCCCTTTTACGGATGTCTCGTAGAGCAAAGCCTAGTAGGTCCTCGAAAAGCGTGTACGCTTCCCCAAGTTTTGAAGGTTCTACTAAGACTTTGATTCTAGGTTCTACCCAATCGTCATATTCAGGGTCGATCTCCAGATCAACGATTACTTCTGACTTCATTGCCTTGCGATTCATGAATTCAGCGATTCGACTTGAAACCTGGTCCAAGGATGCGTCTAGGGCGATAGGCCTTTTTTGTTTCCGGATGAAGTCTCGTGCAGTTTGGGTACTCCTGTATGGCTTCAGGTAAGCAGAAGGGTGGGGCAGACGACTGAGAATGAGAGAGACTTCGCTTTGGTCGAGTGAAAGCTGAGTGCCCACAACATCTAGTGTCATGCCAAGAGGATACATGGTGGAGTCTTGTGGTCGTCTTACTTCTTGTTCAGACGCTCTCCTTACTTGGAAGGGATCTTGCGCGAAATCTTCATTGGCAAATTGGCTGCTTCGACTCCCTGGAAAAGAGGGATGTTTACCTACCGCTTCCGTAGGGACTTCTATTCCAAGAAACAAATTGGCTTCCTCAGAGGAAATGGTCAAGAACCGGCCTCCTGTTCCACGACCTTAATCACCTGTTTCAATCTAGTTTCAAGATGCTTCAGCATTTCCACTAAAGGATCAGAAATTGTATCTCTATGAACAATGGAGATATGGTACCTTTTGTGAAAACTCACATAAAGGGGCTCAATTGTCATGTTGAACCATTTTGCCGAAGTAGGACTGCTTCCCTTTGAGACAGAAACTACTCTGATAGCTGAAGCGGAGGCTTGAATGCCAAAGATTTCACCTATCCTGTGGATCACCTTGACCTCTTTATTAGCTGTAGCCAGGACGTGCATGGGATCTGCACCAGTAGATACGGTGAAATCTCCGAGAAACTCGTGAAATATTATGTTTGCTGTGTCGACTCCGAGGATGTCAAAGTTGATGTTCATCAATTCCATATATGCGTCAATCAGATCCTTTGTCGAAGTTTGCCCTCTGACCCCTAGGGTTCGTCTTTCGGCATTGCTGTGGACTTCGATTGTGCCTTTGGTTGCCACTAAATCGGGCCTACGCTCGACTTCCGGTCCTTTCACGGTGTAGCCTCTTTCTTCCAGGTGGTGTCTTAGGCCTCTGTAATCAGGAGTCAGCAACCAAACGGAAGCTACGCTCATGTTCAAAGGAAGAATCTCGAACTCCATTTCCGCCATCCCTAAGCATACTTCGGCTACCACTTAAAGTTAAGCTTGTCTGCTCCAACCGCCTTCGTGGATTATTGGAATCCCTCCGTTTCGACAACACAGGTCAAGCCAGCCTCCCCTTTTCCTCCATTTGGACTAGGCTGTTCGGACAAAGGGTTAGGGCGAGAGGGAAAGATCTCTAAGTCATCTGGGCAAGGATCAAGGGGCTTAAGAAGGGTGAGTCAGTCCACCCATTCACATCTTACCCCAGTCCATATAGGGCTTTCCTCTAACCTCCACATAGGTTCAGGTCAGAGAGATGTCTCGAAGAAGAAGGGAACTACGTTTCTCGCTGAAACTACGTTCCCCGCCGCGAATTCCTGAAACAACATCCGGTAAACAACACTCCTCAAGCCGAGAGAACCAGCTCATGCAGTCGCTCAGTGGTTAGTCCTCCGGCTTCTCAGGAGCATTACGAGTGGGATGGAGGCGCCTATGTTGAGTGTCGCGGCGAGGTAGAAGGGCGCCGTGTAGCCTAGGCTGCTCCAGGCGAGGCCGCCTATCATAGGCGCGGCTATCCCGGATAGGCCTATGATCGCGTCCAGCGAGCCCACAACTGTGGCTTTGCCCACCTTCGCGGAGGAATACTCCATCATCAACGTGCGCCTCGCAGGCATGTCCATCGCGCCTATCACGCCGAAGAAGAGAACCGTCACGTACGCGACCAACGCGCTCGTGGAGCCGGCGTAGAAGCTCCAGGAGAGGCTGGAGAGGACGAAATGCGCAAGAAGCATAGCTCTGGCCCCGAACCTGTCCGTCATGTTCCCGAACGGTACCTGCGCCACGAGAAGCCCGAGGCTCTGGAAGGACATCATGAAGCCCGCCTCGGCGATGTTCATCTTCACCTTGTCCTTCGCGAAGAGCGTCACGTACGGGTGGATCATCGACAGCCCAAAGGTGTGGAAGGCGAGCGCCACGCTCAGCCAGAGCAGGTCCCTCTGAGCCCTTAGCAGCGAGACCGTGCCCGTGACGGAGTCCCTCAAGCTCCTCTGAACGGCCGATCCCAGAGAGCCATCCCACCGGCCCGCGGGCTCTTGGACCAGGAGATAGAGCGCCGTGAGCGACGACAGCCCCAGGGCTCCCGCGGTAAGGAAGAGACTCCTGTAGCCGATCGAGGTGGCCAGGAGTCCTGAGGAGGCGGAGCCTACCATGCCCGCGGAGATGGTAGCTATGAAGTAGACGGAGAAGGCGAAGCCCGACCTGGCGGGGGCCACGGACTCCGCGATGAGCGCCGTCGCCGATGGGCCCATCAGTCCCTGGCCTACTCCCACGACGAGCAAGAGCGGGATCATCAGCTCAGGCGTATGGGCGAAGTGGAGCAGAAGCGTTCCCGCCGCCACGGTCAGGCATCCTGCGAGCAATGGGACACGACGACCTACCAGGTCGCTCAGCCTGCCTGAAGGCAGGAACATGAGGCTTGTGGCGCCCGTGTACGATGTGAGCGTCAACCCGATGAGGAACGGGTCGAAGCCGAGGCTCTCTAGGTAGATGGAGAAGAGGCTGAGCCAGAGGCCGTTTCCCAGCCCCACGGCGAAGAAGCTAACCGAGAGCACCGGGACGTTCCGGCCTAGACCCCGTGCCGACATGGAAGCCCCAGAGCCCGGCTCAGACATCCCCCGGTTCCCTCACGCGCCTCAGCGCTGCCTCAAGCTGCGACGGCCCAGAGCGATTTAGGGGTTTCCCAGACGCCTCACAGGCTAGACGGGAAACGAGGTAGGCGCTCTACGGCGATCTGATGGTCCACGAGGAGGCGGAGCCAACGGTGAGGCTTAAGAGCTATGAAGGCGACGAGGGGATGTAGCTCTGAGGAGGCTTCTCGCGGTTGAGCCCGTACGAGGTAGTGGTTGTCTCCCACACGCACTGGGACCGTGAATGGTATCTGCCCTTCCAAAGCTACAGGTACTGGCTGGTCAAGGCCCTAGACCAGCTTCTCGACCTGCTCGGAAAAGACCCCCGCTACGCGTCGTTCATGTTCGACGGCCAGGCCGTGGTGCCCGGCGACTACCTGGAGATCAGGCCGGAGAGAAGGGAGGAGATGCTCCAGTACATTCGGGCGAAGAGGGCCCTAGCCGGGCCCTGGTACGACCAGCCGGACGAGTTCCTCGTGAGCCCCGAGGCCCTCGTACGGAACCTCCTGATCGGCCACCGCGTCGCGGCCAAGTACGGTCACGTCCCAAAGCTAGGCTATGTCCCTGACAACTTCGGCCACATCGCCCAGCTGCCGCAGATCCTCAAGGGCTTCGGAATCGACAACACGTTCTTCCACCGGGGCATGGGCGACGAGGGCGAGACGCTCAAGACAGAGTTCCTCTGGGAGGCCCCCGACGGCTCCCAGGTTCTCGCCGTGCACATGATCCAGGGCTACTGCAACTTCGCCCGGATCCCCACGGACCATGACCAAGCCCTAGCGTACTTCGAGGCGAGGCTGCAGGAGCTTAGGCGGCGGGCCTCCGCGAACGTGGTCCTCGCGATGAACGGCTGTGATCATCTCTACCCGCAGCCCGAGCTGCCGGATGTTCTAGACGCCCTAAACAAGGCCCAGGGCGAGTGGAAAGCCGTCCACGGCTCCCTCCAAGGCTACCTGGAGAAGGTCAGGGCCTCGGGCGTCCGGTTCCAGGTTTACCGCGGTGAGCTCAGGAGCTCAAGGTATCATCCGCTCCTGCCAGGCGTCTGGTCGACGCGCATCCCGCTGAAGCAGGAGAACTGGCGCGCCCAGACCATCCTTGAGAACTACGCGGAGCCGATCTCCAGCTTCGCCATGCTGGAGGAGAGGCCTTACCCAGCGGCCTTCCTCCTCACCGCCTGGCTTTATCTGCTTGAGAATCATCAGCATGACGTCATCTACGGCTGCAGCGTAGACGATGTCTACAAGGGCGCGGAGGCCCACTACGTGTACATACAGCAGATCGCGGGCATGATACTCGAAGACGAGCTCCAAGCCCTTTCTGGGAAGGTCAACATTGAGCCGCTGCCATCGGCTAGCGGCTACGTCGTTGTCTTCAACACCCTGAACTGGCCGAGAACCGACCTGGTCAGGGCGAGGCTGAAGCTGCCTAAGACGGCGCGCGGCCTCCAGGTCGTCGATGAGCAGGGAAACGCGGCGCCCGTTCAAGTGCTGAGCTGGGAGAAGGACGAGGCTGAGGTGCTCTTTACCGTACGCGGCGTGCCGCAGCTGGGCTTCAGGGCCTACGCGATCCGCGAGCAGGAGGCCGGAAGCCCCCCAGCGTCCCCGCTTACAGCCGATGGAAACAGCGTGGAGAACGAGTTCTTCAAGGTGGAGGCCGACCCTGAGATGGGCGGCGCGCTGACGGTGACCGACAAGAGAAACGGCATAGTGTACCGCCGCCTCAACCTCTTCCAGGACGGCGGCGACGCAGGCGACGAGTATGACTACTCCCCGCCTAAGACCGACGCGATCGCGAACACCGCGTCCAGCAAGGCCGGCATCGCCTTAGCCGAGAAGGGCCCAGCGAGGGCGGTGCTCTCCGTCGAGACGAGCCTGATGCTCCCTGCCTCCTTGACCGCAGACAGGTCTGAGCGAAGCAGGGAGATGAGGGAGCACCGTCTCACCACTAGGATCGCTCTCGCCGCCGGAGTACCGCGGATCGACATCGAGACGAGCTTCAAGAACACGGCCGAGGATCACCGGCTGAGGGCGCTCTTCCCCACGGGAGTGAAGGCGGATAGATGCACGGCGGACGGCCACTTCCACGCGGTCGAGCGTAGCCTCACCGTGCCCTCAGGCCAAGGTTGGGTTCAGAAGCCTGTTCCCACGCAGCCTCAGCTCACGTGGGTGGATGTCGCCGATGGCACGAGAGGCCTAACAGTGGCGAACAAGGGGCTTCCCGAGTACGAGGTGAGCGCCCAGCCTGAAACGGAGGAGAAGGTCCTAGAGCTGACGCTTCTCCGCGCCGTGGGATGGCTCTCCCGAGACGACCTGCTGACGAGGCCGTACAACGCCGGGCCCTCGATCAAGACGCCGGGGGCCCAGTGCCAGGGAAACCTCACCCTGGAGTACTCTGTCATTCCCCACTCGGGTACGTGGCTCTCCTCCGGCAGCTACAAGGAGGCAAGGGGCTTCAACCTGCCGATGAGAGCCGTCCAAACCAGCAGGCACGGCGGCGCCCTGCCCTCCGCAGCGAGCTTCCTCGCAGTTGAGCCCGACTCACTCATCGTCACGGCCGTGAAGAAGGCCGAGGAGGACCAGACCCTCATCTTGAGGTTCCACAACATAGCCAGCGAAGTGGTTCAGGGAAGCGTCTGGCTCCGGAAGCCTCTCAGGGCGGCTTGGCGGACGAACCTGAACGAGGAGCCTCAGACACGGCTGACGCCCGACGCCGAAGGACGGCTGACGCTGGCGGTTCAGCCCCACGAGATCGTGACCCTGAAGCTGATGGCCTAGAGAAGCCACCGATGCGAGGACACGCGGTTTCCCCGATCCCTATCCTAAAGCTAAGCCCATGCACGGACCCCGGGAGGTGTAAAGTCGATGATCCTGACGGTTGGCTCAATGAGGCTTGAGGTTGACGAGACGGAGCTGGAAGCCTACCTTTCGAGGCTGTACGGCAAGCCTGTGACGCTCCTGAGAACCGAGAAGCTGGGCGAGGGCTTCCACAACGCGGGCTTCCGGCTTTCCTTCCGCGCCGGAGGCGTTGAGAAGCGCCTTGTTATGCGGATCGTCCGGGGTGACACAGGCTGGGGGCATGACTATCTCAGCGATAGGGCGGCGGTGCTCCTCCTCCAGCATAGGCTTTTCAACGCGGCGCCACGGCAAGCCTCGGCGCCCTCGATCGACGTGGCCGCGATCCTAGCGGACGGAAGGATTGCCTCCATAGGCTCTAGCATCGAGTTCTTCCACCTAGTCGAGGAGCTCACAGAGCAGGACGGGCGGCCGTACTCCAACGACCTCTTCGAGGTAGCGCGGCGGAGGAGCCTCACCGAGCGGGACAAGCGTCGATGCCTCACCGCGGCCCGCTACCTGGCGGAACTGCACGGTGTCAAGGCGAGGAACGACCGGCTTTACCAACGCCATATCAGGGACCTGGTCGGCCACGGCGAGATGCTCATGGGCGTGGTCGACTCTTACCCTGACCCCGCCACGCTGGACTGGACGAGCAGAGCAGAGCTCGCCGAGGTCGAGGTGAAGGCCGTGGAATGGCGTAACCGGCTCAGGTACCTGGGCCATAGGCTATGCCGCATCCACGGCGACTATCATCCCTTCGGGAACATACGCTTCAGGGAGGACGACACGTTGATGGCCTTAGACCAGTCCCGCGAGGAGTTCGGGGAGCCCGCGGACGACGTCTCGACGCTGACGATCAACTACATCTTCTTCAGCGTCTGGCATCTGGGCAGGTTCACGGGACCCTTCGAAGAACTCCTCCACATCTTCCTTCAGGAATACCTAGACAGGACAAAGGACAGCGAGATCTGGAGCGTGCTGCCTCCCTTCTACGCTTTCCGAGGCCTGGTCGTAGCCCATCCCGTCTACTACCCGGATATGGAAGATGAGAAGCGCCGGATGATGATGAACTTCATCCGAAACGTCCTCGACGCAGAGAGATTCGAGCCAGAGAAGGTACAGAGCTATCTTACGACGGAACCGAAGCGGCCAAAGCCCCTCCGCTGATCGCCCGCGTCCCTGCTCAGTTGTTATAAACCGCAGGCGACACTCTACTTCCCTGTTGAGGAGCGAGGAGCTTGAGGGACGCGTTGTCCGTTGGCATCATAGGTTGCGGCGGCATCGCTCAGGTACACGCTGAGGCCTGGACCAGACCGCCCGTCACCGCCGTGAAGGCGATATGCGACATCGTCAGGCCCAAGGCCGAGGCGCTAGCAGAGAGGCTCGGGGCGAAGGGGGCTGCGATACCCAAGGTCTACGAGGACTATGGCAGGTTGCTCAGGGAGGCGGATGTGGACGTCGTCAGCGTCTGCCTGCCGCATTACCTACATGCGCCCGTGACGATAGCCGCCGCTGAGGCTGGAAGGCACATCCTCTGCGAGAAGCCGATGGCTACCAGCCTACGAGACGCGGACGAGATGATCGCCGCGGCCCGCCGCAGTAGCGTGAAGCTAGGGATCTCCTTCCAGTTCCGCTTCAGCGAGGACATGAGACGCGTCAAGAGAGCGCTTGACGAGGGAGCCCTCGGCAGGCCGGTTCTCGCAGACGCCTGGGTGAAATGGTACAGGGATGACCGAGAGTACTTCCACAAGGACGCCGTGGCGGAGTCCTGGCGGGGAAAATGGGCGACGGAGGGCGGCGCGCTGCTGATCAACCAGGCGGTGCATACGATCGATCTCCTACGATGGTTTATGGGACCCGTCGAGGCCGCCGCGGGCTTCATCTCAACCCTAACCCATCGGATTGAGGCGGAGGACGTGGCCGTGGCCTCCTTAAGGTTCAGGAGCGGCGCCCTAGGCGTCATCGAGGGAAGCTTATCGACCAGGCCCAGAGAGGCGGAGTCCACGCAGATGCAGATACATGGCGAGAAGGGAAGCATCTTCATCCAGGGATCGGGCGTCACGTTCTGGAAGACGACCCAGGTCGAAGGCCCCACGACGGGCGCCGAGGCGGCTGGCGCGAAACCGCCTTCCCCCGTGCCCGCCGCGACGGGACACCACCGCGTGGTGGACGACTTCATCTCAGCCCTGAGGGAGGACCGTGACCCCTACGTGTCAGGCGAAGAGGGAAGGAAATCCCTCGAGGTCGTGCTCGCCATCTATAAGGCCTCAAAGGAGCGCAGGCTGGTCACGTTCCCGTTTGAAGAGTGATGCCGCGGTGCACGAGCCCAGTGCGAGATGTGGAGAGCCCCCTAGCCCCAAACGCGGATGGGCGGTATGGGTAACGGGTCTTCCGGCCAGCGGGAAGTCAACGATCACCGCGGCGCTGCTCAGAAGGCTGGAGGCCAAAGGCGTCTACGCGCAGGTTCTTGAGAGCGACGAGCTGAGGCAGGTTTTGACGCCTCAACCTACCTACTCGGAGGAGGAGCGAGACCGCTTCTACGCGGCCATGGTCTACATCGGGGAACTCCTCTCAAGGAACGACGTGAACGTCATCTTCGACGCGACGGGCAACAGGAGAGCGTACCGTGAACGCGCAAGGGCTCTCATCCCGGAGTTCATCGAGGTCTTCGCGAAGTGCCCCTTGGAGGTCGCCATGCAAAGAGACCACAAGGGAACCTACACCATGGCTCGGACAGGCCGCAGCCGGACTGTTCCAGGCGTCCAAAGCGTCTACGAGGAGCCGTTCAGTCCGGAGGTAACCGTGGAGTCCGACCGGCTCTCTGCGGATGAGGCGGCAGAGAGGATCCTTGAGGCTCTGGTTAAGAGAGGGCTGGTCAAGGCGGGAGAACGCTAGGCCAGCGTGTTAGGGGCCGAGGTCCGGCTGTTCCGCGTGCTCCTCCTCGGGCAGGAGGTCCGCTAGGTTGATGAACTCGTCGCATTGGGACCTCAGCCATCGGCCCGTGGCCTCGGGGAAGAAGAGCACGACGACGGACTTCCCGTGAAGCCGGTACTTCTTGAGCAGAGGGATGTAGTTGTTGTCGCCTGCTATCAGGACCAAGGTGGAGAAGTCTACTTGGAAGAGTATCTCGATGCCCTCAGCTACGAGGCTGGTGTGAACGTCGATGTTCACTGTCCTGACCGCGGGAAGACCGATCGATTCGAGGAACTCGTCGAACTTCGGCGCCCCGGGGACGCCTATGTGTATGAAGTACCTTCCAACCCTAACGCGGCCAATGTGGGTCACGATCCAGTCCTTGAGAAACTCGATGTCTAACTCCCTCTTACCGAGGAGGTTTATCCAGCTCTGGTACAGGTTCTGTCCGTCGATCAGGACGACCGTGGTCTCAGGTCGAAGGTTCCTCTTCGCGAAGCTCATCCGATCACCGATCTTGAGCATCTCCCAGCCCCATTCACAGCCGTCCTCTAGCCTCAGTCGCTCCTTAAGAGACTTCCCGTGGTCGAGCCCCCATGGGAGCAGGCACGCGCGCCCATCCACCTGGCGCGGAACGGTCTGGAACGCTCGTCCCAGCCGTGTCCCGTATATCCCGGGCCGATACGCTATAGGAATCGTTGTGAGATGGCTGCGAAGAAGACCGTGCTACTCTTGGCGATCGTCGCTGTCCTCGCCGCAATTCCCCCGGCCATAGCGACCCAGCCGTGGTCCCTTGCAGAGGAGAAGGCCTGGAGGATGCTCCAGCTGGCCTACCAGGCCAGGGAGAAGGCCAACCAGACCATAGCCATAGCCGAGGCGTCAGGTGTGTCCGCCCAGGCCCTTGAGGAGGCTGAAGCCGCTTACGCGAGAGGAGAAGCCTCCCTGGCAAGCGCCAACGAGACCTTTTACGCCCTCCGCGGTCAGGCTCCTGTCCCCCCAGGAGAGACCCCGAAGGACGAGAGGGTTCAGGCGTTGGCGCTCCAGGCGATGCACGAGTTCAAGGCTGCCATCGCTGCCCTTACCGCGGAGATAGAAGGACCCGATGAGTCCACAAGCCCAAGAGGCCTAGGAGAGGCCATCGCCCGGGCTGAGGTCTACCTGGAGAAAGCAACCGCGTCCGTCGAGGCGCTTCGAGCTGCCAGGGCTGAGTTGGACCTTACCCAGATCGACGAGGAGATCGCTGAGGCAAGACTTCACATCGGTTACGCGAGAGCCAACCTTACGGCGGGAGACATCAACGGCACAGCCCACGAGCTTGGAGAGATCAGGCGCACACTGAGCGAGCTTAGCGGCGAACTGAATCGGCTCGCGCACGCGCCGAGGCTTGAGCAGGGAAGGATCAGGGCATTCCTCGACCGACAGCTCCCACGGAAGCTCGATGAGGTGAGGCAGCTTGCAGAGCTTGCCGGAGTCGACAGGACAGCTGAGCTGGCAGAGGTGAATGGCAAGATCGAGGCTGCGCGGCAGGCAGCTGAGAGCGGGAACCTGAAGGAGTCACTGGACTTGACCAGGGAAGCCCACAGGCTTCTGATGGACTTGTTCAACGAGCTGCACAGGGGTGGAGGAAGACCCTAGCGCGGCGCCCCTCCGGGAAGCCTGCAGCCCTAGCTCCGTAGAAAGGCTCTAATAACGCCTGGGCTGGACGTAGGCAAGATGAGAACCCGGGCCGCACCGGCGGTTCTGCTTCTTCTCTTGGCGCTCTCGCTAACCGCGGCCTTCTCTCAGGAGGGATCCAGCTACCAGAGCCTAGTCCTCACGGTCTACGCTGACGGGGCGGTGCACGTCACGATGACCTTGGCGGTTGAGCCGACACAGCCCTCAGTTGAGGTGGCGCTCCTAGGCAAGGCCGTGGAGAACCTCCTGGCGACCGATGAGAATGGGACGCTTCTAGACGGGACCGTTAACGGCTCGATCCTCACGGTTGACACGCTGGGAGCCAGTCGGCTGCTGCTCGATTACGACTGCCTCGATCTCACGAGTAAGCTGGGGGCGCTCTGGACGCTGAAGGTCAGTTCGCCCATGAACTTCACCCTCGTGTTCCCGGCTGACGCCACGATAATCGAGATGAGTCAGATACCACTGGAGATCAAGAGCCTAGGCGACAGACCAGCTCTGGTTCTGGCCTCCGGCAGCCAGGAGATCAGCTACGTCATAGGGCTGTTCGGGCCCCAGGCCGAGGCGGCGGACGCCATCACCATAGCCCAGCGAGCGATCGACGCGCTCGCGAGCCAAGACCTGAACCTGAGCATGCCAAGGTCCAAGCTTAACGAGGCTAAGGCCGCTTACGAAGCACAGCAGTATCTCTCGGCGAAGAGCCTGGCGGAGCAGGCGTTAAGCCTCGCGTACACGACTAGGGACCTGGCAGCTAACGCCACGAAAGCGATCGTTCAGGCCGAGGCGGCGATCCGCGTCGCGCAGGCTGAGGGAAGAACGAACGGGATAGCCGAAGCGCAGGCTCTGCTCGAGAGCGCGAACAACGCGTATCGCGGAGGCGAGTACCTTGAGGCGGCGACCCTCGCGGGGCGAGCCGAGTCGGCCGCAAAGGGAGCCACAGCTCCCTTTCCCAGCTTGATGATGCTGGGCGCCGGAGCTGCAGCCTCAGCTGTGGGACTGACAGCTCTTCTCTTGCACGTGAGGGGCACGCGGACGCGGGCGGAGGCCTCTATCGACCTGGAGAGGCTCTTCCGCGAGAAGCCCTGGCTGAACCCTGACCAGCGGAAGGTGATCACGTTCCTAGCTGGAAAGAAGGGCGGTGCGTTCGAGGCTGAGATAAGGGAGGCGGTGAATGAGCCGAAATCCACCGTCTGGCGGATCATCCGAAGGCTTGAGGACGAGGGGATCGTGTCCGTAGAACCGCTGAGGGGCCAGAACTACGTGAGGCTCCAGCCGCATCAGGACGCTGGCGGAGACAAGGCAGCGGGAAGATCGCAAGAGCCTAAGCGATGACCCGCGAGCACGCTTGCCGCCGGTCTAGCCGAGGACCTAAACCCTTATCATGGTGGAAGGACGCTGGTCTCAGTGCGGCGGGGGTTGCCGAGACAGGACAAAGATGGCCAGGCGAGGCCATTGGAGGCGCAGGACTTAAGATCCCAACGCATGGGCTGGATACGAGATCCTGTGGCATAGGCCTCCGCGGGTTCGAGAGCGCCAACCACGCGACGAAAATCCCGCCCCCCGCACCTCACCTGCTGCGACTCTGGGCTTGATAGCCCGCTGGTCCCAGGCTCTTCTGGGAGGCCTCCCTGCGCGCCCTAGGTCTTCTCCAGATGATCAGGGCCCCGACGAAGGCTACGGAGGCGCCGGCCACAGCGATCGCCCCAAGTATAATGTAGAGCTCTGTCTTCGACTTCTGATACTCGTCCTCTAGGAGAAGAGCCTGGTTCACGAGGAGCTCCGCCTCCTCGGCGCGGCTGATCGCTACTCTGTACTTCCTCTCCTCTGCGAGGCCTCGGGCCTCCGAGAGAGCTGCCTGCGCCAGGGAGAGGAATCTCCTTGCGTTGGGGCTTTCAGCCTGCTCCAGTGAGGGAAGCTTGCTCTCGACCCTGGAGGTCAGGTTTAGCGTCTCCTGACGCCAGTAGTTCTCCTCGGTCTGTATCGCTTGCTCCAGTAGGGCTGAGGAGGCTTCCAAATGGGCTACTGCCCCGGGGTAGTCCGCTGCCCCCGCGCTTTCCACAGCCTGGCCGTACTCGCTCTCCGCTCGGGCTAGGAGCGTCACGGCCTCCGAGAGCTCGAGACGCTGCCCCTTAGCGTAGGAGATCCTCTCAAGGACGACGGGCACCAGTTGATCGTACAGTCGCTCGCTTGCGTCATGGACTTCTATCGTGACGTTGCCGTTGGTCCAAGCCTGAAGCGGGCCTAGCCGCCCGGAGGGCTCGCGCTCCTTGAACTGCACCTTGGCGTAGCAGTAGTACGGGCCGGGCGATAGATCGAGGGGAATCTCAAGGCCAAGCGAGGCGCTCAGTGAGCCTCCCTGGCTGAGCAGGACGGGTGCGTCTGGAAGGTCTACCCAGTGGAAGAAGAGTCTCGGCATCCAGTCGGGATGGATGCCGATCTTGTGGACCACTATGTCGTTGACGCCCGTGTTCGTGACGGTCAAGGACAGATTCGCGACATCGCCCTGATAGACTGGGGCCTCGGCAAGTGTCATGTCTAGGGTGAGCGAGGCCCCGCTCACCTGAGAAGCCGGGCCAACTGCGCCCATCGCCGTGGCGACCAGCATGAGCGCTGTGAGAAAGCGTATCCTCATCGACCCGCCAGGCTTCACGCAGCAAGGTCTCTCTGAGCAGACCAATAAGCCTTCAGCTCGGCTCGCCAGCACTTAAGCTTGTCAGATCTCGGAGCGACGCTATCAGCTCCGCCAAGTCTGTGGGCTCGCGCTCGTCGCGGGGTCAAACCCTATAACGGGGAGGCGGCGACTCAGGCAAAGGGAATCGGCTTGACCAGGCGAGCTGCTTTCCTCTTGGCGATCTCGGTGATGCTCGCGCAGCTACGGCCTCTCGGAGGCATAACGCTGGCGGTGGACGGCGAGCAGTACGTGTACTTTGGCTACGTGCCCGCCAATATCTGGCTTAATGATCCAGGTCGAACCGTGGTCGGGCAGCCGCTCAACCCGCCCTTGGAGAAATGGAGCATCGACCCGTCGACTGTCGCTACCACCGCTATTCTGGCCGTTGTGGGGAACGTAGATGGCGCCCACGTCGAGGTTCTCGACCTCTCCAGCCGGCAGGTCCTGGCGAGCTTCACCGTGGACAAGCTCAGGAAGGTGGTGACGCTTCTTCCCAATGGGACGTTCTTCAAGGTGGTCGCGGACCAGCCCGTCACGGTCCTCCTGGCCGGAGGCAAGGACGTGGAGATAGTGGACCACATGTACGGCGGCGGCTCGTTCATAAGCACCTTCTTCACCAGCACGCAAGGAGCCTACCTGGGCAAGGAGTTCGTCTTCATGGCCGTCCAGAGCAAGCATGGTGAGCCGTACCTCATCCTCGCGCTTGAGGACAGCCAGGTCGCGGTCTGGGACGAGAACGGGACCAAGGTCTTCGACGCCAAGCTAGCGGCGAACGAGGCCCAAAGCCTAGGCCTTGTCTCGTTCAGGGTCTACCACGTCGTCTCCACGGGCACGATCATGGTGCAGAGCTTCACCTCCGGGAGGTCGAGCTACTACCCGGCCGTGCGAGGAGGCTACGTGGGTAGGCTCTTCTATGGGGCCTCAACCCAGCCTGGCCCTCTCCAGCCGGATGTCACCTTTCTCGCCGTGAGCACGGAGGAGAACCGGTTCAAGGTTATGGACCTGACCTCGGGAAAGGTTGCGCTCGAAGAGGCCATCCCGGCGCAGAGCAACGTCTCGTTCACGGCCCCGGTCTCCACGATGGTCGTCGAGAGCGAGCGGCCGATGACGCTGATGTACCTGAACATGGGCTCACAACACGGCGCAGACCACGCCTGGTACGGCTGCGGGGTCACCTACCTGGGCTTTAGGGCCGGAGAGGAGGGCCCCCTCTACGTCCCTAACGGCGAGACCTACGTCTTCGGCGAAGAGGGAACCGTCGTTTCGCTGGACGACGCCCAGATCAGAATCCCGGAGAGCGGCCACCTAGAGGTGCCCGTAGGGCTTCACAGGCTTTCCGCTTCGCGTAACATCGCCGTCGAGATCGTCGCCTGGCCGTCCTGGCCGGAGAATCAAGGCGTGGCAAACTTCGGAACCTGCGTCCCTTCGCTTCAGGCCTTCAGCATGGGCTTTGAGGACCTCAAGCTCACACCGCTGGGCCCGCAGGTGCCATGGCTCTATATCATCGCTGGCGCCTCGGCCGTCGGGGTCCTCGCGCTCATGGCTCTGATGCTTAGAAGGAGGAGGTAGCTCCACGCGAGGCCGAGTTCGGAACGCGTGATCCCAGAGCCCGCGTCGCTCACCTGCCGGCAAAGCCCATAGTGTCCGCTGCGAAACCTTCTTAAGAGCCTCCTCTCGTCATCTGCTTCGCCAAGGTTGAAGGAGGGAGGCTTAGTGTCAAAGCCCTTCTACGTCAGGTTCAACGTGCCGAAGGAGCTGGCAGATGCGGCCTATGAAGTCCTCTCCATTGTCAGGTCCTCCGGTAAGCTTCGAAGGGGCACGAACGAGGTCACGAAGGCGGTGGACCGGGGGATCGCGAAGCTAGTGGTCATCGCGGAGGACGTGGAGCCGCCTGAGATCGTCGCCCACCTGCCGCTGCTCTGCGAGGAGAGGAAGATCCCCTTCGTCTACGTGCCCTCGAAGAAGCAGCTGGGCATCTCCACGGGCATCGAGGTCCAGACCGCGGCGGCCTGCGTCGTCGAGCCGGGGGACGCGGCGGACCTCATCAATGAGATCACCAGCAGGATCAGCGTTCTCCGCAAGCAGAAGGCTTAGAGAGGCCTAGGGATGAGCTCCAGCGCGTCGAAGCAGGCTCAGGCCCTGACCCCCGCCGAGGTCATACAGGTCGTTGGCAGAACGGGGGTTACGGGCGAGGTTCAGCTCGTCCGTGTCCGGATACTCGAAGGCCCGGATAAGGGCAGGGTGCTCCCGCGGAACGTCAAGGGGCCCGTCCGGATCGGAGACATCCTGATGCTCAGGGAGACCGAGAGGGAAGCGAAGAAGCTCAAGTGATGAAGGACCGGAGATGCCGAGAGCTAGGATATGCTCCTTCTGCGGGAACGAGTTCCCGCCGGGAACAGGCATCATGTACGTTCGCAGGGACGGGAGCATCCAGTGGTACTGCTCGAGGAAGTGCAGGGTCAGCATGATGGACTTCCGTCGGGACCCACGGAAGCTCAAGTGGACCGCCTACCACGGCCAGAAGGAAAGAGGGAAGTAGCCGACCCCGACCCGTGAGAGGGGCCGCCGTGAAGCTCATCATCTTCGGTCCGCCCGGCTCAGGGAAGGGCACCTACGCCTTCCGCATTATGCAGCCCCTTGGGATCGCGAAGATATCCACGGGCGACATCTTCCGCGAGGAACGAGACAAAGGAACGGAGCTGGGCAGGAAGGTCGATGAACACATGCGAAGCGGCGAACTGGTCCCGGATGACATCACGATCGAGATCCTCAGGAAGCGTCTCCTGCAGCCGGACGCCCAGAGGGGCTTCATACTCGACGGCTATCCCCGGACGGTCCGCCAGGCCGAGGCCCTGGACGAGCTGACGAGGATCGACGCCGTCATCAACCTGATCATTCCCGAGGAGATTCTCGTGGAGAAGATCGCAGCCCGGAGGATCTGCCAGAACTGTGGGAACCTCTACAACGTCGCGGATATCAACAGAGAGATTAGAGGTGTCAGGTACGTTCTCCCACCCATGCTGCCCAAGAAGCCGGGCGTATGCGACAGGTGCGGTGGAAGGCTCATTCAGCGGGAGGATGACCGGCCTGAGGTTGTACGCGAGCGACTGAGAGTCTACGAGCGCCAGTCCAAGCCCGTGATCGGCTACTACGAGGGCAAGGTGCCGTTCGTCGATGTTCACGTGAACAAGCCGCCTGACGAGGTAGCCCAGAGGATACTCAGGGAGCTCGCGAAGCTGGGGCAAAGGTAGGGAACGGGGCACACGCCAGCCTAGGTTCCAACGCTTCCTTTAAGGGCTAGGCTGCCTCGGAGGCCCAAAGGTATTATAGGGGCATGTTAGAAGACGGCTGTCCGCTCTTGGACTTGGGCTACGGATGAACGTAGAAGACAAGGTGGCTTTGGTCGCGCGCGAGCCTACGGAGGAGATTATCACCGAGGCTGAGCTGACCCAGCTCTTCGAGGAGAAGCCCCATCCTAAGCACTACATCGGATACGAGATCAGCGGCCTCGTCCATATAGGGCACCTTTACCTCACGGGCGTGAAGCTCCAGGACTTCATCAAGGCCGGGATAAACTGCACCTTCTTCCTGGCCGACTGGCACAGCTTCGTGAACGACAAGCTGGGCGGGGACTGGGAACGCATCAAGCTCGCGGCCAAGTACTATCAGGAGGTCTTCTCCCGCTTCGTTGGGCCGGAGCTCAAGTTCCTCCTGGGCAGCGACCTGTATCACTGCAACGACGAGTACTGGATGAAGCTGGTCAGGGTGGAGAAGGCCCTCACCTTGAACAGGGTCAAGCGCTGCTTGACCATAATGGGAAGAAGGGAGTCAGAGCGGCTGGACTTCTCCCAGTTCATCTATCCTCCCCTCCAGGTCACGGACATCTTCGCTCAGGGAATAGACCTAGCCCATGGAGGGATGGACCAGAGGAAAGCCCACGTCTTGGCAAGGGAGGTGGCCAAGAAGCTGAAGTGGAAGGCGCCCGTCGCGGTTCACCACCATCTCCTCGGCGGCCTAGCTCAACCCGTAGCCCTAGGGTACGACGAGAATAGGCGCCTTGACATGGCGATAAGCTCAAAGATGAGCAAGAGCAAGCCCTGGACCTGCATCTTCATCCACGACTACCCGGACGCGATCAGCCAGAAGCTCCGGAGGGCCTGGTGCCCGCCTAAGGAGGCCGAGCTGAACCCTGTCCTAGAGCTCGCAAAGTACGTTGTCTTCCAGGAGATGGATTCGTTCCGCCTGGAGAGGCCTGCGAAGTACGGTGGAGACGTGGAGTTCCGAAGCTACCAAGACATGGAGAAGGCCTACGTCAAGGGCGAGATCCATCCAGAGGATCTCAAGTCAAACGTGGCCAGGGAGATAGATCAGATAATCTCGCCTCTGAGGAGGCACTTCGAAGCAAAACCGGAGCTGCTCGAACCCTTCAAGGAGGCGAGGATCACTAGGTAACCTGCTTCCGAAGGCCCTGGGATGCAAGGCGTCTCTCGCGCTTCCCAAAACCCTTATATCGGGTCTGCCCGGTCCGAGTTCCGGCTCCCCCCGTAGCTCAGTGGTAGAGCAGACGGCTGTAGTGGGGCACCGAGCGTGCCTCAACGCCAACCCCTGCTCAGACACCGTCTGGTCGCGGGTTCGATTCCACGCCGGGGGGACCATGACCGATCCCCAGGCCAAGTCAGCTGGAAAAGGCTTATGTAAGGTTCACGGCATCATCGAGGGAGTTAGGCTGCAAGCCTCCAAGCACAGGTCGCAGAGTTGGGGAACATAGTTCTACTGGGTTTCATGGGCACGGGGAAAAGCACCGTAGGGCGTCTCCTAGCCGAGAGACTCGGCAGAGAGCTCTTGGAGACAGACGCGCTCGTCGAACAGCGGGCTGGAAAGCCGGTGCCCATGATCTTCCGTGAAGAGGGCGAGACGCGATTCCGGGAGCTTGAGATGGAGGCCGTTAAGGAGGCCTCTCAGAGAAGCAACGTGGTGATCGCCTGCGGAGGAGGCGTCGTCTTGAACAGGCTGAACGTGGATCTCCTCCGGAGAGGCGGAGTGACGGTCCTCCTTGAGGCGCGCCCCGAGGTCATCGTAAGCCGACTCTCAGGGGACGATAACGAGAGACCTCTGCTGGCCTCGCTGAGTGTTTCAGCCGTCCGCGAGCTTCTCGCCTATAGGACGCCGTTCTACGACCGCGCCGCCCACCTTGTCCTCGATAGCTCCGACTGGACAGCGAGCCAGGTCGCGGAAGAAATCCTTGAACGCCTCCAGATGGTCGAGGTTCAGCCGCCTCAAGGAGGGCTTCGTGCGGAGGTGGAGGCGCCACGGTCTAGGAGTTTCACCAACAGAGCCCTCGTCATCGCAGCTCTAGCCTCCGCGCCGAGCGTGCTCCATGACGTCTCAACGAGCGAGGACAGCTCACGTCTGGTTCAGGCCTTCGCCTCCTTCGGAGTCCAAGTCAAGGGCGACAAGAGGCTCCAGGTCGAGGGAACCGGCGGGAGGCTTCTCGCCCCAAGCGGCGTCGTCAACGTGGGGAACGCGGGGACGGCGATGAGGTTCCTCGTGGGCGTCGCCTGCTTGGCGAGGGGAAAGACGGTCCTCAACGGCGACCTGAGGATGCGGCAGAGGCCCATCCAGGACCTGCTCGACGCTCTGGAGCCCCTAGGTGTCCGCGCCTACGCGATCAACGACGACGGCTGTCCACCCGTGGTCGTGGAGGGCGGAAGCCTCGAGGGCGGCGAGACCGTCCTGAGAGGCGAGACGAGCAGCCAGTATCTCAGCTCGATCCTGATGGTCGCGCCCTACGCGAGGAGGGACGTGACCATCGAGGTCAAGGGTGAGCTCACCTCGAAGCCCTACGTGGACATGACCATCGCCTTGATGAGGCTCTTCAACGCGGAGGTCGCGGACGAGAACCACCGCAGGTTCACCGTGAAGGCGGGCCAGACCTACGTGGGCCGAGAACTCATCCTCTATAGGGACGCGGCAAACGCCGCCTACATGCTGGCCGCCGCGGCGATAACGGGCGGCGCCGTTCGCGTACGGGGACTGAGGCCTGACTCGCCTCAGGGTGAGGCCCGGTTC
>Ga0315307_1000051_pt1 | contig 48748 bp, 40 predicted proteins | sample TDP2_MG_FD_203079 | JGI IMG/M metagenome (GOLD analysis project Ga0315307, IMG submission 203079) | Freshwater sediment microbial communities from Lake Towuti, South Sulawesi, Indonesia - TDP2 | ecosystem: Environmental > Aquatic > Freshwater > Lake > Sediment | place: Indonesia: South Sulawesi...
CAACCCTGCTCCCTTCGCGGCCTACTTCCAGACCCCGGATGCGGCGGTGGTCTGCTGCTCGCCCGAGCGCTTCCTCCAGGTGCGCGGGCGCGAGGTCGAGACCAGGCCGATCAAAGGGACTCGGCCCCGAGGGGCGACGACCGAGGAAGACGCGCGCCTGGCGGCCGAGCTGCTGGCGAGCGAGAAGGACCGGGCCGAGAACGTGATGATCGTTGACCTGGAGCGCAATGATATCGGCCGGGTGTGCGAGTTCGGCTCGGTCCACGTCCCCGAGCTGTTCGCCATCGAGAGCTATGCCACGGTGCACCACCTGGTCTCGACGGTGCGGGGCCGGCTGCGCCCCGAGAGCACCGCGGTGGAGTGCCTGAAGGCGTGCTTCCCGGGTGGCTCGATCACGGGCGCGCCCAAGGTCAGAGCGATGGAGATCATCGAGGAGCTGGAGCCGACGCGCCGGGGCGTATACACTGGCGCCATCGGCTACCTCTGCGTCTCCGGTGACATGGATGTGAACATCGCCATCCGCACCCTGGTAGTGAAGGACGGCCTGGCCCACTTCCAGGTGGGCGGGGCGATCGTCGCTGACTCAGACCCTGAGGCCGAGTACCAGGAAACCATTGACAAGGGCCGGGCCCTGGCAGCGGCGCTGGCGGCCGAGGCTGGGGCGGAGACGGTCCGATGGCCGGCGTAGCGTGGGTCAACGGCAAGATTCTGTCGGCGGACCGGGCTGCGATCGCGCCCGCGGATCGCGGCTTCATGTACGGGGAAGGCCTGTTCGAGACCATGCGGGCCTACCAAGGCAAGGTCTTCCGCCTCGGCCGGCATCTGGAGAGACTGGCCGCGGCCGCTCCGGAGCTCGGCCTGACCCCTCCGGCCCGAGAGGTGTGCGAGCGCGCAGTCGCTGAGGCCCTCGCCGCCAGCGGGATCGGCGGCGCTGCGGTGCGCCTGACAGTCACGCCAGGCCTCGCAGACGCGGGATCGCCAACTCTCGTGGTCGTGGTTCGGGCGCTGACACTTCCGCCCCCCGAGCAGTACGCTTCTGGCTGTCGCGCCATCACTGTGGCCTCGGCCCTGACGGTCTCAGCCCTGCTCAGGCGCGTCAAGTCACTCAACTACCTGGACAAGCTCCTCGCTCAGCGCAGGGCGGAGCAGGCGGGCGGGGATGAGGCCATCCTCTGCGATCCCGACGGATGTGTCGCAGAGGCGGCGATGCGCAACATCTTCGCGGTGCTCACCGGCGATCTGGTGACACCTCCGCTCTCGCGGGGAATACTGCCGGGGATCACCCGAGAGGCCGTCCTGGAGGTGGCCGCGAAGGCCGGCCTGCGCTGTCATGAACGGGACCTCCAGCTCGGGGAGCTGATCGGGGCCGACGAGTGCTTCCTGACGAGCTCCCTGGCCGAGGTGCTGCCGGTGGCCTCTATTGATGGAAGGCCGTTGACGGGGTCGCCGCCGGGCCCAGTCACCAGGATGCTAGTCGAGGCCTACCGGGCCCTGGTGAGCCAGGAGTTAGCGATCCCGACCGGGTGAGCCGGGAACGGCACGGGCCGGGCTCCCTCCGAGGTGCGAGGGGTAGAAGACTCGCGCCATTGCTTCGATCGCTTCCGCGATCCGCGGGCCGGGGCGCATGATCGGGTTGGCCTCTAGCAGCACCAGCCGGCCCTCGCGTACCGCGGAGAGGCGCTTCAGCACCGGGTCCGAGAGCGCGGTGCGCTTCATGCCATCTCGATCCCCCGGCGTTACCGGAAGCAGCACGAACTCCGGGTCGGCCGCCAGCAGCGACTCCGTGCTGAAGGGCCGGAACCCCTCGAGTTCAGCCGCGATGTTGCGCCCCCCTGCCGCCCGGATGGCCTCGTCCTGGAAGGTGCCTGAGCCAGCGGTCCAGATCGGGTTCAGCCCGACAATCATGAAGGCCGTAGGCCGCTTCTCCTGAGGCACGCCCTCCACCTTGGAGGCGACCGAGGCCAGCCGCCGCTTCATCGCCTCCACCACCCGGGCGGCCCCCGCATCAGCGCCGGTGATGGCGCCGATGCTGCGGATGGCGCTGGAGATGTCATCCAGGGTCTTCGGGTCAATGGTGAACACCGCGCAGCCGGCCTTGCGGAGGGAGGCGAGGAACTCGGGCGGATTGCCCCTGGAGCCGATCACCAGGTCCGGCTCGGCCGCCAGCGTCTTCTCTGCGCTCGGCGTGAACCAACCGCCCACTCGGGGTAGCTTGCTCGCCTCCGGTGGATAGTCGGCCGGATCGGCCGCGGCCGCCACCCGGCCTCCCACCCCGATGGCGTAAAGGATCTCGGTGACCGTCGGGGCCAGCGAGACGATGCGCTCCGGCCTGCGTTCCACGTGAACCCGCACGCCCTGAGCGTCCTTCATTGTCACGGGGAAGCGGCCACCCCGCGGACTAGGTGGGGGAGACGGCCCTTGCCGCCTCCCCTGGCAGCCGCTCAGTAGAACTGACAGCACCAGCGAGACCGCGGCGCACAACAGGGCGCTCCGCCAGCCCCAGTCGTGGTACTTGCTTCCCATCATCGGTCACCTACTGAGTCTCGCCCAATGCAGTGGGGCGAGACTCAGACAGAACACGTCCGGAAGCTCCACAAAGCCCCTGCCGCCTTCACTGTAATATGCGAAGCTCAATAAGTCTTAGCGTACCTCCCAAGAGGACGACCAGCTCCGCCACCTCGTTGGTCCCCCCGTAGATGTCACCAGTGAGGCCGCCGAGCCTGCGCACCCAGTAGAGGCCACAGCCGCAGCCAACAACCACCCCCACTCCCGCCAAGGCCAGCCCGTGCACCTGGAGCAACCCGAAGGAGATGAGGCCGGCCATCAGCGCCGCGCCGATGGCATGCCAGGCACGGGTCTCTCGCGCGAAGCCCGCGCCCAGGCCTGTCTCCCTGGCATACGGGAACAGGGCGATGGCGAGCACCATCGCCAGCCGGCCCAACACGGGCGCGAGCGCGATCAGCCGCCACCGGTCGGGCCCAGCGATTCGGCTGTATGCCGCGAACTTGGCCAGCAGCAGCGAGATGACCGCGGCCACCCCCAGGGCGCCGGCGCGGCTATCCCGCATGACGGCGAGCAGGCCGGCCCGGTCGCGGCGGCTGAAGAAGGCGTCGGCCGAGTCCATGAAGCCGTCCACATGCAATCCGCCAGTCACGATCAGCGCGGCTGCGATGATCAGCGCCGAGGACACCTGTGCCTCCCACAGCGCTCGCCCGCACCAGTCGAGCCCGGCCAGCCCGAGGCCGATGATCAGGCCGACGAGCGGGAACCAGGCCACCGCGCGGCCCAGCTCGCCAGGCGGAAGCTCCCGCCTGCTGGGCACAGGCAGGATGGTGAGGAAGCTCACCGCGGTCAGCAGGGCGCGCACTCGCCCTCCGCCGCTTCTGAGATGCCCGCGCCCGCGAAGGTAGCCATCTCGTTGAGCGTCCTCACCGCGGCCTCCACTACCGCCATGGCGAGCGCGGCGCCTGTACCTTCACCCAGGCGCATCTGAAGCTCGAGCACCGGCTCGAGGTCCAGGTGAGCCAGGGCCGCCTCATGCCCCGGCTCAACCGAGCAGTGCCCGGCGATCAGATAGTCCCGGGCCTGTGGCGCCAACTGCGCCGCGATCAGGGCGGCTGCGCCGGAGATAAGCCCGTCCACAACCACGGGGAGGCGGTGCGCCGCCGCGGCCAACACCACGCCGGCCAGCCCGCCGATCTCGAACCCGCCGACCTTGGCCAGCACATCGAGCGGGTCGGCCGGGTCGGGCTGGTTCAGGCTCAGGGCTCGCTCGACCACGGCCACCTTCTTCTCGAAGCGCGCGTGGTCAATGCCGGTCCCGCGTCCGGTCACGACTGACGGCGGCAGGCCGGTGAAGGCGGCCACGATGGCCGCCGAAGCCGTGGTATTGCCGATGCCCATATCTCCGGTAGCTGCCAGATGCAGGCCCCGCTCCAGCTCTGATGCCAGCACCTCGATGCCCACCTCGAGGCACTGGCGGGCCTGCTCCCTGGACATGGCCGGGCCCTCGGCCAGGTTGCGTGTCCCTCTCCCTATCTTGCGGACCACGATCCCGAGCCCAGGGTCATACTCGCCCGCCACGCCTATGTCCACCACTACCACCCGCGCCCCCACCTGCCGCGCCAGCACATTGATCGCCGCGCCGCCGGCCCCGAAGTTGGCGACCATCTGGGCGGTGACCTCCTGGGGGTAGGCGCTCACTTGCTCGGCGACACAGCCGTGGTCTCCAGCCATCACGAAGATAGTCTTCGCCGAGACCTCGGGCCGGGCGCGGCCCTGGATGCCTGCGACCTGGATGGACAGCTCCTCCAGCCGCCCCAGGCTGCCCCGCGGCTTGGTCAGCATGTCCTGGCGCTGCCGCGCCGCCTCCATGGCGGCCTCGTCGAGTGGCCCGATCGCGGCGATGGTCTGCTCAAGCTTGGACACGGCCCTGCCTCCCTGTCGCCGCCAGGCCGGAGGCCTTCACCTCCACCGCCAGGCCGGCGAGAAGCCAGAACACCTGGTCGGCCTCGTGGGCGAGGCGCTGGTTGGCTCGACCCAGCAAGTCGCGGTACAAGCGGCCCGATTCATGGGCGGGAACCACGCCCAGCCCCACCTCGTTGGAGACGATGATGAAGCTGGCCGGCCCGGCCGCGAAGACCTCGAGGAGCGCAGCGATCTCCTCCTCGACTCGCCGCGCCGCGGCCGATGGTTCTCGTTCCTGCTGCAGCAGGTTGGAGACGAGAAGCGTCAGGCAGTCCAGCAGCACCACATCGCTGGGCGGGGAGTCCCGCAAAGCGCGCGCCGGCGACAGCGGCGCCTCCACGGTCCGCCAGGCGGCCGGCCGCCGGCGTCGGTGCTCCTCGATGCGCCGACGCATCTCCTCATCCAGCGGCTCGGCGGTGGCCAGGAACGTCACTGTCCCGCCGTGCTTTGCCGCCAGGGAATGTGCGAACGCGCTCTTTCCGGCGCGCGCTCCGCCGAGGATCAGGATGAGCTGTCTCCGGGATGGCACTTCGGTCGGCTCGCTACCGACGGTCATAGAGCGAATTGTCCTCACCCACGAAGCCCAGCCGAACGCCCCGGTAGTCCTCATCGCTGAAGGAGAACCCGGCCCAGTAGGGACACCAGCCATTGCTGTGTGTGGTCACCATGGGCATGGCCCTGGTGTGCCCATCGCAGAACGCGACGTTGGTCATCCCGCCGTGCCGGAAATGGGTGGACGGGTTGGCCGGCGACTCCCAGTAGTACTGGTAGTAGGGGGCCTCGCAGAACGAGTACTCGGTCAGCCGGCCTTCGCAATCGAGGAAAGCCGCATCAGTGAACGCGATTGTCTCTGCGGGATTCTGGAGCGAGGACTCCTTCGCCGGGATGCACATCTCCGGCCAGCCGGCCGGCGATCCGCCCACATACTGGCCATTGTAGCCATAGCCGCCCGTGCCCTGCTCGAACTGGCCCGGGCTGTCCCGGTCCACGTCGAAGCTCGGACAGAGCTTCAGCCCCTCAGTGCCGTAGTAGTCCCAGAGAGGCCCGCGCTTGGGGTCGAATGGCTGATCCCAGGAGTCGCGCCTCCCGTGCCAGCGCATCAGGTTGTCCGGGCTCTGAGCTGGCACGAATCCGCCGTCGTGGTCCTCCGCGTACATCAGCAGCGCCATGGTCAACTGCCGCAGGTTGCTCAGGCACATCACCTGGCGGCCCTTCTCCCGGGCATTGGCGAACACCGGGAAGAGCAGGCCCGCGAGGATGGCGATGATCGCCACCACCACCAACAGCTCGATGAGTGTGAAACCGCGCTTGTGAGACCTCATCCTGGTCCCTCCCTCGAGGGCCCCGCCGGGCAAGGAGTCAAGCGCGGCCAACAGAAAACCCCGGCCGCCGGAACGGTGGCCGGGGCGACAAGCTGCCAGGCAGCTCGCGCCTGCCCCTTCCCGCGAAGCGACATTGAGCTCATCAGGCAGATCGGTCTCCTGGCTTCCGCTTCACCCTAGTCCCTGCGCCTTCCCATCCGCCTGTGGCGGACAGTGGCATTCTTGCAGGTCTCGTCTGCGGTTACAGTTGCGGGGCAGCCCCTGAGTTCGCTCCTCGCGAACCGGGGTGGCGGTCCGCCTCCGCGGACCTAGCCACGACGGATTCCCACCGTCTTCCCAGCATCACATCTGCCTGACGCATGCTATGCAGTTGTGAGAACACCCGGCGTAGTCTAGCAGCCCCAGGGAAGAGAGTCAACAAGCAAAGAGCCCCGCTGTGACCTCCCAGGGTGGCTGCCCCAGCATCCTGTGGGAGCGGCTAAGCCCTTCGGGCCGCCGTGGTCCCTAGGCGGAGCCGGGATGTGGCTAGGTCGCCAGAGGCGACCGCCATGGCGGCCGCAGGCCTAGCCAGCGGCCTGCCTCCGGCGGGCCTAGCTACGGTCGGCGCAGCCGACCTAGCCACCCCGTCCCGGGGGTGATCGGAAATCGCCGACGCGGGATTCCTCCCCCACCTCAGGCGGACTCCCTCAGCGTGATATAATCGAGTTGTTCCTTCTTGGGCAAGAGCACACAAGGATGACACGCTGGCCGTTGCCGGAGGCTCATCCGGTGCAACAACAGGCGGTCAGACTAGGACGGGCAGTCGTGGTCCTGCTGCTCGTCTGCACCTCCCTGGCCTCCGGCCAGCACCTGGGCCCGCGCGAGCAATGGCAGCCACAAGTCGTCGAGGGCGGCCTTGACCCCGACCGGCGCCTCGAGCAGCCGGTCGAGACCGAGATCATCGGGCGGGCCGCCGTCCCGGCACTGCGGCTGCTCTCGGAGAAGACTGGTGTCTCGCTCGTCGTCGCGCCCGAGGATGTGGATACAGTCGGCGAGCGGAAGCTGACCGTCATCGCGCAGGGCTGCACGCTGAAGACGCTGATGGTGCAGATCCCGCAGGCGCTGCGCGAGTGCCACTGGGACACAGACCGCACTGGCGCGCAGCCGCTGTACCTGCTCCACCAGAATGCCAACGTGGAGGCCGCGGTGCAGGCGGAGACGCAGGCCCTGTCGGCCAGAGCCGAGGAGGCGAGGCGGCCCAGACGGCGGGCGCGGCTGGAGGAGGCGCGACGCGCCCTGACCATGTCCGACCGGGAGCTGGCCGAGCTGGAGAAGTCAGACCCCTTCCTCGACATCTCTATCCGCGACTCCATCCGCCGGGCCGCCATCCAGGCGTTCCTCTCCCTGCCCCCTGAGAAGATGGACTCCTTTCTCAACACGGGTCATGTGGAGCTGGCCTATCGAGATGCGGCGCCGGAAGTCCAGCAGTCGACGCGGCAACTGCTGGAGCGGCTGCTGGGTCAGTTGGAGGCCATGGCGGCCGAGTCCGCGTGGCCCGAGGGAGTGTCCGCTGAGGAGTTCAGGGACTCGATCCGCACCGGCCGGGGATACCTGGGGAATCTGGGCGGCTCCAGGCTCTGGTACCGCGATGCCCCCTCTTTGGGCATCATGCTGCACGGGGACTGGGGCGGCGACGTCATCATCCCAGCCCAGTATCCCCGCTCCTCGCGGCCCGGCAGTCTTCACTACATGGTGCTCACAGACGCTGGCGAGAGCGGGGACGAGGCGCGCAGGATCACCAGCGAGTGGATGCTGCGCGGCGCGCAGGCCCGGGAGAAGGCAGAGCAGCGCCGCCGGGCGACCGAGTGGAAGGAGCCGGACTGCCCTGAGCTGCGCGCGATGTTTTCGCTCGAGCAGCACCGGGAGGCGACACTGACTGAGCTGCAGCAGGCCATCGCGCAGCTCACCGGCCTGTCCGTGATAGCAGACTGGTTCACTGAGGGCCCGGTGTATGAGGGCATTCCTCTGCAGGACCGCGGCGAGCAGCCGATATGGCGGGCCCTCTATGTCCTCGCAGAGGCCGGGTACTTCGAGTGGAAGCTGGTTGGCGACTGCCTGGTCTTCCACTACCGGGGCTGGCACGAGATGGCGCACCGCGAGCTGCCCGAGAGGCTGATCGAGGCCTACCGCGAGCGCCTGCGCGCTCGAGGTCGCTTCACCCTCGATGATGCCGCCGAGCTGGCAGTGGCCCTCAGCAAGCGGCCCATGCCTCGAGGCCGCTTTGCCCTTCCAGGCGACCTCCGCGAAGCCGGCCTGGGCCCGGCCGTGGCCGGCTGGGGCCGCTGGGGGCTGCTGTTCTGGGCCTCGCTCTCCGCGGCTCAGCGGGAGAGGGCCCGGACCGCGGAGGGACTGGGCCTGGAGGTTATGACTCCCGAGCAGCGCCGGGAGGCGCTTGGGGTTCTTACCGCCTACGGTCAGCCGCCAGGTGCCCAACCGGCTGCGGTCAGCTTCCATGTGGCCGAGTCGGCCGAAGAGCAGGCTGGCAAGCGTCTCACCCAGTTCGACCTCCAGCTCAGGGCTCCCGACCTGTCAGAGCCGCCTTACCGGCTTACTGTCCGTTTGCCGGAGGTCAGCCCTCCTGACCGACCCAGCGCGGGGGAGCCGCAGTAGCCTTCGCCGCCGAGAACCCCGCGGCTGCGCCGCGCGTCTAACCCGTCACAGTCGCGATCTCGCTGTGGGGAGGACATCCGTGCGCCATCTGCTCGCCATCGCCCTGCTCCTCGCGTGGGCCCCGCCTCTGCTGGCCCAGCACGCTGTCGGCCCTCGCGTCCAATGGCAGCCGCAAGTCGTCGAGGGCGGCCTGGACCCGGACCGGCGCCTCGAACAGCCCGTGGAGATCGAGATTCTCGGCCGCGCTGCCGCGCCGGCCTTGAAGCTGCTCTCCGAGAAGGCCGGCCTCTGGCTCGCGGTAGCGCCGGAGGACATCGCCACCCTGGGTGAGCGCAAGTTCTCCGCCTTCGCGCACGGCTGTACCCTGAAGGAGCTGATGGTTCACCTCTGCCAGGCCCTTCAGGAATGCCACTGGGACATAGACCGCAGCGGCCCACAGCCGACCTACTGGCTGCACCGCAACTCGGGCGCGGAGAAGACCATCACCTGGCACGAGGAGCGGCGCGCTGCGGGCCTCGCCCAGCGAAAGCGCGCCGAGCGCCTGAACCGGCTGGCCGAGGCGCGCAAGGCCCTCGCCATGTCACCAGCGGAGGCCGCCGAGTTGGAGAAGACAGACCAGATGCTCGCCAGGAGCGTCCGGGACCCGCACTCGCGGGAGATGCTTCAGACTGTGCTCTCACTTCCCGCCGAGCAGTTCCAGCAGTTCGAGGATACGGGCCTCGTCGTCTGGGACTACGTGGACGCGCCGCCTCGCGTCCAGCAGGCGGTGGCGCGCATAGCCGAGTGGTATGTGGCCTGGTTCGCCAAGTTTCCCCCAGGCCTCTTGCCAGACCAGGTCATCAACTGGCGCGACCATCTGCTCCAGGCCACCATCACCTTGGAGGACAATGGCACCTACCACGGGTGGGGTGTGTGGATGGCCCTCGACATCCCTGGCGAGCATCGCTCCAACGAGGACCGCATCCACGACGTTGTCGTCCAGCCGCGCTATCCCAACCTCGATGAAGGGCAGTTAGGATTCACCCGCTTGCTCATCGCCACCGGCGCGGCCCCTGACGACAAGACGGCCACGCAGATGGCGATGGAGATGGACATGCAAGCCTTCCGCGTCGAGGCCGCGCAGCGGGAGGAGCGCCACAGGAAGGAGTGGCTCGAGCCCGAGGATCCCGACCTGCTCGAGACGATCGCACTCGGCGACGAGCAGTTCGCCGAGTTCGCAGAGATCCAGCGGTTCATAGCCAAGAAGACCGGGCTCTCCATCACCTCCGACTACTTCACCGGACGAGGGGTGTACCTCCCGGATGAGCTGCGCCAGCCCATGCCCCTCTGGCTCCTGCTCTACCGTCTCGGGGAGGACGACTACTGGGGAGACCTGCGCCTGTGGAGGAAGGCCGGCCGGTGTCTGGTGTTCCACCGCGCCGACTGGTTCTACCTGACCAAGCACGAGGTCCCTGAAGAGCTCATCCTCGCCTGCCGCGAGAAGCTCGAGAAGCAGGGCGAGCTGACGCTCGACGATCTGGCCGGGGCGGTGGTGGCGCTCAACAGCAGGGGCCTGCTCGGCCCCACCTTCCCGATGGACCTGCAGAGGGCTGGTCTCCACGGCGGTTTGGGCTTCTCGGCCTGGGCCTACCTGCTGTACGCCTCGCTTTCGCCTGAGCAGAAGGAGAAGCTCCGGAGTCCACGAGGGCTGTCCTTCCAGGAGATGACCATCCTCCAGCGCGAGCAGGTGCTCGACAAGGCGAGGAAGATGCAGCCGCCTCTCGACCTCGCCCAGGCCTCCCGTGCCACCCTCCACCTTGTCGAATCGGTGGAAGAGCGCGGCAACAGGCGTTTCGCCCAGACCGAGTTCCAGTTGCGCTTCGGGGAGAAGACGGAACGGGTGCTGCTGGCCTTCCGACGCCTCGACCAGCCGCAGCCGGCACCCCCGGCTAAACCGCGCGGGGAGTAGACCTGCGACACGAGGGGGGCCCTGCGCAGCTCGCCCTCTCGCCCTACCCGTTGGGCAGGAGCGGCAGCTCCTGCCATCTGCCCCACCGGTGGCGATACCCCCGCCTCCGCGCGCTCCCCCCAACCATGACCGCCCCTACGACAGGAACCCCAAACGGTAACACCCGAAGCACATCGCAGGAGGCCCGCGAGGGGCCAGCGAAACCACGCCTCCACCCTCGGCGAATCTCTGCCAATGACAGCACTGCGCGCCTATCAACCTGATGATCTCAGCGCTGTTGTGGAACTCTGGAACCAGGTCTTTGCGGGCGGCCCCAACTTCACCCGCCTGACTGAAGAGGACTTCCACGGCCGCGTGGTCGCGCAGCCCTCGTTCGACCCGAACTGCTTTCTGGTTGCAGCCAGCGCCGGCGTGGCCTCCGGGTTCGTCCACTTCGGACCGCTCACCAACTTCTGGTATCACCTCTCCGAGCGCAGGCCCGATCCGGCAGGGGGGCAGATCTGGGCGGTGGTGGCGCCGGCTGGGGAGCGGGCGCTCCTCGGCTCGCTTCTCCAGGAAGCGACGGGCAGGCTGTCCTCGGCCGGCGCCCGCCGCATCTACCTCCACCCAAGCTGGGTGCAGAGCACACAGCCCTTCTACAACGGCGTCGCAGGAGGTTACGAGAACCCGGGCCTGGCTGCCAGCCGCTCCGAGCTGCTGGAGGTGGCCTACGAGCAAGGCTTCGCACAGGTTGCGGAATACGGGACCCCCGAACTGGATCTCACGGAGCGCGGGCACGTCGAGCAGCTCACCGCTGAGGGCGAGCGCATCTGGAGGCGCTTCGCAAGTTTGAGGCTGGAGGAGCGGACCCGACCGGTCAGGTCACTCTTCTTCCCGGACCGCGCTGCCGTCGAACTCGTCTGGGGCATGGAGGTCATTGCGATCGCCGCCTACGGGCTGTGGGAGGAGCACTCCCGGAGCTATGGCCGGAGGATGTACGCCATCACTGGGGTCCAAGTGGCGCGGGCCTGGCGGCGACAGGGGCTGGGGAAGCTGGTCATGATCCTGGCGATGAAGGCGGCTCTGGCGGAGGGCGCGGAGGCGCTCCACCTGCACGTCTACCGGGACAACCAGGCTGCCTGGAGGCTCTACCACGGCGCCCTGGGATTCCGGCCCAAGTGGACCTGGCTCACGCTGGCAAAGCAGGTGCAGCCTGCTAACTGATCTTCCACTCCCTCACCAATCCCTTCCGGCCGCACTGGCGGCAGCGGACACGGCGTGGCCGCGGCGTCTGCCGGAAGAGCATCGGGTGAGGGATGAAGTAGCGGTGGCAGCGGGAGCACTTGATCCGGGTCTCCTTCTGCACCCAGACCAGCGGGCCCCCGCAGTTGTTCACCTTGCAGGCGGGAGCTTCCATGTGGCCGCACTGCGAGCAGCGCCACCCGTAGCGGGATCGCTGCACCGCCTCGTGCAGCTCCGGCCGGTGCTTCGCGACGGAGGCGGCCCAGAGAGTGGCGATCAGGTACCAGGATACCAGCAGGAGCCCAGCCGCAATCGCCAGGTAGACCAATGGCATCCTCCAGGCACACGAAAGCGAATCACGGGATGGCCAGAACTCTGGAATATGACATCTGTCGCATTGCCGTGATGCACGCTGATGCAAGGGACGAGGTAAGTATACCACAAGGGCGGCCGGCAGCAGCCCATTCCCGCCCTGTCGCCGGCCCATCGGACCTGCGTCGTGATCTCAGGGCTCGCCGCCTAGTGTGGTACGACAGGCCCGCGGCCTGTCGCCGGCCCATCGGAGGTGTGTGGTGATCTCAAGGCTCGCCGCTTCTCTCTTCGCTCTCGCCGCCATCGCGCTGCTCGTGGGGGCCAGACCCGTCCCGGATGAGACCATCAGGGTCGGGCTCTACTTCGGCCCGAGCTCACCCGAGAGCGTGACAGTGAGCGGGGCGGGAAGCTGGCGCGGAGAGCGAGACCGGGCTCGCCTCGAGGCGCCGATCCGCATTGCGGCCGGAAGCGGCTCCCTGGAGGTCGCAGAGTCCGGCGCGAGGTCTCGGCCGGTTGGTCGCTGGATCGCCCTGCGGCCCAGGGCCAAGGCGGAGCCGCTGGACCTGGACGGGGCGGCGTACCGGGGCGAGCTGCGGATAGAGCTCGCGCCCTCCGGCAACCTGAAGGTGGTCAACCTCCTTCGCCTCGAAGACTACGTGCGAGGGGTAGTGCCCAACGAGATCTTCTCTCAGCCCACCGCGCTCAAGGTCCAGGCGGTGCTCTCCCGCACTCTCGCCCTATACATCAGAGATCACCAGAGGAGACACCCGGGCTCAGAGGGTTTCGATGTCTGCACCGGGGGCCACTGTCAGGTGTACCGCGGCGTTGAGAGCGAGACCAGTGAGGCCACTGCAGCGGTCCAGGCGACCAGGGGAGAGGTGCTGACCTCCCAGCGTCGGGTGATCCTCGCCGCCTACCACGCCAATGCTGGCGGCCGCACTGCGGAGGTCGAGGAGGCCTGGCCAGGCAGCTCGCGGGTGGAGTACCTGCAGTGCGTCGCCTCTCCCTATGACCATACCGCCCGGCTCCTGGGCTACCCGGACTGCTACCACTGGCGAGTCTCTGTGACCGGTGAGCAGGTGCGAGCCCGCCTGCGCTCGGTCGCTGGCAGGGATGTGGGCGCGGTACAGAGCGTGAGCGTATCCAGGCGCTCGCGCTCGGGGCGGGTGGGCGAGCTTCATGTGGTGGGAGCGCGGGGCGAGGAGAAGGTGTACCGGCCCCGTGACGTGCGGAGTGTGCTGGGAATTGGCCGGGAGGCCACCGGCAAGCCCTACGACTACGACACCCGCCTGGTCGGGGTGGAGCGGCGGGGCGACGGCTTCGTGGTCAGCGGCTTCGGCGCAGGGGAGGGGGTAGGGCTCTCCCAGCACGGGGCGGTCGGCATGGGGCGCGCCGGCTTCAGCTACCAGCAGATCCTGGGCCACTACTACCCGGGAGTCGAGCTGGCGGAAGAGTATGGCCGGGGCCGGTCGCACCCGGTGCCGGCCCCAGAGTTGAGAGCCAGGATGAGCGCGCACTCGCCGGGCCTGGGGGCGAGCCCAGTCAGCTAGCTACTGAGTCTCGCCTAATGCAGTCAGGGCGAGACTCAGAGAGAACACGTCAGGAAGCTCCACGAACCCCCTGCCGCCGTGACTGCAACATGCGAAGCTCCATAGGACGGCGGCGCACCGCGATCAGCTCCGCGAGGATGCTGACCGCGATCTCCTCGACCGTGTCTGCGCCGATATCGAGGCCGATGGGAGCGTGGAGGCGGCCCAGGTCTTGGTCGGAGAACCCTCGCTGGCGCAGCCGGCTGAGCACCTCGGCGACCTTCCGCTTGCTCCCTATCATCCCGATGTAGCGCGCTGGAGTGGCCAGGGCCCCGGCCACCACCTCCTCGTCGAGAAGATGGCCGCGGGTCACCGACACGACGTAGCTGTCCGGGCCGATCGCGACGCTCTTGAAGGCCTCTTCGGGGCTGGCCACCACTACCTCGTCGGCGGTTGGGAAGCGCTCCCGGTTGGCGAACTCCTCCCGGTCGTCCACCAGGATCACCCGGAACCCAGCGATCCCGGCCATGTGCGCCAGGCACACGCCGATGTGCCCGCCGCCGAAGATCAACAAGCCGGGCCGGGGGAGAAGCGGGTCAATGTGGGCCTCGACGGGCTCTCTCCTGTACCTCGGCCGCCCATCAGCCAGGGCCTCTGCTGCAAGGCTGGCAAGCGCCTCCTCGATCAGCGGGCAAGGGTTGCCGATGACTTCCATGGCCGGTGTAACCGCCACCTTCTGCGAGGGCCCGTCTGGTCGCAGCAATGTGATCAGGGCGATCGGCTCTCCCGAGGCCTCGGCTCGCGCGGCCGCCGCGAACGCCTCGGTGTTGCTGTCAGCCGCGACTGGCTCCACGAGGATGGCGCAGCGGCCGCCGCAGATCATCCCGCTGGCGGCGGCCTCCGAAGCGCTGAGGTCGAACTCTAGGAGGCGCGGTTCACTCGCGCCGAGCGCCTGGAGCGCGACGCGCATCACCTCGTGCTCCATTGCTCCGCCGCCGACGGTCCCCAGCGTCGAACCGTCATCGCGCACCAGCAGCTTCGCCTGCCGGCTCACGGGCGCCGATCCCTCTGACCACAAGGGCGTCGCGAGCACACACGAGCGCCCGGCCTGCTGAAGGCGCACGATCTCGCGGAAGATGCCTCCACCGCCAGGCCCGGCGACCCCGGGGCTAGGCCTCGGCGCGGGCTCGCCTGAGTTCGGCCTCATAGTCCTCCTGTGTGTCAATGTCGCGGATCACCGCGTCGGAGGCGCACTCGACCTCAACCACATCCTCGGCCTGCGACCAGATCAGGTCGCGCAGCGTCTGGTCGTCGCTGAGAGAGAGAATCCTGTCTCGGTAGGGGGAGTCGAGCAGCACCGGATGGCCGCGCTTGCCCTGATGGGTCGCGATGGCGATGCCTCTGCGGGAGCGCCGCCACCTCGCAACCAGGCGGCGGATGTCCCGAGCGCGCAAGCGGGGCTGGTCGCCCAATGCGACGACGAATGCACCAGGCGGCAGCGCCGACAGGCCGGCGCGAAGCGAGGAGAGCATGCCGCGGGATGGGTCGCGATTCTCCACCAGCTTCGCTCGAGTGCTGCACAATGCCCGGGCCAGGCCCCCCAGCTCCCCGCCCGCCACCACCGCGACTGGCTCGAGGCCGGCCGCCTCCAGGGCCCCCACGACGCAGCCGATGACCGTGCTGGCCCCGAATGGGAGCAGCAGCTTCGCCCGACCGAGGCGGCGGGACTCTCCTGCCGCCAGCACCACTGCGCCGATCCGCTCATCGGCCTGCACGGCGCATCTCCCAGTAGAGCCGCTCCGGGGTGATCGGGATCTGCCGAACCCGCACGCCGACGGCATCGAAGACGGCATTGGCGATGGCCGCGGCGGTGGGGACGATGCCCGGCTCGCCCACTCCCTTGGCCCCGAAGGGGCCGCCGTCCAACTGCTCCTCGATGAGGGCCACCTCGTACTCGGGATGGTCGAGCGCGGTGGGCATGCGGAAGTCCATGAAGTCAGGATTGAGGAGCCGCCCCTGGTCATAGACGTACTCCTCGCAGAGCCCATAGCCCATGCCCTGGGAGGCGGCGCCCTCGATCTGGCCCTCCACGCTCACCGGGTTGATGGCCAGCCCCACATCCTGAGCGCACACCAGGCGCGTCACCCGGACCTGCCCGGTCTCCTTGTCCACCTCGATATCGGCCACCTGGGCCGCGAAGGAGATGCCGAAGGGCAGCTCAGTGAGTGCTGCGCGGCCCACGATGGCCCCCCGGTAGTCGGCCGCTCGGCCGGCCGCCTCGGCCAGCGCGAGAGAGCGGCCGCCCCGAACCCGCACTCTGCCAGCCGCGATCTCGATGCGGTCCTGCTTGGCGCCCAGCTCAGCGGCGATTGCTTCCGCGAGCTGCCGCTTGGCGTCTTCACAGGCCCGCCTCACGGCCTCGCCGACGCCGAACAGGACGCGGCTCCCCCAGGAGCCGTCATTGCGGGGCCCGGTGTCGGTGTCGCCCACCTGCACGGTGACCCGGTTCACGGGGATGCCGAAGGACTCCGCCGCGATCTGCGCGAAGGAGGTATCGGTGCCGGTCAGGTTGACTGCCCCCGTCAGCACCGACAGGGTGCCGTCCTCGTTGATCTGGACGTAGGCGCTCGACGGCCCAGCCCAGCAGGTCCAGTGGCCGGCCGCGATCCCTCGGCCTCGCGCGAGGCCGTTCCGGGCGCGGCCGCGTGCCGATCTGCGGGACCATCCGGCCCGCTGAGCGGCCCTTCGGATGACCTTCCCGGGCAGTGAGTAGGGGAGGGAGGCGCTGCCTACCACGGGGTCGCCCTTCTGGAGCGCGTTCTTCAGCCGCATCGCCAATGGATCGAGGCACAGGGCATGGGCGATGATGTCCATCTGGCTCTCGATGGCGAAGTGGACGTGAGGTGAGGTCAGGGCGCGCCGCGCGCCGGCCGAGGGCTTGTTCGTGTAGATGGAGTACGCTTGCACGAAGAGGTTGGGGATGCGGTATGGGCCCTGCGCGAGCACCGCGCCCGTGCCCGCCTGCGCGCCCGCGTAGGCCCCGGTATCGAAGAGCAGCCGCGCCTGGAGCGCGACCAGCTCCCCGTTCCGCTTCACCCCCGTCTTCAGCTCCAGCACCGAAGCGCCGCAGGGATGGTTGGCGAGAAACTCCTCCTCTCGCGTCATCACCATCTTCACCGGCCGGCCGCTGCGGCGCGAGAGCGCGATGCAGAGCGGCTCCAGGATGGCCGCGGCCTTGCCGCCGAAGGCCCCTCCCACGGGAGTGCCGACGACCCGCAGCCGGCTCATCGGCAGCTCGAGGGCGTGAGCCAGGTCGGCCCGCAGGTTGAACTGCGCCTGGGTGCTGGTCCACACGGTCACCTTGCCGCTGGCCGGGTCGGCTTCGGCCAGCGAGACGTGGGGCTCGATATAGCCCTGATGCACCCACGGGGTCTCGAAGGTGTCTTCGAAGATGCGATCCGCGGCCGCGAACCCCGCCCCGACGTTGCCCCGCCTCACCTGACTCTGGTCGCAGGCATTCGGCAGGTCATGGGGCTCGGCGTCTTCGTGAACGAGCGCCGCGCCGGCCTGGATGGCGGCGCGGACATCGGTAATCACCGGCAGGGGCGCGTAGTCCACGGCGATGGCGCGGGCGGCCGCGAGAGCTTGCTCGAGGGTCTCTGCGGCCACCGCCGCGATGGGCTCCCCCTGGTAGCGCACCTTGTCCCGCGCGAGCACCGGAATGCCGCCGCACTCGCGGGGGAAATCGCGGCCGGTGATGACCGCGACCACGCCCGGCATCCTCAGGGCCTTCTCGACTCTCACCCCGCGAAGGCGAGCGTGTGGGTGGCGGGCGCGGTGCACCGCGCCCCACAGCATTCCTGGCAGGGAGAGGTCGGCCCCGAAGCGCGTCCTGCCGGTGACGTGGTCGGGCGCGTCCAGCCGGGCCACTCGCTTGCCAACAGCCGTGAACCTCACGGGCGGCCTCCCTTCTTCCGGCCCGGCCGGCTTGCCACCGATTGGATCGCCTCGATGATCTTCCGATAGCCGGTGCAGCGGCAGAGGTTGCCCGCCAGGCCGCGGCGGATTTCATCCTCGGTGGGAGCCGGGTTCTCGTCGAGCAGCGCCTTGGCGGCGAGCAGCATTCCCGGGGTGCAGAAGCCGCACTGCGCCGCACCGTGCTGCACGAAGGCCTGCTGAAGGGGATGCATTCCACCATCGCCCGTCAGCCCCTCGATGGTAGTGATCTCGTGGCCCACGGCATCGCCCGCGAACACCAGGCAGGACACCACCGGGCGGCCGTCCAGCAGCACGGTGCAGGCCCCGCACTGCCCAGTCCCGCATCCTTCCTTCACACCTGTCAACCCCAGTTGGTAGCGCAGCACATCAACCAACCGCTCGGCGGGATGGGCGGCAACCTCCTGGCTGCCGCCGTTGACCCGCAGAGTCACCGCCTGGTCGTTCATGGGACCGCCTCTCTGCTCTCGTGATGAACACGAACGCGCCGCGCGACCCTCGCCGTGCCGCCAGGATCGTCGCGCTCACTACTCAGAGGCGCGCCTCACCGCCTGCTCCAGGGCCCGCCGCACGAGCACCGCGGTCATCTCCCGCCGGTAGCCCGCGCTGGCCCGCAGGTCGGAGATCGGTCGCGCCTCCCCTGCGGCCGCGGCCGCCGCCTCCCGCAAGAGGGCGAGCGTCAGCTTCTGCTGCTGGAGAACGGCCTCGGCGGCAAGAGAGCGCATGGGAATAGGTGCGACCGCGCCGAGCGCCACCCGCGCCCGGCGACAGGTTCTCCCATCGGCCGCGAGCGTGATCGCCGCGGCCGCCCCAACTGTCGCCAGGTCCATCGCCCGGCGGACGCCCAGCTTGAGTTGCGCGCAGCCGGTCCGAGGCGGCTGACGCGGCACGAAGATGGAAATGACGATCTCGCCAGCGCGCAGCGCGGTCTTGCCGGCACCGAGGAAGAGGTCGGAGACGGGGAGCTCCCGCGCGCCCCGGACGCCCTGGATCTGAAGCGTCGCATCCATCACCAGCAGCGCGAGCGGGAAGTCGGCCGAGGGCGTGGCATTGCAGAGGTTGCCGCCGATGGTCGCGAGGTTCCGGACCGGGGGGGAGCCAAAGTCGCGCCCCACCTCCACCAGCAGGGGGGTCTGGCGTGCCGCGATCGGACTGCTCAGCAGGTCGGTGATCGTGGTGAGCGCGCCAATGCTCACTCCGCCGGGCACGCGCCGGATGCCACTCAGCCCCGGAATCCGCTTGAGGTTCACGAGAACCCGAGGCCTGGCCGTCCCCCGCCGCATCGCCGGTATCAGGTCGGTCGCGCCGGCAAGCGGCCTCGCCCTGGGGTGACGACGGAGTGCGGCGACCGCCTCCTTCAGGGTCATTGGCTCAATGATCTCTGGCCGCAGCACTGGCATCACCTCCTTACTCGCAGCGGCAGGGCGCTTCGCCAGAGCAGGCGGCCGGTCCTGTCGCCGCGCAGCGCGGAGCAGGCCATTCCACCATCGCGGCGCAGAGAGTCCCCTGTCACCGCCGCCCACAGGGGACGGAGGGCTTGCCCTGCCGAAGATAAGCGGCAAGGTCTGTTGACTGGGGATGTGATCTGTGAGCCGCAGCCTGGCACGTAGATTCGCAAGCTTCTACTTCCTGCTGCTCTTCCCCGTGGGCATGCAGACGCCCTACCTGTTCCTGTTCTTCAAGCGACAGGGTTTCACCGACCCCCAGCTCGGCAGCCTGGCGGCGGTGACGCCTCTGGTCACCGCGCTCTCGCCGCCCTTGTGGGGGGCGCTGGCCGACCGCTTCGGCGACCGGCGCAGGATGCTGGCTCTGCTGCTCGTCGCCTCGGGACTGGTGTTTCCCTGGCTGATGCTGGCCCGCGACTTCGCGCTCGCTCTGGCGTTGATGGCCATCTTCGCGCTGTTCGCGGCCACGCCAGGGGCGATCGCCGATGCCATCACCCTGGAGCATGTGGAGCGCACTGGGCAGGACTACGGGCGACTGCGGTTGTGGGGCTCGGTCGGCTTCGCGGCCCCTCTGCTGGCCTTCGGCGGGGTGCTGCAAAGGAGTTCAGGCGGGGCCGCGCAGGCGCTTTACCCTGTGTTCGTGGGCTACGCCAGCTTTCGCCTGATCAGCGCGGGATGGACGGCCTTGCTTCCACCTTCTCGGGGGGCCGTCGGTGCGCGGGTGGACTGGCGGGCAGCGCGGGTCTTCGCCAGCCCGGCTTTCCTGGCTCTGGCGCTCTGCGCGGTGGTCGGCGGGGGCGCGATGTCCGCCTACTACCTGTACTTCTCCATCTACCTCGACGACCTCGGCCTCGCCGACAACCTGAAAGGCTACTTCTGGGCGATCGCGGTGGCCGCGGAGACGGCGATGATGCTGGGCGTCGGCGCGCTGATCCGACGCATAGGCCTGAAGTGGACCTTCGCCCTCAGCCTGCTCGGGGTGACTCTGCGGCTGTTCGCGTTCTCCTTCCGGCTTGCCCCCTGGCAGATCGCAGTGGTGCAGTGCCTCCACGCCCTGACCTTCACCACCTTCACCGTATCCGCGATCATGTTCATTAGCAGGGTCACGCCGCCCCATCTGCGGGCGAGCGGCCAGACCCTCTGGCTGGCCCTGACAGGTGGGCTCGGATCGGCCCTCGGCTCGAAGCTCGCGGGCGTGGCCGCGCATGCCCACGGGTTGCAGGGCATGTACCGCGTCTTCGCCCTGGCGGCCGGGCTGGCCCTGGTCGGGGCCGTCGCGCTGGTGAGAGAGCCGCCCGGTGCCCGAGGGCCTCGCGCCGAGGTAGGCAGCGACCAGGCCGCTGTGTCTCCCAAAGGATGACTCTGCGGCGAAGCGAAATGATGGGCTGAGGCCGCAGGTGGAGTGATATGACTTCGGAGGCCGCAAGCTCAACCGCCGACGACATCGCCGGTCGGGTGGCCGTGGTGGTGGGCGCGGCTGGAGGCATTGGGCGCGCCATCGTGGCGCGGCTGGCTGAGGCCGGGTGCCGGCTCGCCCTGGTGGACCGGAATGAGGCCGCTCTCGATGAAGTGGCTGAGGGCCTCGGGCTGGGGCCCCGGGCAGTGACTTGCCCCGCCGACATCACCGACCGGCCGCAAGTCGAGCAGATGGCGGCCGCGGTAGACCGCGGTTTTGGGGCAGTGCACATCTTGGTCAACGCAGCGGGCATTAACACCCGCCAGCGCACTCTGGCCGACATCTCCGCCGAGCAGTGGGAACGGGTGGTCGCGGTCAACCTGAGCGGCGTCTTCCACTGCACCCACGCGCTCCTGGACCTGATGCGGCGAAGCGGCGGCGGAATCGTGGTGAGCATCGTCTCGACGGCCAGCCAGCTCGTGTCACCAGGCGCGGGAGTCGCCTACTGCGCCTCCAAGCGAGCCTTGCTCTCCTTCACCCAGTCGCTGAACATAGAACAGGGCCGGTACGGGATACGCGCCTGCGCCCTCAGCCCAGGGGAAGTGGACACCCTCCTGATTGACGTGCGCCCGGGAACCCACAGCCCGGAGCGGCGGGCCGCCATGCTCCGGCCGGGAGACGTGGCCGAGGCCGTCTACTATGTGGTGAGTCGGCCCGCCCGGGTGACTGTGTCTGAGCTGGTGATCTTCCCTTCCTCCCAGGTATCCGGGATCTACACCGTCTGAGCGGGGAGAGGCGCGTGCCCATCACACCCCAGCAGCTCCGCAGACTGGAGAGGATCGCGGCCGAGGTCCGTCTCCAGATCGTGCGGGCGATGGGCGCCGGGCAGTTTCACCACTTCGGCGGCTCCCTCTCCGCGGTGGAGATCGTGGTCGCGCTCTACTTCCACAAGATGCGCTACCGCGCCCACGACCCGGGCTGGCCTGAGCGGGATCGCTTCGTGCTCAGCAAGGGCCACTCCGTGCCTGCGGTCTACGCCTGTCTCGCCAGGTGTGGGTTCTTCCCGGAGGCGGAGCTGGCCACCCTCAAGCGCCTCGGCAGCAACCTTCAGGGCCACCCCGATATGCGTAAGACGCGCGGCCTGGAGGCCAATACGGGCTCGCTCGGCATGGGCCTGTCAGTGGCCAACGGGATGGCCCTGGCGGGGCGGGCGCGGCGCCTCGGCTACCGGGTCTACGTGCTGCTCGGAGATGGCGAGTGCCAGGAGGGACAGGTGTGGGAGGCGGCGATGACCACCGCGCACCACCGCATTGACAACCTCACCGCGCTGGTGGACCGCAACCAGCTCCAGGCGATGGGCCCCACCGAGGAGCGGATGGCAGTCGAGCCGCTGGCCGAGAAGTGGCGATCCTTTGGCTGGGAGACGCTGGAAGCTGACGGACATGATATCGGCGCGATCTGCGACGCGCTCGACGCGGCAGCAGAGGTGAAGGGCCGGCCGCCGGTCATCATCGCCCGGACCGTGAAAGGGAAGGGCGTCTCGTTCATGGAGGGCCAGCCCGGGTTCCATAACGCGGCGATCACGGAGGACCAGTTCTGCGCCGCGGTGGCCGAGCTGGAGGCGCGGCTGGCCGCGCTGGAGGCCGGGTCATGACCAGCCTGAGGGCGACCCGCGACGGCTACGGGGAGGCGCTGCTGGAGTTGGGGGCGAGCGACCCGCGGGTGGCGGTAGTGGATGCCGACCTCTTCCACTCCACCAGAACGGATCGCTTCGCCCAGGCCTATCCTGACCGCTTCTTCGAGATCGGCATCGCCGAGCAGGACATGGTGAGCACGGCCGTCGGGCTGGCCCTTGGTGGCATGATCCCGTTCGCCAACTCCTTCGCCGTGTTCCTCACCGGGCGCGCCTTCGACCAGATCAGGCAGCAGATTGCCGTGCCCGCCGCCAATGTCAAGCTGGCCGGCTCGAGCGCGGGGATCACCCAGGGCCCGGACGGGGCCACCCACCAGTCGGTGGTGGACGTGGCGCTGATGCGCAGCTTGCCGAACCTGCGCGTGGTCGTGCCCTCCGACCCGCTGGAGGCGAGGCTGGCGACGCACGCCGCGGCGCAGCTCGACGGGCCGGTCTACCTGCGGCTGAGCCGCTACCAGACGCCAACGTGGCGCAGCGAAGCCCTCCCGTTCGAGATCGGCAAGGCCGAGGTCCGCAGGCCCGGCGATGACCTGACCCTGCTCTGTTGCGGCGTGATCCTGGGGCGAGCGCTGGAGGCGGCCGAGGCGCTGGGCCGGGAGGGAATCTCGGCCGAGGTGCTCAACGTCCACACAGTCAAGCCGCTCGATGCCGGGGCCATCCTGGGCTCCTGCGAGCGCACCGGCCGAGCCCTCACCGTGGAGGAGCACAACATCATCGGCGGCCTCGGCAGCGCCGTCGCCGAGCTGCTTGCCGAGAGGGCGAGCAAGCGCATCCCCCTCAAGCGGCTGGGAGTCGCCGACACGTTCGGGGAATCAGGGACCGCCGACGAGCTGCTGGCCAAGCACGGGCTGACTGCCCAGGCGATTGCCGCGGCGGCCAGGGCCCTGTGTGGCGCAGGCTAGCGCGGCGGCAGGCATCCGCCTCCAGCACAGGCTGCGGCCGAGCTTGCCTTACAGTTGTTCTGCTGCCTCGCCCAGGGCCTCCCGCACCGTCACCGCGCGGCCCTGCTCGGCCGACAGCAGGCTCGCCCAGACCAGCGCGAGGGCCAGCAGGCCTTCCTTGCCTCCGGTCTCAGGCGCGGTCCCTGTGCGCACGGCGCGGGCGAACTCCGCCATCTCCGCGGCCGGCGCGTTGATCGGGGCCACCGGGACCTCCTCCGCCTCGGCGCTCCAGGGAGTCACCGGCTTGAGGTAGGTGAGCTGGCCTCTCTCCGAGTAAGCATTCCCGCCCATGCCGTAGACGCGCAGGTAGCTAACCGATGGCGACACGTAGTTCGTCCCGACATAGGCAAGCAGGCCTGACTCGAACTCGAGCAGCACCAGGAAGACGTCCTCGATCTCTGATGGCATCAGGCTGCCGTTCGCGAGCGCGGTCACCCGGCGCGTGGGCCCGAAGAGGTAGTGGAGAGTGTCGAAGGTGTGAACCGAGAGCTGGATGAGGGGCCCGCCCGGGGCTTGGTCGCGGTGCCACCGCCATAGCTCCTGGCTGAGCCGCGTGCCGCCGGAGTGTGAGCTGTTCGCCTCCACCATGGCGAGCTGGCCCAGGCGGCCGCCCTCGAGCAGCGCCTTCATCGCCCGGGAGGGGCCGCTGTAGCGGGCGCTGTGCCCGACCATCAGCACCACCCCGGCCTGGGCGCAGGCCCGCATCATCGCCGCCCCGTCCTCGATGCGGTTCGCGATCGGCTTCTCCGTGAACACGTGCTTCCCCGCGGCCGCGGCGAGCTCACTTGGACCCCGGTGGTGGTTGTTGGGGGCGAAGTTGGCGATCGCCTCGACCTCCGGTCGCTCCAGCAACACCTCCAGGCTGGGCGCCACCTGGCAGTGATACCTCTCTGCGAACCGCGCCAAGTTTCCCGGCACCGGGTCCCAGCAGCACACCACCTTCACCTCCGGCGCCTGCTGGGCCTCAGACCAGAAGCCGGTGGCCCAGCCGCCCGTCCCCACCACTCCTATGCCAAGGGGATGCACCTTCTCCATCGCTCTCTCGCGCTCGCCGTAGAGTAGACCGCCGTGACGCAGGCGCGACTGTCGGCTGTATCAGAACTCCTCTCAGCGTGGCTGCGAGCCGCCAGGTTGGCTCTGATACAGCACGCAAGCCGGCTCTGTTAGCGATTCTTAGGCGCGGCCAGGGGACTTCCCTGTGGCAGTGGAGAGGCGGCGCGGATATCAGAGCGGGAGCGAGGGCCGGCCGGCGAGATCGTGGAGTCTGAGGGAAATCTCGGGCCCCGGCTGGACCGGGGGCACCTCGGGGAGGACGATGCGGAACAGGGTCCCCACACCCACCGTGCTCTCGACGCCGATCAGGCCGCCGTGGTTCTCGATGATGTTGCGGCTCACGGAGAGGCCTAGGCCGGTGCCTTTGCCTTCCTCCTTGGTGGTGAAGAAGGGATCGAAGATGCGGTTCAGGTCGTCCTCCCTGATCCCACAGCCGCTGTCCTCGATCTCAATGAAGACCCGGTTCTGCGGCACAGCTCCAGTCCTGACAGCGAGCTGGCCTCCGTCGGGCATGGCATGGTGGGCATTGATGATGAGGTTCATGAACACCTGCTGGAGCTGGCCCGCGTTGGCCTGGATGGGCGGGAGGGTCGGGTCGAGCTCCTTCTTCACCCGCACGTTGCCGATAGTGAGCTGATGCTCGTTGAGCATCAGCGTCCGCTCCAGCACCTCGTTGAGATTCAGGGTCTCCATCTTCTCCTGTCGGCTCTTCCGGGAGAAGGTGAGCAGGCCCTGCACGATGTCAGCGATGCGTTCGGTCTCCAGGCGGATGGTCTCCAGGTTCCTGTTGATCCCCTCCGGCAGGCCCTCGTCCATCAGCATCAGCTCGGTGCGGCCCAGGATCACCATCAGCGGATTGTTGATCTCGTGAGCCACGCCGCCAGCGAGCACCCCCAGGGAGGCCAGCTTCTCCGAGTGCACCAGTTGGGCCTGGGTCCGGCTGAGTTCGTCCAGCACCGCCAGCAGCTTCTCGAGCTGGTGCTGTGAGTCGCGGTAGAGCTGGGCCTTCTCCAGGGCGAGGGCGGCCTGGTCCGCGAACAGGGTCAGGGCGCGCAGGTCCTCCTCGGTGAACTCGGTGGCCCGCCCCGATTCGTTCACATTCAGCGTGCCCACGATCCGGTCCTCGATCCGCAGGGGCACCGAGATGGCGGAGGAGATCTCTTCCTCTCTGCGCCGGATGGGCCGCAGGGGGAACTGGGTGTCGCCCCGGCGCAGCAACAGGGGCTTGCCGGTGAGAGCCACGCGGCCCGAGATTCCCTCGCCCACCCGGACCTTGGTGGTCTCCATGAACTCCGGGTCCATGCCCCTGCTGGCCTTGATGGAGAGCGTCCCGTCGGACTCCTCCAGGAGCATGACCGAGCCCCGGTCGGCCCCGGTGACCTCAATGGCGGTGGTGACGATCAGGTCGAGCAGTCGAGGCAGGTCGAAGTTGGCGATGAGCGCGTGGCTGAGCTCACCCCAGGTGGTGAGCTGCGCATCCTTCTTCTTGAGCGCCCGCTCCTTCCGAGTGAGCTCCTCTATCAGCCGCCGATTCTCCCGCCACCGCTCCGCCAGGCGCTCCCGGATGTAGGCCGTGATCAGCAGCACCATCACCAGCAGAAAGCAGGTGGTGATGTCGCTGCCCAGGACGGTGGTGAGGGGCGCGGCGAGGGAGGGAAGCGGGCCCCGCGCGTCCTCCGTCGCGGTGATCAGGAACAGGCTCACCGCGAGCAGGAAGATCACCAGCAGGGCGAGCAGCCAGAGGCGCTCCTCCTGGGCCTCGACCATGTGGAAGGGATCGGCGGCGTGCCGGGCCCGGCGCGCCTCGCGGCGAGAGATCAACGCGCGGATGATGGGAAGACGGGACAGCAGCCTCTTCGCTGTACTGGTCAACGAAAGGACGCTCTCAATATAGTGCTGCCGGAGCGCCTCGGCCGGCCGCGTGGACGCTGCCACACTGCGCCAGCCGCGCCTCCCGCAGTGCATTACTGAGTCTCGCCTAGTGCAGTGAGGGTGAGACTCAGACAGAACAGGTCAGGAAGCTCCCCGAACCCCCTGCCGCCGTCACTGCCATATGCGAAGCTCTATGGTCTTATTCCACAGTGAAGCCAGGGCCGTGAGGGACCCGGAGAGGGCGTAGGCCAGGCCGCGGAGCCGCCCTACCTCTCCAGCGCGATGGCGTCTATCTCCACTCCAATGCCCAGGGGCAGGTTGGTCGCCTCGACGGTAGTGCGCGCGGGAGGGTCCTTGGGGAAGAAGGTGGCGTAGACCGCGTTCATGGCGGCGAAGTCCTCTATCCGGTCCAGGTAGACGTTGGCCTTCACCACCAGATCCAGCGACGAGCCGGCCTCTTCGAGAATCATCTTGATGTTGCTGAGCACCAGCTCTGTCTGCTGCTCGATGGTCCCGCGGAGCACCTCGCCGGTGCCCGGATCAACCGGGCCCTGCCCGGAGACGAAGATCAACCCCTGGGCGCGCACCGCCGGCGAGTACGGTCCCTTCGGCGGCGGCAGCCGATCGGAGATGATGATCTCTTTGCCATCCATGATGGGCTCCTTTCGGAGATGCTGGTGTGCCGTCTCAGAAGTGCCGTTACAGTATGAAGGGCAGTCCCCAAGCCGCTCCGAGACGGCACACGGGCGCTCACGCCTCCGACGGCTGCCCAGAATCCGCGCGGCAGATACGCAGGGGCGCACCGTCACTGTAACAGGCTGTATCAGAACTCCTCCCGGCGCGGCTCAGAGCCGCCACACTGGCTCTGATACAGCACGCAGCCGGGTTCCGTTAGGGATTCTAGAGGTATTTCGGCGACAGCACACTAGGGCGTCGCCCGGAGGGCCGCGCTCCCGCGGCTCACTGCATCTTGCCTCGGCCAGCGGTCGCCCAGGTCTCGGCCACCTCTCCGCCCCGCACCGCCGCCATCTCGTCGAAGAGGTTCGCCACCACACAGCAGTGGTTGGGGATCACCTCCACCTTGTCGCCGACACGCAGTCTGATCGAGGCCCGCGCCAGGTCGAGAAACCCGTGCTCCTCGTTCACCCGCGCGATCACCGCCTCGTTGTCCTCTTTCAGCATCCCGTGGCCGGCCGACTCGTGGGCGGTATCGGCCCCCAGGGCCTTGCTCCCCGCGTCGAGGATGGCGCGGCCAGGCTGAGGTGTGCTGACCACGCTGCTCAGCACGGTGAGGGCGCAGTCCTGCGGCTTCGCCGACCAGCGGTCAATCTGGATGCGGTCGTTGAACACATAGCTGCCCGGGCGGATCTCGGTCAGCCCACACTCGGCCGTGTAGTGGCGCGCGGTTGGCGTTGATCCCCCGCTAATCCGCAGGTTGGGGCCAGCGATGGGCGCGATGCGCCGCGCGACGTCGCTCAGGGTACGGCACTCGTAGGCCGCGACTCCCGCCACCTCGTTGTCGTTGCGGGAGGCGTACACGTGGCCGGCATAGGTGAAGATGCCCGCCAGGTTGAGGCCGGGCAGTGTGTTGACGTGCCGCGCCAGTTCCATCGCGGCTTCCGGCGAGACCCCGCAGCGGCGCAGGCCGGTGTCTACCTCCAGGAGCACGGACAGCCTCAGGCCCTGGTGTGCGAAGGCCATGGAGAGGGGCGCCGCCACCTCCACGCTGTCCACGCCAACCGAGATCCTGGCGCGCCGCGCCAGCTCGACCAATCGCTCGATCTTCGAGCCGCCTACCACTTGGTTGGCCACGAAGATGTCCTCGATTCCCGCCTCGGCCATCACCTCCGCCTCCCCGACTTTGGCCACGGTGATCCCCACCGCGCCCCGATCCAACTGCATCTGCGCGATCTGCGGCGTCTTGTGGGTCTTGGTGTGGGGCCGCAGTTGGAGATCGGCGGCGCGCGCTAGGTGGGCCATGCGGTCGAGGTTCGCTTCCAGACGGTCGAGGTCAACCAGGAGAGCCGGGGTGTCGAGCTCCGAGACCCGCATGTGCTCCTCCCGCCCACAGGATGACAGATGCAAGCACTCGGCGTGTGGTTCGACGCGCCCCCGCGCGGACCTGCAAGAGGGGTAGGGGCCGGTTTCGTCAAAGCACACATTGGCAGGGCCCACCTTCTCTGGGTATACTCCCTGCGCGGCGCGCCGGGAGCGTCGGCTGCGATCTTGGGGCGTGGAAAGGCAGTAGAGATGGCGCACAGCACTCGTCCGCTTCGCGTGATTGGGGTGTCCGCTTCCCTTCTCCTCCTGGGGGCTAGCCTCGGGCTCACCGCCTCCCAGCATCGCCCGGCGGCGCGGGGTGCTAGCGCGGCGGCCCGCGCCTACGTCCACCAGATGGTGCTCGACCAGATGCACGAGCGGGGGGAGACGCGGGTCATCGTGTCCATGTGGGACCCAAGCCTGCCTCAGGCGAGGGCCCTCGACTGGCGCCAGCGCCTCCCCGCGATCGAGAGCATGGCGCAGCGGGTGATGGCAGCGGCCCCCAAGTTCAGAGTGCGCCGGACTTACCCGACCCAGCCCTTGCTCGCCGGAACAGTTGATGGGGAAGGTCTGGACCAGCTTCGCGCCTCGCCGCTTGTGGAGGAGGTGTACCCCGACCGCCGGCTGAAGGCAGTGCTGAACCAGAGCGGGCCCCTGATCGGTCAGCCAGAGGCGGAGGGCGGCAGCTATGACGGGCATGGGGTCTCCATCGCCATCGTTGATACTGGCATTGACTACAAGCACGCGGATTTCGACGGCACGGCCGGCACCACGTTCCCCTCGGCGAAGGTGGTCGGCGGGTACGACTACGCGAACAACGACGGCGACCCGATGGATGACAACGGTCACGGCACTCATGTCGCCGGCATCGCGGCCGGCGCCGACGCCACCTATCGCGGCATCGCGCCCGCCGCCAGGCTGGTGGCCTACAAGGTGCTGGATGCCAACGGGGTGGGGTACTCGTCGGACGTGCTCGCCGCGCTGGACCAGGCGATCCGCGACCGGTCCCTCTACAACATCAAGGTGATCAACCTCAGCCTCAGCGACGAGGTGGAGTGGACCAGCAAGGAGGAGTGCGACGCGGCGCCGGATGCCATGGTCTATGCCGACGTGGTGACCCAAGGCATCGTGGTGGTCGCCGCGGCCGGCAACCAGGGCTTCCTGCAGGGGCTCAGCTTCCCTGCCTGTCTGAGTGTGGTGGCCTCCGTGGGGGCCACCTACGACCAGGAGATCGCCGGGACGGTGGACTGGGGATACTGTCAGGACGCGAACCCGCAGGCCGACTCGGTGGTCTGCTTCTCCAACCGGGGCGAACTGCTGGATCTCTTCGCTCCGGGGGCGCAGATCACCAGCGCCAAGGCGAGCGCCCTGCCCAGTCCCTCGGGGCCTTGGATCACAGAGGCCGGCACCTCTATGGCGGCCCCCCATGTGGCCGGCGCGGCCGCCTGCGTGGTCAACATCCTCTCACCATCGGACCCGCGCGCGCCGACCGCCCCGGCGGAGATCAAACAGCGCCTGAAGCGCACCGGCGTGCAGATCGTTGACCCCATGACTCATGTCGCCACCCCGCGGGTGGATGTGGGCCAGGCCGTGACCATCCCAACTACGGGACCGGACCTGGTCGTCACCGCCCTGTCGGCCTCTCCGGGCTTCGCCCTCCCGGGCGATTCCATCACCGTGAGCTTCTCGGTGAAGAACCAGGGCGACGCCGCGGCCGGCGCGTGCAGCGCCATCGCGGTGCTGTCGGCGAACCAGGTCATCTCCCCCCAGGACTACGTGCTGGCGGACGTCTCGGTGCCGGCTCTGGCCGCGGGACAGGTCCACAGCGGCTCCGTCTCCGGGACCGTCCCCACGATGCCCCCCGGGCTGCGCGTCCTGGGGCTGTACGTGGACAGCTCTTACCTGGTGGGGGAGATGGACGAGACGAACAACACCCGGGGTGTGGAGGTGCGCGCCTCAGCCCACGTGGTGTCGAGCACCATCCCGGGCTTCATGCTGAAGGGGCGGAGCTACCCGGTCAGCGTGACCGTCGCGAATGATGGATCGGTGTCGTGGACCGCCTCTGACGGGATCGAGCTGGCCGCGGTCTCCCCGCCGGACAACGCCCGGTGGGGGATCAGCCGGGTGCCGCTGCCGGCCGCCGTCAGCCCTGGCTCGACGGTCACCTTCAGCTTCACCGTGACCGCGCCCAGTGAGCTGGGCTGGTATCCCTGTCACTGGCAGATGGCGAGAGGCGACCGCTTCTTTGGGGAGGTGGCAACCGGCGCGGTCAAGACCCTGGTGGCCGATGACCCGCTCCTCGGCCAGGACTACCCCGCGGTCAGCGGCGATCGCCTCGCCTACGAGGACTACCGCGGCCTCTACGGCCTTGACTGGGGCATCCCCGCGATCTCTGTGACCGATCTGAACACCATGGCCACGATGATGCTGCCCGAGGACATCCCCCTCCCCCGGGACGTCAACGCCTGGCCCTACCCGCCCTACGAGCTGTTCGACATCAGCTACCAGTGGTTCCCTGACATCTCGGGGCCGTGGGTGGCGTGGATGACCGACGACCTGCCGCCGGTCTACGACGCGCCCTACTACTACTTCCAGATCGTGGCCTACAATGTGACCACTCCCTGGGTGATGCCCCGGCGAGTCACCTACCACCTGACCACTCCCTGGGAGGGCTGGCTGCCCGCGATTGACGGCACCCGGATCGTGTGGGAGGACTATCGCAACGACCCGGATCGGGCTCTCGGTGGGGGCGGGACGGACAACCCGGACATCTACCTTGCCGACCTGACCGATCCCGTCGGTGCCAACAACACCTTGCCCAACTACGCCATCTGCACCGCCGCCGGGGTGCAGTACAACCCCCGCATCTCTGGGAACTTGGTGGTCTGGGAAGACCGGCGGGACGGGCTCCAGGCCGATATCTACGCCTACGATCTGTCAGTGGATTCCAATGGCAATGGGATCCCCAACTGGAAGGAGCCGGCCGGCAGCCGGCCCAGCCCAGACCCGGCCGAGATGCGCCTCACCAGCACCACCTGGGACGAGCAGACGCCAGATGTCTCGGGCCGAAAGATCGTCTGGGTGGACTTCCGCAGGGACGACGGAACCGACTCGGTCTCGGACATCTACTTGCGAGACCTCAGCACTCCCAGCCCTACCGCGGTGGCCGCCGACCCGATGACTTTCCGCTACCAGCCCCGCATTGATGGCAACCAGATGGTGTGGGCGGACTTCCGCTTCGGCAGCTCGGATATCTACTGGCTCAACCTGGACACCGGCGTCAGCGTCCCCATCTCGGCCTCCCTGAGGTTCGAGGACGTGCCGGACATCTCGGGTCGCCGCGTCACCTATTCTCAGGAGCGAGTCGGCCTGGTGTTCAACGTCTGGACGCAGAAGCTGCTCACCAATGGCTCGGTCGGCGTCCACACCTTCACCGATGTGACCAATGACCAGTGGGCCTGGGCCTGGATCGAGGCGATCGCCGCGCGCGGGGTGACCACCGGGTATCCGGATGGGAGCTATCAGCCCGGCGTGGCCGTCACCCGCGACCAGATGGCGGCCTATATAGCGCGGGCCCTCGTGGGGGGTGAAGCGAACGTGCCGCCCGAGAGCGCCTATCCCGTGCCCTCCTTCACCGATGTGGACGCCAGCTACTTGTTCTACAAGTACATCGAGTACTGCGCCAAGAAGCCGACCCCCGGCGTGGTGGAGGGCTACGAGGATGGCACCTACAGGCCGGACCTGACCCTGACGCGAGGGGCCATGGCGGTGTTCATCGCCCGGGCCCTGGCGGGAGGAGAGGACAAGGTGCCGCCCGGACCGGGCACGCCGACCTTCCCCGATGTGGCGACCACTTACTGGTCCTACGACCACATCGAGTACTGCGTCAAGGAGGAGGTGGTCAAGGGCTATCTCGACGGGACATACCGCCCAGAGGACACCATCACCCGCGACCAGATGGCTGTCTATGTTGGGCGAGCCTTCCACTACTTACCGTAGCAGGGAGCAGAGGAGACAGACCGGGGCCGCGGCCCGAGCCGCGGCCCCCGTTCCTTGTCTTGGCTCGCCTGGAGACGCGGCTGTGAGCCCACCTCAGCCCCGGCGCATGAACTCCTCCACCTTCTGCCGCCGGAAGGCGCCCTCCATCGGGCCCTTGACAGTGGCGCCGAGCGCGCCGCAGGCATTGGCGAGGCGCCCCACTTGCTCGAGCGGCAGGCCCTCCAGCAGCCCCGCCACGAATCCCGCGTCGAAGCAATCCCCGGCCCCGGTGGGGTCAACCGCTGCCACTGGGAAGGCCGGCACCTCCACCTCTTCATCCCGCGTGAAGATGGCGCAGCCCCGCGCGCCCTGCTTCAGGGCGACCACCTGCGGGCCGCGCTCCAGCAGCGCGCGGCAGGCCTGCTCCGGGCCCGAGATCCCGGCCAGCAGCTCCGCCTCGGCCCCGCTCGGCAGGACCACGTAGGCCGCCTCCAGCACCGGGCCGCAGATGCGGCGAAGCGCCTCCTCGCCTCCCAACAGCTCCGGCCGCAGGTTTGGGTCGAAGCCGATCCTGCCGCCCCCGGCCGCCGTCATTGAGCAGGCCTGGTAGCAAGCTTCGCGCATGCGCTCGCTCACGGAGAGCGACGAGCCGCAGATGTGGAGGAACTTCACCCCTTGGAAATAGCTCGCCTGCGGGGATGGCATCTGTCCGGCCGCGGCCTGGGCGATGTGGTAGAGGAAGCGGCGGCTGCCATCGGAGAAATAAGTCACAAAGGCGACGCCCGTGGCGCGGTCAGGAACCCGAGGGCAGTGCGTCACCTCCACTCCGTCGGCCCGCAGCCGGTTCAGGAAACAGGTGCCGAAATCATCCTCTCCCACTGCGCCAATGAAGCCCACCCGGTGGCCCAGTCGGGCCGCCTGGTCTGCGAAGATGGCCGGGGCTCCGCTGGGGAACGGCCCGACGAACTCCAGGGCCTGGTCCAGGGAGTCGTCCACCCGGGTGCGCATGATCTCCACCAGAGCTTCGCCCAGCGCGATGATCTCGAGGGCCATGACTGCGTTCTCCCTCAGGCCTAGGTGGGACCAGGATTCGTTGGCGGAGGAGGTGGTCCTCCCCGGGGCCGCGCTGCGCCGCCTCACCTCGGGCCCGAAGTCAGCTCCCTTGCAGGCCCGCGTGGGAATGCTCTCTGCGGTGGGTCGTCTGAATGGATAGAGACGAGAAGGCTTTGGCAGACCTGGTAGCCCGGGCCCGGGAGGGCGACGCGGAGGCATTTGAGGCTTTGTACCGCGACCACCAGGCTGGCATCCACAGCTTCATCCGGAGCCAGGTTCGCGAGCCTGAGCTGGCAGCCGACCTGACCCAGCAGACGTTCGTGCGCGCCTGGGAGGGGCTGCCTGGGCTGAGGGCGACAGGGGCCTTCCGGGGCTGGCTCCACCGGATAGCCGCCAACCTGGTGAGAGATCAGGTGAAGTCCGGGAGAGCGCGGCTGGAGGTGCCGGCCAGCGCGCTGCCCGATGACCCGCGCGCCGCTTCGGGTGCAGGCCCGCCTCCAGAGGAGAGGGTCGAGGCGAGTGATCTGCGGCGCGCCGTCTGGGAGGCGCTGGACCAACTGCCGGCCAACCAGCGGGCCGCGGTGGTGATGCATCACCTGGAGGGCCTGTCAGTGACAGAGATCGCCCGCGCCGTCGGGGTCCGGCCGGGGACAGTGATGTCCAGGCTGGCGCGAGCGCGCGAGGCGCTGCGCAGGCGGTTGAGCAGCTATGTGGAGGGGACCGATGCCGAGATGTGAGCGGATCAAGAAGAAGCTTGCGGACTACGCGGTGGGCCGCCTCCGCGGTCGGGCGCGGGCCTACGTCAGCTCGCACCTCCAGAGCTGCGCCCACTGCCGCGCCGAGCTGGCGGCCCTGGAGCGAACCGCGGCCCTGGTGGAGTCGCTGGGCCTGGTGGGCGCTCCCGCTGGGGCCTGGGAGGTGGTCCGCCGCGACGTCCTGGCGCGGCCCCGCCCGCTTCGCCGGCCCTTGCGATGGGCCTGGCGACTAGCTGTGGGCGCGGTTGCGCTCTTGCTCGTCGCTGTCAGCATGGTCGCGCTGCGAACTCCCCCCTCGACTCCTCTGCGGCCTCTCCCGGTGGCAGAGGTCGACGACGACATGCGGGCCGCGATGGAACACCATCTCTCCGCCGTGTGGGCCTCACCCTTGGCCGACGAGGCCGCGGTCGGGCTGCGTCTGGCTGAGCTGGAGGGGGGCTGATGAAACAGCTCGCTGCTGCTCTCCTGCTGTTTCTGCTGTCTGGAGTGGCGCTCGCCCAGGAGCGGCCCTCGGCCTGGGATCAGGTATGGGAAAGCGAGCAGGCGACTGCTCGGCTTTCGCTGGAGGGTCGTGCCTGGACCAGAACGCGGGTGGAGGGCCGCGAAGTGAAGGCGATTGCCCTGGTGCAGGCCGCGGGGGGCAGGCTGCGGTTCGACTACCAGGCCGATGGCCGGCGCTGGTCGGTGATAGATGACGGCGAAAGGCTCATCAGGCTCTTCCCGGCGAGGCAGAGCGCGGTGGTGCTGCCGCGGCCGGCGTTTGCCGCAGACCCGGCTCTGGCAGAGGGCAACTACCTGGCGCGGGTCATCGGAGAGGGCCGTGTCGCCAACCGCGCCACGCGGCTGATCGAGGTCGCCGCCCGCGGTCGAGGACCAGTTGCCTGGCGGCTCTGGGTGGACCAGGAGACCAAGTTCCCGCTGAAGCGAGAGCGCTACAACGTGGACGGCGAGCTCACCTCCGGGACGGAGTACGTGGAGATCAGGTTCGGGGCCCGGGTCCCGCCTGCGATCTTCGCCATCCCGATGGGGTGGCACGTCCTCGACCTCGACGGCGGCGGCCGGCGGCTGAGCCTTCCGGAGCTGAACCGCGCGGCAGGCTTCGCAGTCGTCGAGCCGCGGTATCTCCCGGCCGGCTATGTGCTCCAGGGCGGATATGTGCAGCAGCGCGGGCGCCGCGGCGTGCAGGCCGCTGAGCTGCGCTACACCGATGGGCTGCGCGTGCTGAGCGTGGCCCAGCATCCGCGCGATCATGGCAGACCGCGAGCCGAAGGCGGCCGGGGAGGCGCGCCCGGCGAGGGCCGGCAGCACCGGAGAGGCCGCGGCGGCAGAGGGGGAGGCGGCTGGGGCTTCGGGCGACCGGGAAGCGAGGAGATGAGCATCGTGGATCGGGGCAGCGAGAAGGCGATCCGCTACTTCGGCAGAGAGCGAGTGGTCGTCGTAGTCGGCGACTTGACCGGCGAGGAGCTGGTGAAGATCGCGCGGAGCGTTGACTGAACCAGGGGCGTGGAATGCCATCCCATGTGACTCGTCTCTTCTTGTGAGAGCGCGCAGAGGCGCGCAAGGGAGGTCACAGATGAGATCCAGAACCTGGATGCTGGTTGCAGTGATCGCAGCGCTGGCCGTCGCAGTCACGGTCGCAGCGGCAGGCCGCGCGGAACGGCCTGCGCCTACCGCGCCGGAGCTGACTCCTGAGCAGAAGGCGCTCGTCACTGAGGCCAAGGATCTGGCGAAGCAGATCAGGATCGCGCAACTTGAGCTCGCGCTGGCCGAGGCGAAGGATGAGCCCGAAGGCCGGATCGCTGAGAAGGCGGAGAACCTCTATCGCTTGCGCGGCAAGCTCCACGCACTGAGCGTCAAGCACCCCGAGGTGGCCCGCGCTCTGGTTCAGGAGCGCGGGGGACGGGGCTGGCGCGGCCTGCGCGGCCCGGGTGGTGGGCGCGGCCGGCGCGGCGGCCTGGGCATGATGGGGCGCGGCGGGATGCGTGGCCTGGGTATGGGACGCGGGCCTGGCCGGGGCATGGGCCTCGGTCGGGGGAGAGGGCAAGGCATGGTGCCTGGCGGGCAGTTCCGCGAGCGGCTGAGGCTGCGGCTCGATCAGCCCAATCCGGCCCTTGCAGAGCCGGTCCCCGCGGCCCCCGAGATCGGCGCCGAGCAGGCGCCTGGCGGCTGAGGCGGAATCAAGAAGGGCTGTCACGGCGGCGCTCGCCCATCGGCGAGCGCCCCGTTGCTTCTGGCCTGGCAGGACCTGAGGGGCCTGGCGGCGAACTAACCAAAGGAGGGAGGCGCGAGGCTGTCCTGGATGAGATTCGGGCTGGGATACGAACTGTGATCCAGCCGAGCGTCCCTGACATCGCTTTGCGAGGAGGGAAAGGATGAGACGCCGTCTCCTGTGCTTTGCCCTGTGCTTGGCCTGCTGCGTGAGCATCGCGGCGCGGGCCGCGGCAGAAGCGCCCACAGTGACCCTGGTGGAGGTCTACCGCCAAAGCCAGGCCGACTCGCCGGATTGGGTCCTGTACGGCGAGTCCCTCTACGTGTTGGCCAGCGATGCCGACGGCGCCAGCGACATCTCCTCCGTGAAGGTCACCAGCCCAGATGGCCTGGTCCGTACTGTGACCTCCTCAGACACGGGCTCCTGGCGGGTGACGGCTTCAGACACAATCATGGCCCTCTTCACTTCCGTGGGGCCGCTGACCAGGCTGACGCCGCTGGCTTCCGGCCCCTACCTGGTGGAGGTGGCCGACTCGGGCGGCAGTGCCTCGGCTTTGAGCACTCCCTCAGCCCAGGCGGTGCCGGCCTTGAGCCTAGTGGCCCCAGCGGCCGGGACCGCCTGCCACGAGACGAAGCCGCTCTTTCAGTGGGACACCCACCTGCCCACTGCCTCCGTAGACCTGACAGTCGTGGAAGGGAGAAGCACTGCGCCCATCTGGCAGACCGCGGTTTCAGCCAGCCAAGCGGCCTACAACTTCGACGGCGCCGCGTCTCGGCCGGAGCTTGAGCCAGGGCACACCTATCTATGGACAGTCTCCGCCTTGACCCCGGAAGATGACCGCAGCACCGACCCGCGGGTCGCGATGTTCATCGGGCAGGGCGCGACAGCACGGCTCTCTGTCTACGAGCCGTGGCCTGCTCTACCGGAGGTGCCTGGGCAGCTCATCTACAGTGTGTCTCTCACAAGCGAGGGCCCGACCAGTACCCTGGCCTACAATCAGGACCCGGAGGTGCGGGTCTGGATGGGCCCGGTGGACGCGGAGTATGGCGACATCTCCCCAGACGGGACCAAGCTGGTGTTCGGGAAAGACAGCCTCCTGTGGGTTCACTCCCTGGATGGCAGTCAGTCCTACCAGATTCCTGAGCAGACCGGAGGCGACTGCCGCTGGGGCCCGGATGGAGAGCGCATCGTCTACTCGCACTGCTCCGTCTACGGGGGGCAGAGGGACATCTGGGTGAGCAGCCTGGACGGCTCCGGCGTGGAGGCCTTGACCTCCACATGGGACGCGGACGAGCGGTTCCCCGTCTGGTCGCCCGATGGTGGATGGATTGCCTACCGTCGCCAGCCAGACCCGGAGGGGCAGTACCTCTGGCTCATTCGCCCCGATGGGAGCGAGGACCATCTGCTGCAGGCCTCCGGGGTGGCCGGCTATCCAGGCTACGAAGTCGGCTACATGGGCGAGCACGCCTGGTCTCCGGATGGCATGCGGCTGGCCACTATCTTCAGCGCGGAACTGCCCAGCGGGGAGGCCCTCTCCGGCATCGGCGTGTTGCCTCGTGAGGGCGGGCTGATCCTGCCGGTCTTCGTGACGCCCTCGGGCGTAGTCTGCTGCGCGCAGCCTCATCTGCCTCAGTACTCACCGAGCGGGACCAAGATCGTGTTCAATTCGGCCCATCATCTTGCTCCCGACCCCGGCTGGGCCGCAGGCATGTATGAGCTGGGCTCGGAACTCTGGATGATCAACGCCAATGGTTCCGGGGAGCCCGTCAGGCTCACCTACGACCACTTGTATGACAGCTACGTCTCGTGGTGGGCGCCGCCGTACTTCTGGGACGTGGTCCCCGGCCACTGGGCTTACTGCGCGGTGAGTGCGTGCTTCGAGGGCGGCATCGTCGTCGGCTTTGCCGATGGCAGCTATGGGCCGGAGTTGCCTGTCAGCCGCGACCAGATGGCAGTCTACATCGCGCGGGCGCTGCTCGGCGGCGAGGCAGGAGTGCCCACGGGCCCGGCCGAGCCCACCTTTGGCGACGTGGGGACCAAGCACTGGGCCTACAAGCACATCGAGTGGGCAGCCGCCAACGGTATCGTGCAGGGGTACAAGGACCATACCTACCAGCCTGCCTCTCAGCTCGACCGCGCCCAGATGGCGGTGTTCATTGCGCGCTCAACGGCAACGCCTTTCGGCGAGGAAGGGCTGGCTGGCTACGTTCCACCGGAGACGCCGTCTTTCCCGGATGCGGACACCGGCTTCTGGGCCTACAAGCACATCGAGTACATCAGATCTCACGGCCTCATCTCTGGCTACCTGGACCGCCTCTACCACCCCGAGCGAATCTGCACGCGCGACCAGATGGCGGTGTACGTGGCTAAGGCGTTCGCGCTGCCGATGTAGACACCGGGCGTAGAGTCCGCGAGGCCGATGCCTGACTGCTGGGTCGGTAGCCCGCAGGGATCGGGACGCACTCGGACTCTCTGACGTACGCGCGGCGCTTATCGTTGACCCGGCCTGAGGCTCAGCCCTTCCCGCAGTTCGCTGGCGGCAACTGCGCTCCGGACCGTGATCGACAGCGCGAGCAGCGGTTCAGGCGGCTTCTACCGGCCGCCCCGCACGACATCGCGTCCTCCACAACTCGCACACACGCGTACGCGCCGCCGCTCTGTCGTCATCATGCCGTCCGCCTCCGCCCATCCGGGACACGCTGGCAGCTACCATGCTAACAGCGAGGCACTCGACGACCGCTGAATCGTTCGTCACGACGGCGTCGTTCCCTGCTCTGCTGGCCTTGGGACGCGATGGATAGCATGGGCCTCGACCTTCACCTGCCCAGGGCCCGAGAGAGTTTGGCCGCCCCCCGACTCCGGCTAGCCCCTCAGCGTGGAGTCACAGTCCGGGGCTCGGTCATGTACGGGCCTGGTGGCACCATGGCGTTCGTCCGCCAGTGAGCGGGAAGCTCGAAACGGTGCCCATGACCGCAAGGACAGCGCCGACTCGGCGAGGAAAGGAACCACCCTGGAGTGACTAGACGGGCCTTCCAGTGAACGGAGGACGATCATAGCCGAAGCACTGACTGGTCCCCGTGCCGATCTGTCTACCGGATGGTGCCGATGCACATCGGAGGAGGCGAACCAGAGATGATCAAGATCGCGATCGTGGGTACGGGCGGCATGGCGAACAGCCATGCGCGAGCCTTCCAGGGGATACCGGCGTGCCGGTTGGTCGCTGCCTGTGATGTGGTCCGGGCCAAGGCGCGGAGCTTCGCGAAGCGGCACAACATCCCAGCGGTCTACACGGACGTAGAGGAGATGTTGGACGATGTGGCGGTCGACGCGGTCGCGAACGTGACATCCGACGCGGCGCACTGCCCGGTCTCCCTGGCGGCGATTCGCCGGGGCAAGCACGTGCTCTGTGAGAAGCCCCTGGCCGTGGATTACCCAGAGGCCCGGAAGATGGCCGCAGCCGCGAACAGGCAGGGCGTCATCAACATGGTCAACCTGTCCTACCGGAATGCCCCTGCCATCCATAGAGCGCGGGCACTGGTGAACGACGGCGCCATCGGTCGCGTGATGCATCTGGAGGCCAGCTACTTGCAGAGCTGGCTGAGCTCGACCTACTGGGGGGACTGGAGGAAGGGCTCGGGCTGGCTCTGGCGCCTGTCGAAGGCCCATGGCAGCCGGGGCGTCCTGGGCGATCTCGGGGTCCACATCCTGGACTTCGCCTCCTACGCCGCCGGTGACATCAAGCGGGTCAACTGCCGCCTCAAGACCTTCCCCGAGGTCAAGGGGAGCCGGTACAGAGGGTACACTCTCGATGCCTGCGATTCCGCTGTGATCGGGCTGGAGTTGGCGAACGGCGCGATCGGCACCATCCACACATCTCGGTGGGCGACGGGGCACGCCAACTCACTCCTGCTGCGCATCTTCGGCGAGAAGGGAGCCATCGTAGTAGACCTGGATCGGTCGTACAGTGAACTCCAGGTATGTCGCGGGAAGGACGTCCACCGGCTTAAGTGGCGGAACCTGCGCTGTCCCAGAACCCCCGACATATACCAGCGCTTCATCACGAGCATTAAGACCGGCCACAATGACCAGCCCGATTTCGCCAGGGGAGCGGCCATCCAGAAAGTTATGGACGCGTGCTTCGCGTCGGACGCGAAGGGGCGCGCAGTGAGCGTGTGATCGCTGCGCTCACCGACCTGCCCTCTGTGCTTCCGTCGGCGTGCGCTTCAAGGTCTAATGAATGTCGCCCAACGAAGTAATGGGCGACATTCATCAGAAAGCGAGGAAATGCCTGGAGAAAGACGTTCGCGCAACGTTACTTCATTGCGCGAACGTCCCTAGCCGGTGTTGCTGGCCTAGTGAGCGAACTGGCGCTATCGCCGCGGAACGGGCGTTTCCCCGCCGAAGCCAAGCCAATGCACGCGTGGGTCAGTCTTCGATGTCGATCATTCCGCCAGGTGGGTCATTGTCGCGTGCTGATCCACAATAGCCGCTGCTCCCGCTCGGCAACGTCGTCCTCACCCAGAGTGAACTACCACGCAAGACATAGCCACCAGGAAACCCGGCGACAGGCCGCGAACTGCTGTCCTCCCACTGGGGCCGAAGGCTCAGCGAGGCCGACCAGGAGGAGACGATGAACGCGCCGGAGCCGGCTCTGCCACGAGCCCAGTGGCTCAAGCAGCGAATCATCGACGCGGGGGGCTCGCATGAGCCGCACCTGTTCGTCGTGCGCCGCGGTAGCTACGGCATAGACGCTCGCGAGCAGTACGAGCAAGTCCAGAGCGAAGAGACCATCCGCCGCCTGGCCGCGCAGGGCGTGGAGGTGTTCCACACGCACCTCTACAAGGGTTTCGGCATGGCCGCGGAGCGACGGGACACGCGGGCCTTTAGGACCAGTGGCGGCGCCTGCGTCTGGCCCCAGGGCTGCCGGGACTGAGCGAAGCTATGGGGCGCGAGGCATGCGGGTACGAGGAGACCGTAGAGGGCGCCCGCGGAGAGGCGACCCCAGCGGTTCGGCGGGAGTACCGGGTCGGGCGGGTGTGTTACCTCTCCGAGCTGGCGTTCGACGGAGAGCTGCCGGAGTTCGGGGCCTACTTCGGCGTCGATAGCCGCTTCTGGCGCAAGCCGGCCAACGCCGACGATCTCATCCGCGCCATCCACTGGGCCGCGGGTGGGCGGCTGGCCCTCGAGGTCGAGGGGCCGGACTTCCTGGTGGCCAACCTGGTCTGGCAGCCCGGCCGGCGGCGCGCCGTCTTGCATCTGCTCAACTACGACGCAGCCCGCACGCCGGCCCTGGACAACGTGGCAGTACGCTGGCAGGCGCCAGAAGGGGCTGAGCGCCGCTTGCCGTAAGGGCCGCTACCCCTGCAATCAAGGAGGCGAGGCTGGCGCGCTCGTACCCCTGGTGGCTGTGCTGCGCCCTGCTGCCAAGCAGTCCTTGAGAACTCTGACTGTAGGAGTCTGGCGGCCATGTCCTATCTTCTCTCGTGTGCGCTTATTGTCGCGATGGTGCTGCTCGGGGTGGGCGCTGCCGCTGCCGCGCCCGCGGCTCCAGAGAAGTTCATTCCCAGCTACGTGATCGCCTACGGCAGTCCCACCCGGGCCCGGCCGGCGGCGGAGACGGCGAAGTTCGACCTGCTGATCGCCAGCTTCTCCAGCGAGTACGCTCGTTACTGGGGGAGCGAGGGCAGGAACTCCTGGCAGGCACTCAAGGCCCTCAACCCCGACATGCTGATCTTTCTCTACAAGCTGGGCCCGGGTGAGTACAACACCGCCGATTGGGGGCTGATGGGTGCAGGCTGGGAGTGGATGAAGCAGCAGCACGGCCTGGGGAGCGCCGACCGCTGGATCGCCACCGGCACCCGGTACGGGGAGTATCTGGAGGCAGTCCCCTATGGCAACGAGCGCCTGATGATCGTGGGCAATCCTCGCTGGCAGGACTACTTCGTCAGCACCGTGTTCGGCGACTACTGGGGCGGGGGCAAGGGCGTCGACTGCCAGGGCGTCGACGGCATCTTCAGCGACAATACCCAGTACCAGGTGATATGGCAAGGAGAGTGGTGCCGGGAGGGACACCGCGACGAGAAGGATGACCCGGCGGAGTACTCCCGGGACGGCCAGTACCTAAACGGGAAGTGGCGGGCCGACACCAACGTCTTCCTGAAGAAGGTCATCCCCTGGTTCGGGGCTAAGGGCCTCAAGTACACCATGAACTTCGGCTACATGGGCCAGCACCCAGAGTATTGGCGAGAGTTGGACTCGCTGCCTTCCCCGCCCTACGCGGCGATGGAGGAGGGCGGCTTCGTCTGCCCCTGGGGGGACAACTCGACCTCCTTCCACGTCTGGGACTGGGAGAACAAGGTGCGGGCCATGCGCGGGCTGCGGCACGTGCGTGTCCTGATGAACTGCTTTGGGGAGCCTCCCAGTGTGCCGGCGAGCATCGAGGGCATGTCGGTGGCCGACGCTTCCGGCATGACCGGCTGGGACGCGCTCTGGTTCTCGCTGACTAGCTTCCTGATCGGGTTCGACGATGTCCTCCGCAACGGGTACATGAACTTCACGATATGGAGCTACAGCGGTCCCTACTTCTGGTTCGACGAGTTCGACCCGAAGTACCTGCATCTGGGCCGGGCCGTGGGCGAGTTCGAGAAGGCCGGGAACGTCTACCGACGGGAGTTTCAGGACGGGTGGGTGGTGGCGAATCCGAGCGCGGAGGACGCCAGGGGCCTCACTGTCCCGCGGGGCCGCGCCCGCGTGATCAACCACGACAACTTCCGTGATCCGCAGACCTCGCCCCTGGTGACGAGCTTCGACCTGCGTTCCCACCGGGGAATTGCGCTGCTCAAGGAAGGCCGCCAGATCGGCAACACTGACAACCAGTGAGCAGAGGGGCAGCCGGCTGAGGGAGTAGGCCGTCACGGGGCGCCGAGACTAACTATCGTCTGCGCTCCCGAGGCCGGCGCTGGCCTCTTTCGGGCCTTCTCGCCCAAAGCACCCCGAAACGGCGCGCCACGCCTGCCAGCTGGCCATAGGCGGGTGAACCTCTGGCTGGTTGGCTTCAGGGCTTGCCCGCCTCTGGCGGGCCGCGCTCGGAGGCGAGGTGGTGGTACGGGTGCCGGCAAGACGGTCCCCGACGCGCACTGGCCTCCGTTCCTCCCTGGCCCGATACCACCTCCGCTAAGTGCAGTCATGAGGACGTACCTGCGGGGCGAACCGCCATCGGCGCCGGGGAGAGATGGGACGCAACCGGCCGTTCCCGCCCCAGCGCCGCGGACGCGGGATCAGCCGGGGCCTATGAGGGACTGAGGAAGGGGGCAGGTCGTCAGTCTGACCTGCCCCCTTCTCGGACAGTTCTGCGGCCGATGCCTACATGCCGGGAGGCGCGAGGAAGCTGGCCTCCCCGAGCCACAGGAAGGGGTAGTCGCTTCCCCAGGGCAGGGAGTATAGGGTGAGCCTCCCTTTGATCTGGCCCCATCGGCCATCCGGCCCCAGGCGCCAAGCGAGGACACTCACCCAGCCGTTCACATACGGCTCTGGTTCGTCGAGGCCCTCCCAGCAGGTGTACTTCCCCTCGTAGGTGGCGCCGTCCACCAGCACCGTGCCAGAGTCGTAGTCGTACTCGGACCAGGTGCCCCAGCACACCCCCGCGCCGCTCACCGCGTTCCTGCTGTAGTTGAAGCTGGTGAGCTCTACGATCGTCATCTGGTCGGTCCCACCGTCCCCGTCATAGTCCCAGAAGCACAAGGTGTCGACCACCTGCCCTCGCAACTCGACTATCCCACCCGCCGTCCAGGTCGTGCCCGGGTCGACGATGGCAAGAGGGATCTGCCACCACGTGTAGGTGGTCCTTGTGGCCCCAGCGGCGCTGGCGGCCCCGCTCGCGGCAAGCACGGCGATCAGGCTCAGGATCAGCAAGAGAATCAGCACACTCAGACGCCGGTTCATCTCGATCACTCCTGTTGAGACAGTCTTTCCGTCCGCTCTCTGCGGACTCGATAGAGATACCAGCGACTGCTCGTGAGGCAGGCGGGCGGGCCTGAGCTGCGTGCCCTGCCTGGCTGAGGAGGCCCTGCTGTCTCTCGTCTTGCTCCTTGTGTGCACTGGGATGAGCTCCCGCTACGATGGAGCTGGCCAGACAAGTACCATCCCCTCGGCTTACCCCCCTCTTGCCTTGGCGGACGCCGTGCGACCCCTCAGATGATGATCCTCAGCAACGTCTTGGCGGCACCGCGAACCATCCGCTGCTTTCCTTCACAAGAGGCAACTACCATGCCAGGTGCTAGCCGCGCCGATGCCAAGGGAGGGCGGTAGAACGCAGAGGAGGGCAAAGAAGGGGCGTAGGAAGACTCTCGGGGGCGTTCCCGGCGAGGAGGGAAAACGCACCGCGCAAGCGAGGAGCGGCGAGCTCGCCCGACGCGCAATATGCATGCCAAGGGCAGCCGACTCGCGGCTGATCGCCCACGAAGGCCGCCCCTGCCCCATCTCTGAGAGCCGCGTCCTCCGCCCTCCGCCCAGAAGAGCTTCGGGCGAACGCCTAGCGGGGGCGGCCAGGCCTCCTCGCGGCTGAGCCGCTGGACTTCGTAGCGGATCTGGTAGCTGTCTGTGGCAAGTGCGAGGGCCGCCATGCTCTCGGCCCGGTGCCGCTCGTCCGACTGGACCCACAATGTGCCCTGTAGGCTCACCCCGACAGGCTGACCTGCGGCCAGGCGACGCCGGTGTTGGCTGGCAGACCCGCTACCTGTGCCTGCAGGTCCTCCGCCTTGAGATGGGTACAGGGCTGAGTCGTGGCGACTCAGAGTTGGTCGAGTGAAGCTACCTCACTGACCGGCCAGCTTCTTCAGCAGCCAGGCCATGTTCTGGCCGAGAGTGCGCATCGTCCGCAGCCCTTCCTCATCCGCCTGGACTTCTCCAGCCTCGCGGCCAATGCCGACATTCCAGTAGGAGGAGCCAGGGACGATCATCTGGCCGATCAGGAAGAAGTGGTTGATCGTGTCGAAGGCATGGATGGCACCGCCGCGGCGGACCGCTACCACCGCGGCCCCCACCTTGCGGCGGAACATACCCCCATTGGCACCAGAGACGTAGCCGGCCCGGTCAATGAGCGCCTTCATCTCCGTGGTGACATCGGCGAAGTACGTCGGCGACGCCAGTAGGATGCCATCGGCCTCCTCCATCTTCCCGATCCACTCATTCATGGGGTCGCTGGTGACGGCACAACGCCGGTCCTTGCGCTGGTGGCACTGCCGACAGGCGATGCAGCCATGGGGATGGGTGCCCGCCAGCTCCACCAGGTCCGTGTCGATGCCTTCCTGCTGCAACTCCTGGAAGACCGCCTCGATGAGTTGGGCCGTGTTGCCGCCTCTGCGGGGACTCCCGTTGAACGCAACCACTTTCATGCTTCGCACCTCTCGTTGCGAGATTATGGGTCACGACCTTAGCACATGGACTTCGCCGGCAGCAAGGAGCAGGGCCAGGGGTCTTCCGAGGCAATACGGGGCAGAAGCAGCGGGCACAGTCGGTCAGCGTCCCCTGTGCATCCCGCCAGCGCGGACCGGCCACTGACGGGAGCGATTCGCTGGCATGTCAGCGACCTCGCAGTCCACGGCATCGGCATCGAGGACAGCGTAGCGCCTGTCCAGGGAGGCCCGTTCCCGTGAGCCCCGATCCAGACGAGCTACTCCAGTATGTTGCCTGACAGCACTTCCTGGAATAGCTCCGGGAGCAGTCTCTCTGTTCGCGTCCTGCGGACAATCGTCGCAAGATGGTAGGCAGCTGGCATCGAGTTCGCTAGACGGCACAGCACGCCTATGGGATGTCCCCTCGGGCCGCGAGCTGGCGCGTCTCGAAGGTCATCAGAACGCCGTCATGGGCGTGGCATTCTCGCCAGACGGTAAGCGACTCGCGTCTGCGTCTGTAGATGCGACGGTGCGGCTATGGGAGGTGGCAACTGGTCAGGAGCTAGCGCGTCTGGAACGGGACGAAAGTGCTGTCGAGAGCGTAGTCTTCTCGCCGGATGGGGTGCAGTTGGCGTCCGCGCACACAGATGCGACGGTGCGAGTGTGGGCGATGAACTCTGGGGATGAGGTGGTCCGTTTGGCCGGCCACGCGCGTCAGGTGAACGCAGTGGCATTCCCGCCGGATGGGAGGATGCTGGCGAGCGGCTCGCATGATGGGCTGCGGGTATGGGAGGTGAGTTCGGGCCGGGAACTAGCCCGCTATCCCACAGTCTACGCGGTGCATGGCCTCTGGTGGTCGGCCAGCAGCAAGATCATCAAGGCGGCTGACACCGGCTGGAGCGCCAAGCGGCCACACGCGTACGAACTCGAGTTAGTGTGCTCCTCCACCGAGGCCGTGCGCAACCAGGCAGATTGTGCACGGCCGGCCAGATCTGGCCAGATCAGCTGAGAGCGTCTCTCTCCAAGAGCAGGGCCAGGAACGGTGTGGGACGCAGACTGGGCCGCGATGAGGCCTGCGCGGCCACTACCGCCGCGATGGCCGACCTGTTGTCCCCCCAGGAATTCCATCCGGGCACTCTGAGCGAAGGTCGAGGCCCCATCTCCACAGGTGACTTCTCCGGTCTCGTCCGCCGCTCGGCCCCACGAATCACCTCAGGCATCAGACGGAGAGCACGTTCGCGACCGCGCATGTGCTTGAGGAAACTGCTCTCATCCCCGAAACCGGAAGCTCGTCCACGGAAAATGAGTGTTTGTAGATAGGTCTAGTTTCCTCCACCACGTTCCCGAAAGGGAACCCTCTCTCGGCGCGGTTGGCCGCGTCAATCCCGTATTGCCTTGGCGCTCGTTCTGGCGTCTCTGGCGCAGTCCTGGGCGTTTCCGCGTTTCCGAAAACAGTGGACGGATTCACCCGCCGGAAGCCGTTTCCGGCCCCAAAACGGCCCTTCCGCTCTCTCTGTCTCCAAGAACTGTGGACGACCACAGTCCGTCCACAGTTAGAGAAAGCAAGGAAATTGCTTGCTCTTTTGAGGGTCGGTTTTCGGGTTCGAAAACGTGAACCTGGAGTAGGACTTGACGCTTTCGAACTCCCTCTCGTAGGTGAAGCGCCGGAGCGGCCGCGATACGGACTCCCGGTGACTAGGCCTCGCCCGTGCTACTTCCCTACCTGTGTCTGGCAGTAAGCGTAGAGTGCATCATAGACGATGGACTCGGCCGCCAGCATCTCGTGGTCGTCCTGGAAGCCCAGGTGCCGGAACCCTTCCGCGATGGCGTTGAGGCCAGGTCCCTCTGGCCGTCCGTAGACTTCGGGCCTGACATCCGCGCCGTTCACGATCTGGGCTAGGAGTTGCAGGGCCGGGTCGGTGATCTGGTACTTCTCGAGGATCGCCTCGAAGCTGCACTTGTCCCCGTGATGGCCGAGCTCCGCGCCCTTGGTGTCGAAGGGGATCGCGCCCTCCCGCTTGGCCACCTCCTCCACCTGGTCGCTGGGGACGTAGAGGAACTCCGCCTCCCTGTCCACGAGCTTCTTGATCAGCCAGGGACAAGCCACTCGGTCCACCTTCGCCCGCTCTCGCGTCAGCCACTTCATCTCGCCTCTCCTTTCCTTGGCGTTTCTTGCCCCCCCAACTGCAGATCGCTGGACAACTGCGCGTACAGCGCCTCGTATATCATCGCTCCTCGTTGGAGCGCAGTTAGGTCGTCGGGGCTGGTCGCGCGGATTCCCCTGCAGATCAGGTCCAGCCCCGGCGCGGCCGGCTCGACGGCTACCTCTTGCACCACGTCTGCTTCATCCACGATGCGGGCGATGCGCCGCAGCACCGGGTCCTTGAGCTCGTACCTGTGAAGCATGGTGTGAAAGCTGGAATGTCCGCGGTGGTGCGAGAGCCGAACGCCTGGGATGTCGAAGGGTTCCGCGCCCTCCGGCAGGGGCTTCTGACCGGCCGGGATGAAGACGAACTCGGCCTCGTGGTCGACGAACCTGCGGATCAGCCAGGCACAGGCCATCCGGTCCACCCCCACTTGCTCCCAGGTCACCCATCGCATCTGTCCTCACCTCCAGGGACACGCCCTGAGCTATGTGTCAACGAATACGGCAGCTCGGTGGCTCTCGGGCAAGAACGCGTAGAGCTTGTTGTGCCCCACGTCCAGCGCCGCGGTCTTGCCGCCACGTTCCGTAGCAACGGTTTCGACGCGTGTCATTGAGACCGTACTGATGACGTCAATCACGCCCGGATCGCCTACAGCCACATACAGCCGCCGCAGACCCGCGTGGAAGAAGACCACGTCGGGCACGCCGCTAATCGGCAGCCGATTGAGAACCCGCCCGGTGGCCGCCTCCAGGGCCACCAACTCGCCCCCGTCGCAGGCGCAGAAGAGACGGCCGCCTGAGGCGTCCACATCAAGCCCATGCGGCCCTTCGACCGGGACCTCCAACACCCGAGCCACTGAGTAAGGACTTGACGGGTCAACCACCACGATGGCCGGCGGCGCGGAGATGTTCACGTAGAACTGCCCGGTCCCCGGATCGAACACTGCCCACCGGGTGCGCCCCGGGACCGGGATGTTAGCCACCATCCGCCGTTCGATCACATGGACCATCGAGACCGTCTGGGAACCGACCTGAGCCGGGTCACCGACATTGGCAGCCAGCAGGAGTCTGGAGGCGGGATCGTAGGCCAGCCCATTGGGCCGCACTCCCACGGGTACTCTCGCCATCTTGGCCGGCTGCATCGGGGGGAAGATGCTGATCGTGTTCTCGCCCCTGTTGGAGGTGAACACCAGGTCGTGCTTCTCCGATACGAGTACCCCAGCCACTTCCTGCAGGCCAGGAACCGATCCCAGGTGCTGATCGGTTCCACAGTCGATGACCTCCAGTGCATCGTTGGCGGTGTGAGCGACGAACAGGCGCCCCGACGCCCG